>OCTW013384018.1_pt1 | contig 75424 bp, 72 predicted proteins | sample 1539671 | NCBI WGS metagenome assembly OCTW01 (sample SAMN02144230, study PRJEB22623) | gut metagenome | biome: sheep rumen | host: Ovis aries | place: New Zealand | reverse complement strand
GCGAGTCGGGGAATTTTTTTTGCAATTTTGCAAAACGGTGTTGCACCGTGCGGTGTCAAGCTGTCTTATGGTATAGAAAGACAACAGTGGACAATACATGAAATATAGAAACATAAGGAGTGGTTTCATATGAAAACTGGTTTTAAGTTTGGCATTGCGGCAGTCGTGCTGACCGCTTGCATCGCTGGCAGTACACTGTGGAAAAACGCACATTCCGAAGATGAAGCAATCAAGGAAGCGTTTATCGGCTCGCAGAATATCGCTCATCAGATCGGATATTTTGAATCGGACAACGGTAAGACCGACCAATTGAGCGAAGAGCAGATTCAGGGATATATTGATGATTTTAATGCAGGAATGGACAAGTATTATTCTTCGGATAATATTTGCAGACAAACATATAAGGAGACCAATGAACAGTATCTGAGAAAAAATGCAAAGGACACAGTTCTGTACACGGTAGATGGCGGCGTTTTGGATTGTACATGCAGACATATCAAATTAAGTGCGGATGGGACATCTGCCACGATGGATGTTATATTGGTAGATTGGGAAAATTCGGTAGAACAAAATGAATACGGACAGATTGAAGTGACTGCGCCAATAGAACAAGATACCATGTCTGTAACGATGGTAAAAGAAGATGGACAGTGGAAATTGCAATCCATTGATGACATGATAGCATTTTTCGGCACGGATGCGATGACTGATTTGCAGAAAGCACAGCAGAAAGCCAGTGAAAAAGGGAAATCTATATTTAATGAAGAGCAGCAAAAACAGATGCAGGTATTCGAGGAATACGAACAAAAGACCTACTTCACAGAATATGACAGCTTTTCTGAGGCGCTCCAAGTCGCGGAAAGCATTGATCCGCATGAGGTCAACCCGTTCCCGCTGTGGAATGAGATGGGCGGTTCTTCGTTAGAAAAGTAAAGAAACATCATCTGAGAAATATCTCCGCTTTTCTTGTGAGGGCGGAGATATTTTTTCTGAAAAAGTGTTGCAAATACGCGAGTTTCTTGTCTTAATAATAAAGAGATGAAATATGACGAAAGGAGAAACCAATGATTACATGGATTTGTTCGGCTGTATCAGATCCGGACGATCAAGAATTTCTCATCGAACTGTATGAAGAATTTCATGCGTTGATGTTTTCTGTCGCCAGACGGTATAATAATAACTGGATGAGCTGCGAGGATATTGTGCAGGAGAGTATTTTGCGCATTATGGACAAATTGGATGTTTTGCGCAGCAAAAAACGCTGTGTGCAGGCGGGATATATTGCTATGGTCGTGCGAAATGTCGCCATCAATACCTTGAAGCATGAAGATATCGTCAAAGCTCACGCAAGAGAGGTTGCGGAGGAAGAACCGACCGCGCCGACGATGGATGAAATTTTGATTGCACGAGAAAATGCAGAGCTTCTGATGCAGGTATTACAGCAGATGCCGGAAGCAGAAGCGTTGCTCCTGCGCGGAAAATATATGCTGGGATATTCCGACGAATATCTTGCCAAACAGATTGGCTGTCAGCCCAAGAGCGTGCGCATGAAGCTGACCCGTGCGCGGAGACATGCGCTCCAAGCTATGCAGGAAGCAAAGAAAGGAGAGGAACAGCTTTGACCAGACAGGAGCAATTACAGGAACAGATGGAAGATACCGTCTTTGCTCTGCTGATGAATGAGGTCATGCAGCGCGAAAGTGCACACATTTGGACGGAGTATCAAGCGGAAAAAGAGGCGGGGCATGATCTATCCGTTCCCGAAGATACCGACCGGCGCATGAGGGCGTTTATTCGCAGGCAGTTCCGCAGAAAACGGCATCGGAACGCACGAAAGACCATCCTGCACGTGATGCAGGTTTCTGCGGCAGTGTTCTGCGTGCTGACCATTGTGTCCGCAACAGCATTTGCGTCCTCTCCAACTTTTCGAGAGAACGTGCTGCATTTGGTGGAACAAAGCACCAAAACAGGCACTGCGTATTCCTTTTCGGACGGATACAATCAAACCATGCCGTCTGAGTACACAGATACCGTTGTGCAGAGCTTTTCTGTCCGTTGGCTGCCGGATGGCCTGACGTTTCAAAAAGAAGAACGCACACAGAGCACCATTATAGATACCTTTGCTGCGGCGGATGGGCGGTATTTGACGATTCAAAAGGCAACTGGTGCGGCGATGACGGCGTCCATTGACACAGAGGGCGCACAGACTTCTCAGACGAAGATTCATGGAAATACGGCACAGGTGGCGGAAAAAGACGGTATGGTCACAGTGACTTGGACGGATGCCCTGCGCGTGTCGATTTATTGTGTGACGGCGCAGAACATTGACACACAGGATGTACTCAAAACCGCTGAACAGATACAATAAGGAGGCTATATGAGACGAATCATAAAACAAGGCTTGGTTGTTGCATTGGCTCTGGGGACATTGGGCAGTACCGCATGGGCGAGTGACAAGATGAGCCGATGGGAAGGTTTTTGCTACGCGATGCAGGCGGATGTGAATGCGGAAACAATCAAACAAGCACCGCCGCCGGATGTCACGCCGTTTCAGGAGGCGCAGCCCATTGCACCCATGACGCAGATATTTTGCGGGATTCGGATTGTTGGTTCGGAAATTTATTGCAATGCAATGATTGGCTTGCCGACAGGGTACACCGGCATATTGCGCGTACAGCTGCAAAACAGCAAGGATGGAGAAAACTGGGAGACACAACATACATGGCTTTGTTCTGACAGCACGGTATCGTATATGGACAGGATAGCGGGACTGGATCTGCAATACCGTGTGCGGGTTGTGGCAGACGTTTCTAACGCCGCGGGAGAGAAGGTCAAACAGATAGAAAAAGTTTCGTCCTGCGTGTGGGGATAAAACGCAGGACGAAACTGCCAATGACAGGAAAATAATTTTTTTCTGCGGACAAAGACCGCCGCTTTCCGCGCAAGATACCATCTATAATAGCAGATACACGGAGGTGGCTGAGGGGATGCGCGTGGTGTATCTGGATGTGCTGTTCGCGTTGAACTTTGCAATGGATTACTGTATCTTGCGATGTGTCTCGGCGTTGAGCGGCAGACCGGCAGCGGTTTGGCGGTTGAGCCTCGCGGCGGGGCTTGGTGCGTTGTATGCCGGCGGGTGCATCGTGTTTCCGGTTCTATCCACACTGCCGGTGCGCATGGCGGCGGGGGCTGTCATGGCGGGAACTGCCTTTTCCATTCGGCAGGTGCGCTTGCTGGTGCGGCAGACCTTGCTTCTCCTGCTTGTGGCCTTTGTGTTTGGCGGAGCAGTGACGGCATTGGAACAGATGAGCGGAACGCGCCTGATGCAGAGCGGTGTGCTTGTCGCACAGGTGTCACGGCGGGTGTTGTTTGCTTCAGCGCTGCTGGCATATGGCTTGAGCTGTTTTGTTTTTCGCAATCAGGCGAAAAGCAATCGGCCGCGCGGAGAACACGTTTCCATCTGCTGCGAGGGAAAACAAACACAGATTTTTTTGTTGGTGGACAGCGGAAACACGCTGTGTGATCCGATGACGGGAAAACCTGTGCTGCTGCTGACACGGGACGCCGCGATTCGGATTTTACCGGAACAGCAGCGGTTTGTGCCGCGAGAACTCAAACAGGACAATGCTGCCGAGCTGGTGCAGCAAGCACAGCGCAGCGGGCTGACGGGATGGCGGCTCGTGTCATTTCACAGCGTTAGTGGCGGGGGATTGCTGCCGTGCTTTCATCCGGATGCCGTCAGACGGGCGGACGGCACGGCATATGACTGCATGGCGGCAATTTCTGCGGCGGATATCTGCTCCGGAGAATTTGACGGACTCATTGAACCGTGAAAGGAGAAGGGTATGCGAATTTGGGAAAAGCTGCGGGGAATTTTGTGCCGGCTGGGATTGCTTCCGTCGGAAACAGGTATCTTTTACATTGGAAGCTCGATTGTTTTGCCGCCGCCGCTCACGGCAAAACAGGAAGCGGAAGCGGTGCGGGGATTTCAGCAGGGAGATCGAGCCTGCCGAGATCGGCTCATCGAACACAATTTGCGGCTCGTCGTGTACATTGCGCGGAAGTTTGAAAATACCGGCATTCACATGGAAGATTTGATTTCCATTGGAACAATTGGGTTAATCAAAGCGATTGAGACATACAATTTGGAGAAAAAGACCAAATTGGCAACCTATGCTTCGCGGTGCATCGAAAATGAGATTTTGATGCACCTGCGCAAGGTTTCCGGACAGAAAACCGAGGTGTCCTTTGATGAACCGCTGAGCACGGACTGGGATGGAAACGAATTGCTGTTGTCGGACATTCTCGGCACAGAACCCGACTGCGTCATTCGGCCGGTAGAAGACGATGTGGATCGGCAGTTGCTGCATCGGGCACTCAACCGCCTGCCGGAGCGCGAGAAAACCATCATCTGTATGCGGTTCGGCCTGACAGACGGAGAAGAACATACGCAAAAAGAGGTGGCGGATCTGCTCGGCATCTCGCAATCGTATATTTCTCGACTGGAAAAGCGCATTATGAAACGGATGAAAAAGGATATGATGCGGTGGGTGTAAGAATACGCCTTGAGCTTTTGCCTTCTCTGCCTAAATATGTTATCATTATAAACAACACAGTCGGTGTTGTGTGATGCATGGGCAGGATAGCTGGAACAGATTAAATGCTCTGCTATGTATATGGCAGAGCATTTTTTGTCTATCCGTATGGGAGGGAAGCATATATGACGGAACTTGAAAAAATTAAACGCGCCAAAATGTATATGGATAAGTTGGCGAACGGAATCAATCCCCTTGATGACACCGTGGTGCCGGATGAAGATATTGTCAATCAAGTTCGCCTGTCAAGATGCTTCTTTTTTGTATCTGATGTGCTGCGACAAGTGATTGAAAACGGTGGAACGAAGCCGAACACAGTTGGTAAGAACTATCCCAAACTGCCGTTGAAAGTTTCGTTAGAGCAAAGAAATCGGTTTGTTTATTCGGAAATACCGATTACAGCCAGTGAAATTGCAAAGCGAGTGAACGCTCTGGTGAATGAGGAAAATAGGCAAAAGCTCACATACGATGATATTTCTGCGTGGCTTATTGAAATTGGAATGCTGGAATTTACGTCTGCACTGGACGGAGAGCGCACAAGGCGACCGACAGAAAGCGACATAAAAAATGGAATTTCCATAGAAGAACGAACGGGTAATGCCGGCATCTATCATGTAGTTGTTTACAATACAGCGGCACAACATTTTATGATAGACAATCTGGACGCCATTCTGGCTGTCAAACATGAGCGAGCAGAAATGCGGGGAGCTCCGTGGACAAAGGAACAAGATGATTGTTTGATTGCTCTGTATGAAAAGTCACTGCCAATGAGTGAAATTGCTATGGCACTAAAGCGGAGCATATCAGCTGTGCGGAGCAGATTAAAAAGATTGGGCGTTCTTGACGCACAGTGAAGGCTAGAAATAAAATATTTTATACATATAAAAATCTCCCGCACACCGGAAATCCAGTGTGCGGGAGATTCTGCTTTATCAGAGAAGTTTACTCCTCCATCAGTTGTTCCATTTCGGTAATCAGCTCATCAAACAGCTGCAGGGCATCATGAATCGGTGCAGTCGATGCCATATCAACACCGGCGCCGCGCAGCAGAGAAATCGGGTCGGTTGAGCAGCCGCCGGACAGAAAATGAATATAGTCCTTGACTGCCGGAGCACCTTCTTTGAGAATGCGGCGGGACAGCGCGATAGCGGCAGAGTAACCGGTCGCATACTGATACACATAATAATCGTAGTAGAAATGCGGAATGCGTGCCCATTCCAGATCAATTTCCTTGTCGATGACAATATCATCTCCAAAGTACTGATGATTCAGCTCGTGATACAGGGCATTGAGGGATTCCGCTGTCAGGCTTTCGCCGCGCTCGTTGCGGCGGTTGATTTCCAGTTCGAACTCTGCAAACATGGTCTGACGATACAGCGTTGTGCGGAACTGCTCCAAGAAGTAGTTGATGAGATACGCACGGCGCTTTTTGTCCTTGGTTGTCTTGAGTAAGTGCTGCATGAGCAGAGCTTCGTTGCAGGTCGAGGCAACTTCAGCGACAAAGATGCTGTAATTGGAATAGGCAACCGGCTGATGCTTGTTGGACAGATACGAATGAATCGCATGACCCATTTCGTGTGCCAGCGTAAACATGCTGTCCAGTGTGCCCGAATAATTGAGCAGGACATACGGATGCTTGCGCAGACCGGCAGAATATGCGCCGGAGCATTTGCCGACGTTCTCATAAACATCAATCCAGCGATTGTCAAAGCCTTCCTTGAGAATCGCACGATAGTCATCACCCATACAAGCGAGGGCGTCATATACGGTCTGTTTGGCTTCTTCATAAGGAATATTGACATCCACATCGCTGACAATCGGCGTGTACAGATCATACATGTGCAGTTCATCGACACCAAGCAGCTTGCGGCGCAAATCGACATAGCGATACATCGGCGCCATGTTTTCGTGTACCGCAGAAATCAGATTGGTGTATACTTCGGTCGGCACATAGTTTCCGTCCAACGATGCCTGCAGCGTAGAATCATACTTGCGGGCATCGGCATAGAACTTTAATTGCTTGACCTGTGCGGAGAGCAGCGCAGCGGCTGTGTTGCGGAACTGACCGTACACGCTGTACAGCGATGCAAACGCAGATTTGCGCAAAACGCGGTCAGCGCTGTGCATGAGCGGAATATAGGTGCCATGCGTGACCGGATGAGAATTGCCGTCCTTGTCGGTTGCTGACGGAAACTTCAAGTCGGCATCGGCAAAGACAGAATAGACGCTGTCCGGTGCTTGTGACATCTCTCCGGCGGCAGCGAGCAGCTTTTCCTCGGCATCCGAGAGAATATGTGCGCGCTTGCTGCGGATGCGGGTCAGAGCCAGACGGTAGGTTTCCAATGCCGGTTCTTCTTGATAAAACTGCTCCAGCTTGTCATCTGGAATGGCAAGCAGTTCCGGTGTTTCAAAAGAGCTTGCCGCATCGACAGCGACCATGGCGCTCATTGCCTGCGAAGTCATGCCCTGATACAGAGAATTGGCAGTGTCCTCATCGCTTCTGCGCTGTGCATAGCCATACAGCGAATCAAACAACACGCTGATGCCATCACCGAGCTGTAAAAACTCCAGCAATTTCTGTGCGCTGTCACCCAAATGGCCTTTATATGCGGCGAGCTGTGCCGGCAGGGCACGGGCTTTTTCTAAATCTGTTTTCCATACATCGTTGTTTGCATAGACATCTTCCAATGCCCAAGTATATTTCGGGTCCGCTTCGCTGCGGACAGGAATTTTCTTTTCCATCGCGTTTTTGCCTCCTGTGAGAAATTTACTTTCAAACAACTTTAGTATAGCATGGTTGCCGGAAATTTAACAGGAAAATATGAGATTATTCGTCCTCATCCTCTTCGCACGCTTCGTCTAAGCGCGCATTGCGTTTGTTGCATATGTGAGCGGTGACAGACAACAGAGCAAAGGTCAGAATAAACGTAAAGAAGGCGGCAATCAGGGCGCATAAGTACATCAGCGCAGGAGAATTGACAAAATAGCCGTTTTTTGTGTAAACGAGCAGCGTAAAGACAAAGATACAGACAGCGCCAATCATGCTCATCAAGGCATTGCTTTTCGGGTTGGGCTTGAGACGCCAATCCCACAAGCCGCGGCGAATACAGCAACATTCCGTGTATATGCTGAGGGCAAGCAGCAGAACCGTGGTGCAGCCGATCAATATACCGGAGGCGTTGGTGAGAATTTCCAACAGCAGCAAGGCTAAGATGCCAAAGTATGCAAGCCAAAAACCACGGTGTTCAATTTGGTACATCTGCTGCCTCTGACGCTCGTCAAGAGCAATCGGGGGGAGTAAACGGATATTTTTTCTTTTCATAGGTCATACCTCCCAAAATAAATCGTCCAAAGTTTTATCCAATGCTTTGCAAATGGCAATGCACAAACGAATGGTTGGATTGTAGTCGCCTTTTTCAATGGCGTTGATTGTCTGGCGGGAGACGCCGACCAGCTCGGCCAGCGCCTGCTGAGACAGATCTTTTCCGGCACGCGCTGCCTTCAGCCGCAGATTTTTCATGGACTGCCCTCCTTCTGTCTTTCTGTATTTGCAGTATATGCTATACACGATAAAATGTCAAGTATATTTTACATGACATGCAAAAGAAAAGCCGTCCTGCGAACAGGACAGCTTTTCAGACATAGCAGAATTTGATTAGAATTCGCACTTCTTTGCGATGTAATCCTTGACCTCCGCGATCGGCAGACGAATCTGCTCCATGGTGTCGCGGTCACGGATGGTTACACAGCCGTCGGTTTCAGTCTCGAAGTCAACGGTGATGCACAGCGGCGTGCCAATCTCATCTTCACGGCGATAGCGCTTGCCGATGGAACCAGCTTCATCGTAATCAATCATGAAGTGCTTGGACAGCTCTTCATATACCGGCATAGCCTGATCATGCAGCTTCTTGGACAGCGGCAGAACAGCAGCCTTGTACGGAGCCAGAGCCGGATGCAGACGCAGAACCACGCGGACATCATCCTTGCCCTTCTTGTCCTGACCGACAACTTCCTCGTCGTATGCGTCGCACAGGAATGCCAGAGCAACACGGTCAGCACCCAGAGACGGCTCGATAACATACGGGATGTACTTCTCGCCGGCTTCCTGATCGAAGTATTCCATAGAAACACCGGAGGTGTTCTGATGCTGGGTCAGGTCGAAGTCGGTACGGTCAGCGATGCCCCACAGCTCTCCCCAGCCAAACGGGAACAGGAACTCAATGTCCGTGGTAGCATTGGAGTAATGGGACAGCTCTTCCTGCTCATGGTCACGCAGACGCATGTTTTCTTCCTTGATGCCGAGGCTGAGCAGGAAGTTCTTGCAGGTGTCCTTCCAGTACTTGAACCATTCCAGATCGGTGCCCGGCTTGCAGAAGAATTCCAGCTCCATCTGCTCAAACTCACGGGTACGGAAGGTGAAGTTGCCCGGGGTAATCTCGTTACGGAAGGACTTGCCAACCTGTGCCACGCCAAACGGAATCTTGCGGCGGGTGGTGCGCTGTACATTCTGGAAGTTTACGAAGATACCCTGTGCGGTCTCCGGACGCAGGTACAGCTCGTTCTTTGCGTTCTCAGTAACACCCTGGAAGGTCTTGAACATCAGGTTGAACTGACGAATATCGGTAAAGTTATGACCACCGCAGTTCGGGCAGGCGATCTGCTTTTCGTCGATATAATCGCGCATCTTCTGATTGCTCCAGCCAGCCGGATTTTCGCCGGTAGCGTCCTCGATCAGCTGGTCAGCGCGGTGACGGGTATGACAGTCCTTGCAGTCCATCAGCGGGTCAGAGAAGCCGCCGACATGGCCGGAAGCAACCCAAGTCATCGGGTTCATCAGGATAGCGGAATCCAGACCGACATTGTACGGGGACTCCTGTACGAACTTCTTTCTCCAAGCGTTCTTGACGTTATTCTTGAATTCGACACCAAGCGGACCGTAATCCCAGGTGTTAGCAAGACCGCCGTAGATCTCGGAGCCGCTGTAAACGAAGCCGCGGCCCTTGCACAGGGCAACGATCTTGTCCATTGTCTTTTCGGTGTTGTTCATAATTTCTACTCCTTATAGGCGCATATGGCTTATGCACACAAAAAATTTAGTCAAAAAATCTTGACTATGCTCTTATTATAGCGTATACTAATTAAATGTCAAGACATTGTATTGACGGGACAACTTGAATATCCGGGTGTAGCGCAGATGGTAGCGCGCCTGCTTTGGGAGCAGGATGCCGCAGGTTCGACTCCTGTCACTCGGACCAAATGACCTCTTGTATGAAATGGCGTGCAAGAGGTTTTCTTTTTGCGATAAGTTAGTTGAGAATAATTTACGAAATGGCGGTAAAATTTCTCCGCGGGGATTGCTGAGACAAAAAATAACTTTATAGGCAAAAAATGAAGATATTTTCATTTTTTAAGCAGAATATGCCGATATGGTGCGAGAGAAAGGGCAGACATGTGTGCATATGACTATTGACATTTTCCGTCTGCATTTCTATAATGATAATGTGTTTATAGATGGAATCGCGCGTGTGTTTCAAGAAAAAACGATAAATTTTGTGATTTTGAAATGAAATAGCGAGAAAAAGGGAGACGTGTTGAAAATTCCCGGCATACAGCTATCAAACGGTTGTTTCCGGTTTATTGAATATAAAACACCTATTAAGGAGGTAGACGAATGAAAAAGATCAAGCGTGCCTTATCGCTTGTCCTTGTGTTCTGCATGCTGTGCACCATGACGGTCACGGGCTTTGCGGCGGACACAACGAGCGGAGGGCAGACGGAATTCATGAAGGTCGTCCATCTTGATGCCGGCAGAAAGTATTTCAGCGTTGACAGTATCAAGAAGATCATTGACAACGCTTCTGCAGATGGATATAACTATCTGGAATTGGGCGTGGGCAATGACGGACTGCGCTTCCTGCTTGATGACATGTCTGTGACAGCAAATGGCAAGACATACAGCAGTGAGGCAGTTTCTAAGGCGATTCACGCAGGCAATGAAGCATACTACAATTTCAATACCGATGAGCTGACGCAGAGCGAGATGGACGAGATTATCTCTTATGCTAAGGATAAGGGCATCTCGATTATTCCGCTCATCAACTCCCCGGGACATATGGATGCCATTTTGAGCGCACTGAATTCGCTGACCGATACCAATTGCTCGTACAACGGCTCGAAACGCACCATTGATGTGACGAATGACACAGCTGTTGCATTCACGCAGGCGCTGATTCAGAAGTATGTGAATTACTTCGCAGGCAAGGGCTGCAAGTACTTCAACATGGGCGCAGACGAGTATGCGAACGATGTATACACCAGCGGCAGCATGGGCTTTGGCAATTTGCAGGATACTGGAAAGTACAGCTATTTTGTCAAATATGTCAATCAGACGGCAACCATGATCAAGAATGCTGGTATGACACCGATGGCGTTCAACGATGGCATTTATTTCAATAATAATACATCGAGCGGCACATTTGATACAGACATTGTGATTTCGTACTGGTCGTGTGGCTGGAGTGGTTATACTCCGATGAGCGCATCGAAACTGACAGACATGGGCTTCAAGCTGATCAATACGCATGGTGACTATTACTGGGTTCTCGGCAAGTCGGATTGGCAGTGCAGCGCGGAGAAGGCAAGCGGATTTAACTATAAGGAATTCCAACATACGGAACTCGAAAGCGGCACGATTGACAATCCGGTTGGCGCAATGTTCTGCATCTGGTGTGATTATCCGGGAGCAGACACAGAAGCAAATGTAGTAAGCAAAACAGCAGATACCATGGCTGCGTTTGCAAAGACTCTGCCGAGCACGTCCAACTCCGGCACCACTACGCCGAACAAGGCTCCGACTGCTCCTGTCACTAAGGAAATCAACCTTTCAGTTGGCGAAACGGCAACCGAAACCGTAAGCGGCAATTATTCGGACGTAAAGACTGCGGACGAAAGCATTGCAACGGTAAAGGCTGAGTACAAAACCGGCACTTCTGATCCGAAACTGAAAACTGTAACCAGCATTGAGTCCGGACACAAGTATTTGATTGTAAACAATCGAACCAACACCGTTTTGACCAGTACTTCGAGTAAGGCTTGGAATGGCCAGGCTGAAGGATTAAAACTCGATGGAACAGCTTCGACTGACAATACCGCGGATTTATGGACAGTTACTACCAATGGTTCTGGTTACACGGTTCAGAATACAAGTAATGCCTATCTTACGATTGGAGAGAATACGGCGTCTGTAAACAAAAATTCTGCGACTTTGTCACTGAGCTATAACAATAGCGGCTATTGGACTATTTCACAGAACGGTTGCTATTTGAACAATTTAGGTGAATCTGTGCAAGCCGGCGGCTATAAAGAAAAAAATGGCAATGGTGCCTCTACTGATGCAGGCAGCAAGTGGACGCTGTACGAGATTGTTTCTGAAGCATCCGGACAGACCACGCTCACCTTCACCGGTGTAGCGGCTGGCACAACCACTGTTCAGGTCGGCGATGCAACGTATACTGTAAATGTTGTGGGAGATGCACCGAGCAACGCACCGGCTGCAAATACCATCTATCTGGAATACTGGATTACAAATTCTCAGGTTTATAACCAGGAGAATACAAACAGTGCCTACTACAAAGCAATCACGACCAGTACAAACGGTGTGAAAACCGAAACAGGCGTAGATGTTTCTACACTTGCTCCGGAGCATGCGTATTCCAATTTTGATGGTTGGAAAGATGTATACTACTGGCAGACCATGCGTCTGGATGCTGACAATAAGCAGACCGGCGAGAGCGGCGATGATGAAACCGCTGACGGCACAACGCTGACGCATATCCGCTATTGGAACAACGCTTGGCAGTATCAGACCTCGGACGGCACATGGAATTCCTTCAAGAGGGATGACCAGCTGGTAGCGTACTATCTGCAAAAGACAGATGTTACCAAGGAAATTACTACCTATGCTAAGGACTGGGGCTATTCTACAAATACAGTCGACGGAACTACAGACAGCGGAACTCCAAATACATCTAGTGGTAAGGGACAGGTAGCTCTGACGGTTGCCGTTGTTTATCCGGACGGCACGGTTTCTCCGGCAGAGAGTGGCATGTATTCGAAGTCCACGACTATCTTTAACTATTGGGAGAAGCGAGACATCGGCATTGTCGCACCGATCAATAACAGTGACTATGATATTTCCAAAATCACTGTGACAGATGGTAAGCGTAATAAAAATACAGACCAAAACGTATGGTATAGCAGCGATTCCATCACATGGAATAAGACGACCAATGACGCAGGTTCTAAGTGGTATGATGAAAAAACCGTTTGGGACGAAACCACGAATGCAGGAACAACGCCGATAGTAAACGGCAAAACAAGCAATATTACATGGTCTGCAAAAAACACGGCAAAGCTGGTTCTGATTTATCTGAAGCCGGTTCAGAAGGAAACCAATCTGAACGTTGTTTATTGGGATGACAGCATTAACGCGCAGATCAATAAGAATGACATTCAGGTTGTTATGTCGGGTGAAGATGCAACATACACGAATTCCTTGAAGAACAGCAGTGGTGTAGTTATTGGCGATAAGAAGGAATGGAATAGCAACGATAAGTCCAGTTCGGATTATCTGCCGGATGACGCATATGTCACCAATAGTTCTGGTATCAATCAGACCTTTAACAAGGATATTACGCTGCTGCCGAACGTAGATACCAAGTATCAAACCGGTCTGTATGAGTATCAAAAGGCGGATATTTCTGAAGGTGGTAAGACACTGACTCTGCATTACGCAGTTGACAACAGCAAGGTTCAAGCGAAATATGTTGTTGACTTTGGCAAGCCGGTCAACGTGCCGATTGGAGATATTCTCACCGGCGATGCTGCTCAAAAGACCATTGATAAAATGACGTTTAAAGCTGAGTATGGCGATGCAACAGTTACACGCGGAGTGGATAACTCGATTACCTTTACGCCTACCAGCATTATGAAAATGCCGGTTATCGTAACTGCGAAGATTACGTTTAAGGATGGTTCTCAGGTTTCTCCGAAGATTGCCTTCATTCCGGCTTCCAACGTCATGTACGAAGAAAGCTTCGTAAAGCCGGAGGAAGGCTCCTCTGACTGGACGAAAACCGGAACAGCTGGCACAAGCAAGCAGGCAAAGGAAGTCCTCGGCAAGGAAGGCATCCACGGCTACGACGAATCTTACGACACGGATTCCGAGTTCAGCAACGGCTCTGCGTATCAGGCACAGCTGACAATACCGAGCGGAAAAGATTTTAAGGAGACCGATAAGACAACATTTACCTTTACCGGCACAGGCTTTGATCTGATTTCCGAGTGCGGCAAGAATACCGGTATGCTTCTGGCTGTTGTAAAGAATGCAGATGGAAATGCTGTCACATCTTATCTGGTAGATACCTACTTTACCGGTGATGAAAAGGGAATTATTTCCGGTACAGATATTTTGGATTATCAGGTTCCGGTTGTTCGCTGCATGGGATTGACTCAGGCTACTTACACAGTAGACGTTTATGGTTATCTGACTAATGGTTCAGGTGCTGTAAAGAATGCGGCGAAGTCAGCAGAAGCAACAACCGCAGAAGGCGAAGTTAGCGAAGAAACTGTTGCCGAGGTTCTGGACGATATGAGCGTCAAGAATGTAAAGGCTTCCGAAGTAGAAGCAACCTGCATGGATGACAACAGCGTTCTGCTGGGCGGCACCGGTGTAGAAGAGACCGCAGCAAAGAGCAGAACTGCTCGCGCAGCTGCAGCAACAAGCGCAAACGTTTACATTGACGGCGTTCGCGTATACAATACGCTGAATGAGAACAATGGCGCAAATAAGTACACGAAATCCGAACAGAACGTCAAGTACGAATCGGTTTACGATTACGTGAAGAATAGCTTGGATGCAAACGAGGACGATGCGGCTGTATACGTTGAGTATGATGGCAATCAGGATGCTTGGAATATTGCAGATTACAAGCAGCAGGGTCCGGAGAATGAAGTATATCTGACACCGGGACATTCTATTGCGATTGCGCTGGATGGATATAGCGAGGATAAGACTGTTCAGATTGCGGCAAAGGCAATCAATGGAGAGGTTTCTTGCTCCGGTTTGAAAAAAACGAGTCTTTCTACCGCGACAGAGATGTATTATACAGCCGAGGTAACGGATGATGATGGCTCTGCATATGTGCAGATTACGAACAATGCAGGCGGCGTCTTGGCTCTCAGTGAAATGAAGGTTTCCAGCGGTATCAGTGCAATAGCTGATCCTGATTTGAAGACAACGGTTCTGGACAAGCTGAATCATAAGGCTGACTTTGTGCCGGAAACGCTGACTGTTTCTGCACCAGAGAAATTGGTAGAAGGTCACCTTTCGACTCTTTCAGTAAAGGCGTCCGCTTCTGATGTTGCGAAGGTTTATCTGTCCATTGATGGCAAAAAGGCTACAGAACTGAAAGCAAATAATAGTAAGGCTGTGAAGCGCGGCAAGTCGAAGACATATTCGTACAGTGTAGCAATCAATCCGGATTATGATTTGAATGTCGGAGAGCATACCTATTCTGTTTATGCAGTAAGCAAGGATGGGAAGCAAAGCGATCCGGTCGTAGCAAAAGTCCGGGTTACAAAAGAAAATTAAGAAAGGAGGAGAATCATGAAGCAGACATATGAAGCGCCAAAGCTGGAAGTGATTGCGTATTCCCTCCACGAGGCGATTGCGGCAAACTGCAGCGACAAGGTGTATAACCATACGCAAGGTACATGCGAACCGACGGAGTATGGTCAGAGCCTTTTGAGCAAAGGCATCAATTTTGCGGAAGATAGTGGCTGCAATAGTCCTCTGAAAGGATATTGCTACTTTACTTCTAGTAATTTGCTGTTCAATTCCTAACTGAATAGTCAATCGCTTAGGAACAAAGAGATGCGCCTGTGTCGCAAGATACAGGCGCATTTCCAATAGGAGCTATGATGTATCAAAATGACTATTTCTTTGCCGGACTGGGCGTTCGGATGCTTTCGGATGTCCCGCCGGCGGAGGACGAAAATACGGTTGCGTTTCGGCAAACGGGAGAAAAAATCAATAGTACCTGCCGGATTGCCTGCGTTCAGCAGCTGCCGCAGGTGCACGGCACACAGCTTATGCAGACCAATGAACTGCGGCTGTTTCGCAGCGGAGACACGCTGTATCAGCAGCTGCTCAGCCCACTGGACGGGCATCCGCTGACTGTATCCGTGTATGACGCGGTGAAACAGGGTGAGGTGTCGTTGTATCTGTCGCAGGCAGATATGCCGTATATCGCGCGCTCCGTGCATCTATGGGCGGGAATGGATATCAACCATCAGTTGCTGCTGCATCGCCGTGTCGTCATGCACAGCGCGTCTGTGCGCACGGAACAGGGCGTTATTTTGTTCGCGGCGCCCTCCGGTGTGGGAAAGTCCACGCAGGCAAAGCTGTGGCATGCGCATCGACGGGCAGAAATTCTCAATGGAGATAAAAATGCCGTGGGAATCGAGCAGGGAACGGCAATGGCGTATGGCTTGCCGTTTTGCGGCACGAGCGGTATTTGTCAGCCGTATCAGCTGCCCCTGCGGGCGATTGTACTGCTAGAACAGGCACAGCAAAATGAAACGACACGATTGCAGGGCGTAGAAGCGGTGATTCGCGTTCTGCGCAATTGTATGGGACATCAGGCGGTGCAGGAGGTGGCTGGTATGATGCTGAAACAAATTGCTGCACTGCTGGAAACTGTACCTGTGTATCATCTTGCCTGCACACCGGATATCCGCGCAGTACAAGTTTTGGAAAATGCTTTGGGGGAATAACTAGTATGTCGACATCTTATTCGCGATTTGTGGATTATTTGACGTATAAAGCAATCCAGACCGGCACGCCGCTCTCCGGCACATTTGAGCTGACGGCACGCTGTAATTTGGACTGCAAAATGTGCTATATCCATAAACGAGCCAATGACCCTGCCGCAAAGCGGGAGGAACTGACAACAGAGCAGTGGATTGCGCTTGCGAAAGCAGCACAGGAGCAGGGAATGCTGCTGTTGTTGCTGACCGGCGGCGAACCGTTTGTCCGCCGCGATTTCTTTGATATTTACGATGCCTGCACGGCATTGGGACTGTCGGTTTCCATCAATACGAACGGAACGTGCATCACACCGGAAATCATCAAACGATTGAAGCGAAATGCTCCGGCGCGTATCAACATTACATTATACGGCGCAAGTTCGGAAACATATGAAAAATTATGCGGAGATGCATCGGCATATGAGAGAGCATATCAGGCTGTTTTGGGCTTGCAGAAAACTGGAATTCCTGTGAAATTAAATTACAGCGTAACACCGTATAACCGCGATGATTTGCTGGAGGTTTGCAAATTCGCTGAGGAACAGCATTTGCCGATTCAGCCTGCAACATATATGTTCCCGCCGATACGTGCTTGTGAACATGGCTGTTGTTCCAATGAACGGCTGTCTGCACAACAAGCTGCACAGGCGAGCTTTGCGTATGACTGCTTCCGTTTTTCCAGAGATGTGATGATGAAAAGATGCAAAGAATTGCTCAAAGGCGGCATTGTAGATGACCCGATGACGGAATGTCAGGAATTGCCGACCGAGCGCATTCGCTGCCGCGCAGGCGCATCAGCATTCTGGATAACATATCATGGACAAATGCGTCCGTGCGGCATGATGCAAGTGCCGTCCTTTTCTGTTTCGGAATATGGATTTTCCGGCGCTTTGGAAAAAATTCGTGATGCCAGAGAAAAAATTCTGCTTCCGGCAGCTTGCACAGAATGCGCGATGAAAAATGCGTGTGAATTTTGTCCGGCTACCTGCTATGCGGAAAATCAAAATTTTGAAACTGTGCCGACGTATAATTGTCAAAAGACAATTGCATATTTGCGGCTGGCACAGAAATTTATCAGACAATAAGAAACTAGGGGGAAAATATGAAACTGAAATCAACGATAATTTTACGAAAAATTGCGGGAGAAACAATTCTGGTTCCGGTTGGAGAAGATGCAGTTCGAGTAAATGGACTGATCACTGTGAATGAAGTCGGGGCGCTTATTTGCGAACAATTAAAAGAGGAACGAACGGTGGACGCACTTGTAGCGGCTGTGACGGCGCAGTTTGATGTTGACGCACAGACTGCTCGGGCGGATATTGCATCGTTTATTCATACATTAGAAGAAAATGATTTATTGGCATAACAGACAGAGGGCACATCATACTTGATGTGCCCTCTGTCTGTTATGAATTCTTTTCTATGCCATCGACAACAATATCAATGGCCTTGGTGACGAAATTTATTTTCTTTTCGCTGAATACCGTTCCGTCGTGTGAGAGGGAAATATCTGCGATTGCCAGTTCATCGTCTTGGGTAGCTTCTGTGCTGCCCATAAGCGTTGTCCATCGGATGGATACATCGGCTTTTGTCAGTACTTGATCGAAATCAACGGTATACTGTGTTTTCTCAAACAATTTGAAGTTGGAATCCGCTTGCACGAGGATGGTATTGTCTTTGTCCTGATACACTTCAACGGTGTAATAGACACGGTCCTCTTCGTCTGCGGTGTCCTGCGGGTTGGGATACACCGTTTGAGAATCAATCAGCTGCATCTTGTCTGTTGACACAAGAGCAGAAGCGGCGTCAGATGAGCCGGAAAAACAGCCTGACAGCAACAGTGTCGCCAAGAGTGTGATAAATAGAGAAATGACATGGCTGCGTTTCATGAATTATTCCATCTCCTTCAAATGACCTGCGAATTTCTGCGCGATTTCCGGAATTTCACCGAGTCCCATAAGGACGGTTCGCGTTTCAAAACCAAGTGCTTCGAGCTGACTTTTCCAGCTGTCCGGAGCATCTCCGGACAGGTCGTTGCGGGCGTGATCTCCGGCGACGATGAGAAACGGCATGAGCACAATCCTTTTGATTTTGGCAGCTTGCAGCTGCGGGATGATATCGCTCAGCGTCGGATAACCTTCGACTGTGCCGACATAGACATTGGCATAGCCCTCTGTACGGAATTTGTGCTCCAATTCACAATACGCTGCGTTGGCAAAGTGTTCGGTTCCATGCCCCATGAGAAGCAGTGCTTCGTTTTCTCGGCGCGCAGGAATGTTGTGCATGACGGCATGGACACAAGCATCGTAATCGGATTCCGACCATAACAGCGGGTGTGCCATATGGACTTGCGGAAATTGTGCGGCGTCAGCGCACAGCTGCTCGTATTCGATGCCGGCGATGACGTGCGTGGTCAGACAATGAATGCTGTCATATCCTTGCGCGATTAAGTGTTTGAACAGCGTGTGCGGGTCGGGAATGTCGATGCCGTTGCGTTTGCGCAATTTTTTGCGGATGATCCGCGAGGTGAAGGCGCGATATACCGGCTGTCCGCAGACCTGCTCGGCAGTGCGTTCGATGTTTTCAATCGCTTTCATGGCCTCCGGCACAGAGGTTCCAAAGCTGACGACAACCATTGCTTGCTTCATAAAATAAGTATCCTCCGATTCCTGCAACAATCTATGTTCAGGATAGCGGAGGGAAAATCATCTGTCAAGGACGAAACGGACAGGATTTAGATTTGTTTTCGCATGTGGGCGAGAGCGCTTTTTTCCAAGCGCGATACCTGCGCCTGTGAAATATGGATTGCATCGGCAACTTCCATCTGTGTGCGCCCTTCGAAAAAACGCATGCGCAGAATGTTTTGTTCTCGGCTGGACAGCTGCCGCATGGCTTCTTTGAGCGCGATTTGCTCCAGCCAGTGCTCATCGGTATTTTTGGTGTCACCGACCTGATCCATGACGTAGACCGCATCACCGCCGTTTTCAAATACCGGCTCATATAAAGATACCGGATCGAGAATGGCGTCCAGCGCAAAGACAATATCTTCTCGCGGAATTTGCATGGCGCGGGATAATTCTTCTATCGTGGGTTCGCGCTGGTTGGCGTTGACAAATGCTTCTTTCGCCTGCAGGGCGCGATAGGCGGTGTCTCTCATGGAGCGGGAGACTCGAATCGAGCTGTTGTCTCGCAGATAGCGGCGGATTTCACCGATAATCATTGGGACGGCATAGGTGGAAAATCGAACGTTTAGCTCCACATTGAAATTGTCGATGGATTTCATCAGACCGATGCAGCCGACCTGAAACAAATCATCCATGCTTTCTCCGCGTCCGGAAAAGCGCTGGATGACGCGGAGCACCAGACGCAGGTTACAGGAAATCAGCCGTTCGCGGGCGGCTCGGTCACCGCTGACGCTGCGGCGCAGCAGGGCATCGGTTTCCTCGGCGGACAATACCTCCAGCCGTGAGGTGTTGATTCCGCAGATCTCTACTTTATTCGGCATGGCTTCGCCTCCTGGATTTGAGAAATCTTTGTATCCATCAGTATCCCCGCGAAAACAGCAAATCATACCACGAGAAAATGTCATGGAAAAAAACAAAAAATAATTTAAAAAAATTCCTTGACATTTTCGGATTCCTACGGTATACTAAACAAGCACTTGAGAGTGCGGTGTTTGATACGAGAAACACCTAAAAAAGCGTTTTGAATACTCTTTTTGTTGCGACAGCGTGACAGAAAGACGATTCGCCTCTGTAGCTCAGTCGGTAGAGCAGGGGACTGAAAATCCCCGTGTCGGTGGTTCGATTCCGCCCGGAGGCACCACATATGCGGATGTAGCTCATCTGGTAGAGCGCCACCTTGCCAAGGTGGAGGTAGCGAGTTCGAGCCTCGTCATCCGCTCCAAATTTTTTGAGACAGTCGAGAAATCGGCTGTCTTTTTTTGCGTTTTGCTGGTATACTAAAAGCTCAGGATCAATGCATGGGAGGAGAATGGCATGAAGCTGATGATAGGGCGTGCGGGAACCGGAAAGACCACAGAGATTCTGCGGCGCATTGCCGCACGGGAAACGAGCGGGAAACGACAAATTTTGATTGTGCCGGAGCTGGCGTCGCATGAATATGAACGTCTGCTCGCGCAGGCGACAAATAATCGCGGCGCACGCTTTGCGGAAGTGCTGACGTTTCGGCGCATTGCAAATCGTGTGTTTTCGGAAGCGGGCGGACTGGCAGAAGTGGAGCTGACACCGGCAGGACGATTGCTTGTATTGTATGAAGCGGTGCGCGCGTCTGCGGATGCGTTGGACGTATACAGCGGTGCGATTCGCAGACCGGATGTTTTGCGTGATTTGCTGCAAATCATAGATGAGATGAAAACCAACGGCATAACACCGGAACAAATGCTGCAGGCTTCGGCGGAAGCGGAAGGACATCTGGCGGAAAAACTGCGCGATCTCGGTCAAATCGGTGCGGTATATGAGACCCTGACACAGGAGGATCTGCCGGATCCGCGCGATCAGATGACAAAAATCGCGCAGAGACTGCCGGATTGTACGATTTTTGACGGAGCAGAGCTGTACTTAGATCGGTTCGATCAGTTTAACAAGCAGGAATTGGAAATTCTTGCGGCGCTGCTGCGGCGCCATGTGCCGATGACAATAGCCCTCACAGGGGATCTCCATCAACCGGAACTGTTTCCGGAAACCATGCATGCAGTATCGCGCCTCAAGCGTCTGGCGGGGGCGCACGGCGAACCACTGGACATCGAACGCATGGAACAAATGCTCATGCCGCGTCCGCATGACTTAGAAATAGCAGAGGCTTATGGATTGTCCGCCGGCACCCAGCAATTTGACAGCGATCAGACCAGTGTGCATCTTCACGCTGCCGGCAATTTGTTTTCCGAGTGTGAATTTGCGGCGGCATATATCCGAAAATTGCTGCGTGAAACCGATGCGCGGCGGCGGGATATTGTCGTGACTGCACGGAATTTTGACGTCTATGCGCCGGTTTTGGAGTTGGTGTTTGAGCGCTATCAGATTCCGATTTTTTTGAGTGAAAAGCATGACATTTTGCAAAAGCCGGTGCTGGCACTTGCCGGTTCGGCACTGCACACGGTCACAAACGGCTGGCGGTATGAGGATATGTTCGCGTATCTCAAAACCGGATTTGCAGGACTGACAGCGGAAGAATGCGATTTGCTGGAAAATTATGTGCTGTTTCGGCGCATCCGCGGCAGCAAGTGGCTACAGCCGTTTGCGGGACATCCGGACAGCTTTGGCGGCGAATTGGATGATAAAGCGCGGGAAAAGCTCGCAGCACTCAATACATTGCGCGAAAAAGCGGTACAGCCGCTGCTGGCATTGCAGCAGGATTTGGAACAAGCGCAGACTGCGGCGCAGTATGCACAGGCGCTGTATACCTTTTTGGAGCGCATCGGCGCACCGGACAGCATTGCTGCGCGTGCGCAGCTGCATGAGGACGCCGGACGGCTGCAAACAGCGGAAGAATATCGCCAGCTGTGGGAGATTCTCATGCAGGCGATGGAGCAGTTTGCCTGGGTACAGGGCGATGCAGAGATGGAAACCGATGCGTTTGTCACGATGCTCGGCTTGGTGCTCACAGAATATGATGTCGGAACCATTCCGGTTTCTCTGGATCGTGTGACCTGCGGTTCGATTGACCGCGTGTGCAAGACCGGCATTCCGCATCTGCTGGTGCTTGGCGTCAATGACGGCGTTCTGCCGTCTGCCGGTGAGGGCGGCGGCATCTTGTCTGACAGCGACCGCGCACAGCTGCTCGGCTTGGAAGTGGAATTGGAGACTAGCGAGGAGCGGATGGAGCAGGAGCAGGCGGCGTTATATCGCGTGCTGGCATCCGCTTCACAGGATTTGCTGCTGTCGTGGAGCACAGCAGGCGCGGATGGAGAAAAACGACCTTCGTTTTTGGTTGGCGCACTGCGGCAATTGCTCAGCGGTCTGCCGGAGACGCGAGAAAATGAACTGGAGCAGAGCTATAGGCTGGAGGCAGAGCGTCCTCGTTTTGATTTGGCGTGCTGCGGCGCATCGAGAGACAGCTCACCGGCGGCACAGGCGGCGCTTCGTGCGCAGCCGGTACCGATTCAGCCGGTGGAACAATCTGTGCGCGGCCCGCTGCGCAATCCGGATGTCGTCCATCAGCTGTATGGAAAAAAACTGCGCATGACGGCATCGCGTGTCGATGCGTTTTATCGCTGCCAGTACGCATATTTTCTGCGCTATGGTTTGCGGGCAAAGGAACGCCGCCGCGCGTCCTTTGATGCACCGGAAACCGGCACGTTTTTGCATTTTGTGCTGGAACATACACTCAAGCAAGTGCGGGAGCAATATCCGGATAGGTTGCCGGAGACAGAGACGGTACACAAGCTGGCGCGGCGTTGGACGACGATTTATGTCGAGACACAGCTCGGCGGATTGGAACAGTATTCGGCGCGATTCCGACATTTGTTCCGCCGGCTGCTGCATATGACCGATAGCGTATTGGATAATTTGCTGGAGGAGATGGCGCGTTCGGACTTTGAGCCGATTGACTTTGAATTGGATTTTTCGTGGCAGGGAGATCTGCCGCCGATTCTCATCAACAGCGCGGGCGAAACGTTGGAACTGAATGGCAAGGTTGACCGCGTGGACGGATATGTGCAGGACGGTACATTATATATTCGCGTGCTCGACTACAAGAGCGGCGCGAAGAAATTCGAGCTGTCTGACCTGTGGTACGGACTGAATGTCCAGCTGCTGCTGTATTTGTTTGCGATTGAAAAGCAGGGGTTGCAGCGGTATCAGGACAAGCTCGCCCAGCGCATTGACCGCATTGTTCCGGCGGGCGCGCTGTATGTTCCGGCGAAGCAGGTTGTCGTGGACGCCAAGCGCGATGCGGCGGAGGAAGAACTGGACGCCATGCGCAAAAAACAGCTGCGCCGTTCGGGCTTACTGCTGGATGAGAAGGCGATTCTTGACGCGATGGAACACGATGTCAAAAAGGACGCGGCATTTTTGCCGCTTGGCTACTTGGCATCCGGAGATAAACCAAATAAAAGCAGCTTGTCCAATTTGGCAAGCATAGAAAAGCTGGGCAAGCTGAGCGGGCACATCCGCCGCGTGCTCGGAGAGATGGGACACGAGCTGATGCACGGCAGCATGGATGCCAAACCGGTGCGCCGCGGACCGGCGGAGGACACCTGTGCATGGTGCCCGTATCGCGCGATTTGCCGGTTTGACACACGATTGGGAGACAAGCCGCATACCATCAAAAAGATTCCGGCAGAAGAATTTTGGCAGGGCATTGCAGAAGAAGAGAAGGGAGAGCACAAGCATGGGCGTTTCATGGACCGATGAGCAGAGACAGGCAATTGACAATCGAGGCGGCACGCTGTTGGTATCGGCGGCCGCAGGCTCCGGCAAGACGGCTGTGCTGGTACAGCGCGTGCTCGACCGCGTGACGGACTCCGAAAATCCCTGCGATGTAGATTCCTTTCTCATTGTGACGTTTACCAAGGCGGCGGCGAGTGAGATGCGCGGAAAAATCGCAGATGCCCTCACGGAGCTGGCGGCAAAACAGCCGCAGAATTTGCGTCTGCGCCGACAGCTGATGCTCGTGCACCGCGCCAAAATCACAACGGTACATGCGTTTTGCATGAGTCTGGTCAAGGAGCACTTTCATGAGCTGGGACTGCCGCCGGAATTTCGCACGGCGGACGACAGCGAACAGACGGCAATGCAGCAGGAAGTGCTGGAGGAAGTGCTCGAAGCACAGTACGCAGTAGATGGTGCGGGCTTTTCCGCGCTGGTTGAAGCGGTCAGCGGCGGGCGCGATGACAGACAGCTGGCCAATCTTGTGCTGGAGACCTTTCGCAATTTGCAGTCCTCGCCGAAGCCGAAAAAAGAGCTGGAGCAATACCGGCAGAAATTTGTGCAGGAGTTTGACCGCATTGCGAATACCGATTGGGGCATGGCACTGTTACAGGAGGCGGACAGCCGCATACAGTACAGCATTGCCGCATTGGAGGATGCGCTGGATGAGATGAATGGCGCGGATGTCGTGCAGGATAAGTATGAGCCGGTCTTTGCGCACGACAAGCAGCAGGCGGAAAATTTGCTGGCGCTGGTGCGTGACGGCGCATGGGATGCCGCAGTCCAGCTGTGCGCACAGCTTCGCGGCAGCTTCAAGCGCATACCCGCGATTCGAGGCTATGAGGACAAAGATTTTCTTGAGCAGCTCAAGAACCGCCGCAATATCTGGAAGGACATGGTCAAAGAGATGGCGGATAAAGTCCTGTGTGTGACCGAACAAGAGGTGCGCGAGGATATGCACATGATGGCGCCGGCGGTTTGTGCGCTGTGCGATACGGTACAGCTGTTCATGGATGCCTATCAGGCGGAAAAACTGCGGCGCGGTGTGGTGGACTTTAACGATTTGGAGCACTTTGCGGTGCAGCTGCTCGTGGATGAGAACGATGCCCCGACACAGCTTGCGCGTGAGATGCATTTTTCCGAAATCATGGTGGATGAGTATCAGGATACCAATGCCGTGCAGGACACCATTTTCTGCGCGGTCAGCGATGACGAAAAAAATATTTTTATGGTCGGTGACGTCAAACAGAGTATTTATCGGTTCCGGCTTGCCAATCCGGATATTTTCCTGCATAAATACCAGTCCTATCGGGACGCAGAAGCCGTATCCAATGATGCGCCGCGGCGCGTGGTGCTTTCCAAAAATTTCCGTTCCCGCCCTGCGGTGCTGGACAGCGTCAATTATCTGTTTTCTGCCCTGATGAGCGAGGATTTGGGAGATTTGGAATACACGGACAGAGAGGCACTGCATGCGGGCGCGTCATTCCCGCAGGGAACAGACGATTATAAGACGGAGTTTTGTGTGCTGGAAACCAAATCGGAGGACGAAGATGCGCCGGAATCCATTCGGCAGGAGGCGGCGTATTGCGCAAACCGCGTGCGCGGCATGCTGGACGAAGGCTTTCGCGTGACCGATAAACAGACCGGACAGCTGCGCCCGTGCAGAGCGGGAGATTTTGTCGTATTGCTGCGTTCCGCGAAAAACAAAGCGTCCGTCTTTCAGCAGGAACTGATTGCGCGCGGCATTCCGGCGGGCGCGGACGCCGCGGAGGATATGTTCGGCACACCGGAAATTTTGACGCTGGTGTCATGGCTGGAAATTGTGGACAATCCGCGGCAGGATGTTCCGCTGCTGGCGGCACTCAATTCTCCGATTGGCGGATTTACAGAGGAAGATCTGGCGGAAATTCGCCTGTGTGATATGGACAACGAGTATTATTGTGCGCTGGCGACCGCCGCACAGACCATGCCGAAAGCGCAGGCATTTCTCGACCAGCTCGCGGAGCTGCGCGTGCTGGCGTCCGACTTGCCGGTGCATCAGCTGCTGTGGCACATTGTCGATAGAACCGGTGCGATGGGCGTGTTCGGCGCGATGCCGAACGGCAAGGCGCGGCAAAATCATATTACGGCGCTCATCGAATTGGCGGGCAGTTTTGAGCGCGGCGGCAGCCGCGGCCTGTTCGCGTTTGTGCGCTATATCCGAGAGCTGCGGGAGGCGGGCAGCGAAGTTGCCGCGCCGGAGACGGAGAGCGCGGGAGATATGGTGCGCATCATGACCATTCATAAATCCAAGGGTCTGGAATTTCCCATTGTGCTGCTCGCCAATTGTGCCAAGCGGTTCAATGAAATGGATTTGCGCAAGCCTGTGCTGCTGCATCCGCGCATGGGCATCAGCATGCGCTGCCGCGACATGCAGCGCGGTCTGCAATATGACGGGCTGGATCGGCTGGCGATGGCGAGTGTGCTGCGCCGGGAAATGGTCAGCGAGGAGCTGCGTGTTTTATATGTTGCGATGACGCGCGCGAAAGAAAAGCTCATCTGCACGGCGGCGCTGCGCGATGCAGGCGGCAAGCTGGAAAAATGGGCAGCTATTTCTGCCCTGCGTCCGATTCCGCCGTATGCGCTGTCCGGTGCCAATCAATATGCACTGTGGATGGCGGTGCCGCTGCTCAGACATCCCGATGCGCTGCCGCTGCGGGAGCAGCTGAGCCGTCTGCCGGAGCTGGACAACGATGCGCCGCGGTGCTTTACGGTTCGCATGGTTGCGTATCAGGGACAGGACGCGCAACAAGCCGAGACGTCAGTTGGACAGTTTGTGGAGCGGGAGCCGCTGCAGGCGCCGGAGCTCAAGGCGTATGCGGCGGACGCGCTGCGTGATTTACCGTCCAAGCTGACCGCTACGGCGATTACCGAATCGTTTCAGGCGCAGGAGGCGAGCGAACAGACGCCGCCGCCCAAGCAGCAGGCAGAGCTGCGCCGTCCGTTCTTTGAGCGGGAAGCACGCGGCTTGACTCCGTCGGAAATCGGCACGGCGCATCATTTGTTCCTACAGTTCTGCGACTTTGCGCGGTGTGAAACCGCGGAGGGCAGAGAGCAGGAGCTTGCGCGGCTGCGTGACAAACGCATTCTCAGCGCACAGCAGGCGGATGCCATAGAGCTTGAACAGATTGCGGCGTTTTTTGCATCGGATTTGTATGCGCGGTTTGGGCAAGCGACCGTCCGTCGGGAGTTTAAGTTTTCTATTTTGGTTCCCGCGCGCGATTATTATCAAGAAGCCGAGGGATTTGACGAGCAATTGCTCATGCAGGGCGTCATTGACTGCCTGTTGGAGACGGAACAGGGCTTGACGGTCATTGACTTCAAGACCGACCGCGTGTCCCGAAATTTTGCCGCACAGCGGGCGGAAAAATACCGCGCCCAGCTGTCCGCCTATAAACGGGCGGCGGAGACCGTGTTCGCCAAGCCGGTCACGGGTTGCGCGCTGTACTTTCTCAGCAGTCGTCAGACAATTTGGCTGGAACTGTGAGAAATCACTTGCATTGTGCGGGAGTCTATGGTATAATCCTTGAGGAAATACGGACGGAACCGTGTTTCAAGCGTGATTTTAATAAAAATACACCGCGAAATAAAAAAAGTGCTTGCATTTGTTAGGTCGTTGTGATATTATGATTTTATGACTGTAAGGCTTTGGCGGAAAGAGGTGAATCAAAAATGAAGGAAGGAATCCATCCGAAGTACGTACCGACAACCATTCGTTGCGCTTGTGGTGCTGTATATGAGACCGCTTCCACTAAGGAGAATATCTCGGTAGAAATCTGCTCCAAGTGCCACCCGTTCTTTACCGGCAAGCAGAAGCTCGTTGATACCGGCGGACGTGTTGACCGCTTCAAGAGAAGATTCAATCTTGACAAGTAATTTTTCAAGAAGTGATTATAAACCCGTCCATTTTGGACGGGTTTTTGCTTTACCTGAAAGGAGGGACAGGCAGTGGAAGACTGGATGCTGGACGATATGGAGACAGAACGCGCCGTGCTTGTTGGTCTGCACGCGTCGGTCTTTAAAGAGGACGAGGACGCGAGCTGGGAGACACTGGACGAGCTGGAAGCTCTGCTGGAGACGGCAGGCGGCGAATGTGTCGGCAAAATGTTGCAGACGAGAAATGCGCCGGACGCACACACCTTTATCGGCGAGGGCAAGCTGCAGGAGCTTGTCACGCTGGCGCGCGACAACGATGCAACACTGATTGTGTTTGACAACGAACTTTCTCCGTCGCAGATGCGCGTATTGGAGGAGGCAACCGGCCGAACGGTGCTGGATCGAAGCGCGTTGATTTTGGATATTTTCGCACAGCGCGCGCGCACCGGCGAGGGCAAGCTGCAGGTCGAGCTGGCACAGTATCAGTATATCCTGCCGCGCCTGTCCGGTATGGGCAAGAGCATGTCGCGGTTGGGCGGCGGCATCGGCACAAGAGGCCCGGGCGAAACCAAGCTGGAAACCGATCGCCGGCACATCCGGCAGCGCATTGACAAGCTGCGCCGCGACCTCAAGGATGTGCGCCGCGTCCGCGCTGTGCAGCGCAGACAGCGACAAAAGGCGGAACTGCCGCTGGTTGCGATTGTCGGCTATACCAACGCCGGAAAATCGACGCTGCTCAATGCACTGACAGATGCGGGCATTGAGGCAAACAACAGACTGTTTGATACGCTTGACCCGACCACACGCAAGCTGCGCATTTCCGAGACACAGGAAGTGCTGCTGTCGGATACCGTTGGCTTTATCCGCAAGCTGCCGCATCATCTGGTATCTGCATTTAAGGCAACGTTGGAAGAACTGGAATATGCGGATTTGCTGCTGCACGTTGTGGATGTGTCGCGCGAGGATTGGCGCGAGCAGGCGGCAACGGTAGAAAAAGTAATTTCTCAGCTCGGTGCGCAGCAAATTCCGCAGCTGCTCGTGTGCAACAAGGCGGATTTGTGCGAAAATCCCGATTTGATTCCGTCCGGAGAAAACGTCGTTGCGATTTCGGCAAAACGCAAACGCGGCTTGGATGAGCTGCTGACAGCGATGGAAAAGGCACTCGGCAAGGGAAAGCACCGTGTCAAGCTGTGCATTCCGTATGCAGACGGCTATCTGCTCGATGTCATTCACAAGGAGGCAGCTGTGTTCTCGACGGATTACGATGCGGACGGCACGGTTGTCGACATCGAATGTGATGATAAGCTGTACGGTCAGCTCAAGGAATACGAGGTGCAGGATGGCTGAGAGCTATCTGGTACCGGCAGGTTACGGCGAAGGCCGGTATGAGGACAGGAAGTCCAAATTCATCGGAGATTTGTACTTTGTGGAGTCGCAGGAACAGGCGATTGAACTCCTCAACGAGGTCAAAGCGAAGTACCGCGATGCGCGGCATCATTGCTATGCGTATATCATCCGTGAGGGAAATTATATGCGCTATTCCGATGACGGCGAGCCGCAGGGCACGGCGGGCATGCCGATGCTGGATGTTCTGCGCAGAGAGAATCTGACCAATGTTCTGTGTGTGGTGACGCGCTATTTCGGCGGTGTTTTGTTGGGAACCGGCGGACTGGTGCGCGCCTACACCAAGAGCACCCAGCTCGCGCTGGAAAATGCGGGCATCAATGAGGTCAATCGCTATGCCGTGGTGCTCATCACCTGCCCGTATTCTCTGCTGGGCACGGTGCAGAATCTTTTGCCGGAGCACAATTGTATTGTGGAAGAAACCGACTACGCCGCAGATGTCACGCTGACGGCGACGCTGCCGGAGGACGGCACGGCGGCGCTGGAACAAGCGCTGCGCGATGCCACCAGTGCAAATGCAGACATGGAAATCATGGATACGCAGTTCATGGGCAGACGAATCAAATGAGAAACGAAAAAATTTGAAAAAACATAAAATTTTTTCAGAAAAAAAGAGGATTTTCATACAGTCACTTGGTATTTATTTATGTACACAATTTGCCGGACGCAGAATGTGTGCATGCAATACATTTTGATGTGGAAAGGCGGCAGTTGATTGGCAATTGATGAACGATTTCTCGATGAACTGAATGCCAGATGCGATATCGTGGATATTGTGTCACGCTATGTCTCTCTGAAAAAGAAAGGCAGCAACTATTTTGGATTGTGCCCGTTTCACAATGAGAAAACGCCGTCGTTTTCTGTTGCACCGGATAAGCAGATTTTCTACTGCTTCGGCTGCGGCAAGGGCGGCGGTCCGATTCGATTTATTATGGACGCAGAAGGACTGGATTTTCCGGATGCCGTTCGGTTTCTTGCCAAGGAATACAACATGGAAGTGCCGGAGACCGGAAGCAGTCCGCAGACGCGGCATGTGCGCGAACGGGCGCTGGAAGCACTGACCGAAGCAGCTCGTTTTTTCTATGCGCAGCTGCATGGACCGCAGGGCGCGCAGGCACTGGCGTATTTCCAGCGGCGCAGATTGAGCAAAAAGACCCTGAATAATTTCGGGCTGGGATATGCGCCGGATTCCTTTCACGCACTGCTCGATGCGATGACGCAAAAGGGCTTTACCAAAGAAGAACTGGAAGCCGCGGGTCTCATCGTGCGCAGCGACCGAGGTACATATTACGACAAATTCAGAAATCGTGTCATGTTTCCGATTATTGATATGCGCGGAGATGTCATCGCGTTTGGCGGCCGCGTCATGGATGACAGCAAACCCAAGTACCTCAATTCGCCGGAAACCATTGTATTTAACAAACGGCGCAATTTGTTTGCGATGAATCGGGCGAAAAAAACAAAAAGTGAGTATTTCTTGCTCGCAGAGGGCTATATGGACGTCATTGCCCTGCATCAGGCAGGCTTTGACAGTGCAGTGGCTTCTCTGGGAACTTCCCTGACGGAAGAACAGGCGCGGCTGTTGTCGCGCCACACCAAAACCGTGATTGTCTGCTATGATGCGGACACCGCCGGTCAGTCGGCGGCACAGCGGGCCATTGACATTTTGAAAAAGACAGGCATTCGCGTCAAAATCTTAAAAATTCCGGGCGCAAAGGATCCGGATGAGTTTATAAAGACCAAAGGCGCCGATGCCTTTCGCAAGCTGATTGAGCGGTCGGACAACGATGTGCGCTATCGCATCGAAGCGGCAAAGGACAAGTATGACTTTACCGAGGATGACCAGCGTATTTTGTTTTTGCGGGAAGCGGCAGGCATCATTGCGCTGCTCGACAGTGAAGTGGAACAGGACGTGTATACGACGTCGACGGCAAAGCTGGCGGGCGTGACGCCGGAGGCGTTTCGGCAGGAAGTCAAACAGGCGAAAATTCGTCTGCGCTCCCAGGCAAAGCGGAAGATGCATCGGGAAGTGCGTGCGCCTGCGCAGGCGGCGCAGCCGAGAGATCGCTCGATACATTTTGACAACGTGCGTTCTGCGCGCGCAGAGGAAGGAATTTTGTCGCTTTTGTTCGCAGATACCTCGCTGATGGAACAAATGCGGCGGGTTGTATCGCCGGATGATTTTTCTTCTCCGGAGCTGGGCAAAATATACGGTCTTTGTTCAGCGCTGTACAACAGCGGCCGCACGATTTCGATTCCTGCTCTGGAAGGAAGACTGGAGCCGCGGGAGATGGATTTGCTGGCGTCGGCGCTGCGTGTGGACATTCCCATTGACCGCAGGCAGCAGGCACTGGAGGATTACACCCAAATCATTCAGGAACAGAAGCTGATGCGCACAGCACAGACCGATGCGGAGCAAGATCCGCTGCTTCAAAAGGCGCAGATGCAGCGCAAGAATAAGGGCTTTGCGGAATGATGCCGCGGTGCCGTTTTCATAATATAAGATCAGAAGCAATACATGATAAATTTATTTGGAGGCTTAAAGAATGACACAGGACATGGATGTAAAAAAGCAGACAGCCATCAAAGAGCTTATCGCTTTGGGCAAGAAGAAGGGCAAGCTCACGCTGAAGGAAATGTCTGATGCGCTGGAGTCCATCGACATGGAGTCGGATGAGCTGGATAGACTGTATGAGGAGCTGGAGAAGGCAGGCATTGAGCTGCAGGGCGCTGAGGTTCTGGCCGCTCCGGCAGAGTCCGAAGAAGAATTTTCTGAGGACACCGTAGAGGAAGTAACCAAGGAAGAACTGGAAGATACCGAGTCTCTCGCAGAAGGCTTCGCGATTGATGATCCGGTGCGCATGTACTTAAAGGAGATCGGTAAGGTCGATCTGCTGACGCCGGACGAAGAAGTTGAGCTGGCGAAGAAGATGCAGGCGGGCATGGAAGCCAAGGAAAAAATCAAGGAGCTGGACGAGCGCCAGCGCAACGGCGAGCAGATTGACGAGAAGGAATATCAGGCACTGCGCAAGGCAATTCGCGGCGGCGAAAATGCAAAGAAGCGTCTGTCGGAGGCAAACCTGCGACTGGTTGTTTCCATTGCAAAGCGTTATGTCGGCCGCGGCATGCTGTTCCTTGACTTGATTCAGGAAGGCAATTTGGGTCTGCTCAAGGCAGTAGAAAAGTTTGACTGCACCAAGGGCTTTAAGTTCTCGACGTATGCAACCTGGTGGATTCGTCAGGCAATCACCCGCGCCATTGCAGATCAGGCACGTACCATTCGTATTCCGGTGCACATGGTAGAAACCATCAACAAGGTCATTCGTGTATCCCGTCAGCTGCTGCAGGAGCTGGGTCACGACCCGCAGCCGGAGGAAATCGCAGAAGAAATGAACATGCCGGTAGAGCGCGTGCGTGAAATTCTCAAAATCGCACAGGAACCGGTATCTCTGGAAACGCCAATCGGCGAAGAAGAGGACAGCCATCTGGGCGATTTCATTCCGGATGATGACGCACTGGAGCCGGCAGAGGCCGCTTCGTTTACGCTGCTCAAGGAGCAGCTGGTAGAGGTGCTCAAGACGCTGACACCGCGCGAAGAAAAGGTTCTGCGCCTGCGTTTCGGCATTGAGGACGGCCGTACCCGCACGCTGGAGGAAGTGGGCAAGGAATTCAACGTAACCCGTGAGCGTATTCGTCAGATTGAGGCGAAGGCACTGCGCAAGCTGCGTCACCCGAGCCGTTCCAAGAAGCTGAAGGATTTTCTGAACTAAACGGGAGGCGGACACAATGGTTCGGCGCGATAAACAGAATTATTATCTTGATATGGCACAGGTTGCGCTGGAGCGCAGCACCTGTCTGCGCCGCAGCTTTGGCGCTGTCATTGTAAAAAATGACGTGATTATCTCGACAGGCTACAACGGCGCACCGCGCGGACGCGCCAATTGCATTGACCTGAATTACTGCATTCGGCAGCAGCGCAATGTGCCGCGCGGCACGCAGTATGAACTGTGCCGTGCCATTCACGCGGAGGCAAATGCCATCATCGCGGCATCGCGGGAAGAAATGATTGGCTCGACCCTGTATCTCGTTGGACGCGATACGCAGACCGGAGAAATCATGCGCGATGCGGATTCCTGCCCGATGTGCAAGCGGCAGATTATCAATGCCGGCATCAGCCAAGTTGTCATCCGGCGCGACAATGACAATTATGATGTCATTGATGTTGCGGACTGGGTGAAGAACGACGAGCTGCTGGGCGGAAAGATCGGATACTAATACAGGCGAATATCGGAACAGAAGCAGAAAAAATCTGCTTCTGTTCTTTTTTTGGCCAAAAATGATAAACATAAAATAAAATATAAAGAATAAATTGTGTTGATTGACGGAAAGACGCCGCTCTGATATAATGAAATTTACAGAATAGAACATTTTGCTGAAAGAAGGAGGGAACGTTATGAAGTGGTCAAAGAGAGCAGCAGCGGCAATTCTCGCGGGCGTCATGGCAGTATCTATGATGCCGCAGGCTTGGGCGGAGGAAGAAACCAGCCTGCTGGAGCAGGAAGTAGCACAACAGCCGGTGCAGGCGGAGGAACAACCGGAAGTACCGAAAACACCGAAAACACCGAAGACACCGGAGACACCGGAGACACCGGAGACACCGGAACAACCGGAAGTACCGAAAACACCGGAGACACCGGAGACACCAGAGACACCGGAGACGCCGGAGACGCCGGACAAGCCACAGCAGGAGCCGGTTGCACTGCGCACGGATCACAGCGCGTTTATGTCCGGCTATCCAAATGGCAAATTTGGCGTCAATGATTCCCTCACTTGGGCGCAGACCAGCGTGGTTTTGTACCAGCTGCTGGCAGATCAGTCGATGGGTGATTTGCCGTGCACCTATACCGATGTGAAGGAGACGGACTGGTTTTATCAGGCTGTCACAACGCTGGCATCGCGCGGCATTTTGACAGATGCGGGCGGCGCATTCCATCCGAATGACACCATCACACGCGGAGACTTTGTCTGCCTGATGGTGCGGCTGGTCGGCGTCGATGAAAACGCGGTCAGCTCGTTCAGCGATGTGGCACAAAGCGACCCGATCTACCCGTCGGTATCGACAGCGGCACAGCGCGGCTGGATCAGCGGATATAGCGACGGTACGTTCCGCCCCAATGCTGCATTGACGCGCGCAGAGTCGGTTGTTGTGTTCGGCCGCGTGCTTGACAGAAAAATGGACACGAAGGTCTTGCAGCAGGCGCAGGATCTGCGTGAGTTTGTCGATGTGCCGGCGAGTCATTGGGCATATGGTGCTGTTTTGGAAGCGTCCATTGACCATGACGGCGCTGCAAATGAGGATGGCACGGAGACATGGAACAGCTACACGCCGTCGTATCCGATTTCGCTGACGTATTCGGGAAAAACCGTGACACGGAACATCTACCAAGGCACCAAACCTTATCATGTGCCGGAGAAAGATGACAGCGGAAAGAACATAACGCACTGGATGACGCCGAACGGCGTGGTTGCTGACCCGCTTGACCGTCCGGTATCCGCCGCGGCGGCCTATGTCGCGTGGTACGCGCCCAAGCTGATGACGGCGCACAACCAGTACATTTCGGGTTATGGAAAGAATCAGTTTGGCCCGCAGGATTCTCTGACGCGCGCACAGGCATGTGCCATTCTGTATGGTTTGCTGACAGACCAATCGTATGGCTCATATCCGTGTGATTTTCCGGATGTTCCGGCAGGCGCGTGGTATGAAAAGGCGGTAAAGACGCTGGCATCGCGCGGATTCGTGGCGACCGGTGAAGCATTTGAACCGAACCAGCCGATGACACGCGCAGAGTTTGTGGAAATGGTTTCGCGCTTGGTTGCATATACCGACAGAGACAGCCAGTTTACCGATGTCGGTGCAGACGACCCGTATTATCATGCCATTGTGACGGCGGCGGCACAGGGCTGGATTGGCGGATTTGGAGACGGAACATTCCGGCCGAACGAGCCGCTGACACGCACGCAGGCCGTGACGGTGTACAACAAGATTTTGGGACGCACCGGAGATAAAACGACCGAACAGCAGATGGATGAGCGCTATACCTTTGGTGATGTGCCCAAGGGCTTCTGGGGATATCAGGCGATTATGGAAGCGGCGACGACGCACACGTACAAGAAAAACGGAGATGCCGAGGCGTGGTCCGAATACACGCACAAGTATACTGAATCGGTTTCGTGGGAAAGCTCGACCAGCGTTGTGGCGGCGTCCAAGATTACCAATAAAATCACGAGTACCTACAGCGGAGATTACACGCAGAAATACAATATGGATTACGCCAATGGGCTCAAGGAATCCTATATCAACGGAAAGGGCTATTCCAGCAAAACCAAATATTTGGTTTGGGTGAGCAGACAGAACCAGAAGGTATATGTATTCTCGGGCTCCAAGCAGAATTGGAAGCTCATCAAAACCTTTATTTGCGGAACCGGCAAGGACTCCACACCGACGCCGACGGGCGTGACGTACATCACCTATCGGGAAAAGGGCTGGAATCACGACACGTATTCCTGCAAGCCGGTGGTGCGGTTCTATCCGAATACCGGATACGCCTTCCATTCGCGCCTGTACTATCCGAATTACAACGGACTCAAGGACAAGCGCATTGGTTTCCCGATTTCCGCCGGATGTGTCCGCATGCTGGATACCGATATTACCTATCTGTACAAGAACATTCCGAACAACAGTACGGTGGTCATCTACTGACAACAGAACATTGCAAAATATCAGAAACAACAAAAAAACGCAGTCCGCAATGGACTGCGTTTTTGCTGTATGTACGGTCAATTAGTCTGCGTAGGAAAGCAGGGTTTCTACATCCTTGCGGCGCGGAGCCTTCGGCTCCTCGTCCGGATAACCGAGGGCAATCAGCGCGGCGATTTCCTGATCCTCCGGAATGTTCAGATACTTCTCCAGCTCGCGGCGGTGGAAGATACCCATAATGACGGTGCCGAGACCGTGGTCATGTGCGGACAGGCACAACGTCTGTGCGGCAATGCCTGCGTCATACATCTGCCAGCCCTCGCCGCGGTCGGTGGTAAACGAACCGTCGCGCTCGTAGCCGGAGCGGTTTTGGATAAAGGTCTGCACGATGAGCATTGGTGCGGTGGAAACCGTCTTTGCGTTGAACGGCGCATACTCTGCCGCCAGCTTGTCGATGGCTTCTCTGCCCTCTACGACAACGTAGCGGGAAATCTGTGTATTCTTCCAAGACGGCGCATAGGCTGCGTCTGCGATGATTTCTTCGAGAACCTCGTGCGGTACCGGCGTGTCCTTGTAGTGACGGATGCTGCGGCGGCCGCGGATGCATTCTTTTGCGTTCATGGGAAAATCCTCCTTTGATCTCGTTGTGTCATATCCGACTAAATTCAGTATACGACAAAAAGAGAGACCTTGTCAACGCAATTGCGACAGCCTGCGGTACATCACGAGATGTACGGCGCTGAGCACCGCGCTGATGATGAGCGAAGCACCGTGGACGTATAACCAGATGGGATACGCGCTGCCGGTCAGACGCGCGAGCGTGACCTGAAAAAACAGACCGGCGCCGAGAGCAATCAAAAGCAAACCGTGCGTGATAATATCCGGAACGATGTTCGGCGCGCCCTTGCCGAGACCCAAACGGGCGATGCTGCAAAGAACGATTGCCGGAGCGACAAAGGCGAACGCCGACGCATAGCCGAAATACTGCATGAGTTGTGTGAGTGTGTTCATGATACAATGTCCTTTCTGTAAACAAGAGTATCATAAAACAAATCGGGGCAATTGTCAAAACGCGGCGTTATTTTGTCGGCGGCGTTTTGCTCATGTCGACCACGATGCTGACTTGGGCAGCGGAGCGCGCCTCCGGCGCATGATTTGCGTCGTCCTTGTCAGAGACATTTTTGTATTTTTCCACCGTGCCGTCGCAGACCAGCTGAACGGTCTGTTCTCCGGTAATCGCAGCGCTCAGTGCAGCTGCGTCAAACTTGTAATTTTCCGGAGAATCGTCCATTTTTCCATATGGCTTGGATACATACTGGAAGGTGGGATTCTCGCCTCGGGTTGTCACGGCGATAAAACCGAAGGCTACCCATGTTTCCGGCAAATCCTCCGGAATCACATAGCAGGTGTACTGCACAAGCTGCTGCGTGGAGCTGTCGTAGTTGTCGCGCAGGGACTGTACGGCATCTTCGTCCGTGCCGGCGTCCGTGAGAATCGCTTCTGCGACCTTCTGGCTGACAACCTCCAGCGTGGGATCTTTCAGCTTGAAGTTCTTGGGCTGTCCGCAGCCTGCGAGAAGCACGGCGCAAAACGCCAGACAGATCATCATGGATATACGATTCTTTTTCATAAAAAACACCTCGCTTTGATGCGCTAGAATGCGCTAAAAAATAAAATATTGCAGCATCATCAAAATAAAGGCAATGATAAAGGACGGCAGAAACGGGTCTATGCCTTTGGGGACGAGTTTTTTGCGCAAAATGCGGGAGCTTCCTGTTATAATCAGAGAAAATATCAGTATGCACAATATCTGTTTCCAAGTAAACATAGAAAAACCTCCTTTGTGCTTTGTTACATATATTGTAATAAAATGGTGCAGAAAGAAAAGACCTTTTTGGGAATCTTTAGAATTGTTAAGAGACAGGCATCTCCAGACACCGGAGTATCTGGGGACAGAGAGAAGATTTTATTTTTTCTTTAGATATTTACGTAAAGCTTTATATCCAAACCAGATAATAACTGCAATAAAAATCAAAAGAATAAGATTGATAAGCTGGACTAACAGTTCAATTGACATATATACCCCCCCCTTTTTTTTTCAATATGTTAAAGTGCGCGTAAAATAAAATTTAACAGTATCATCAAAATCGAGTAAATGATAACGGCGAGCGGAAATGGATTTTTTCCTTTTAGGAGAAGTTCTTTGCGCAGAATGCGAGAGATTCCTGTCATAATCAGAGAAAATATCAGTATGCACAATATCTGTTTCCAAGTAAACATAGAAAAACCTCCTTTGTACTGCGCTGCATATATTGTAACAAAATGGATGCGGAAAGAAAAGACCTTTTTGGGAATCTTTAGAATTGCTAATAAATTCCAAAGTTCCCCAGATACCAAGGCATCTGGGGAACAACTATGCCCAAATCAGAACTGATTATTCCAGTTGGTAATTGTCATAGGACCGTCATAGAAAAAGTTATATGCAGAATTTGCAACCGAGCGGTCTTTTTCTCGAATGAACTGTGCGTAGAATCCTTCGTATGCTTTGCCATTAGACCAATTCTTATCATTCTTCGAGAAATATCCATTGAATGCACTACCTGTACGGATTTCAGTTGCTGATGGATTGCTGTATTTGTTCTGGAAACGTACCTTCATATCGTACTTCGTTCCCCTAAAATAGCCATACAATCTTTGGGCTAGTTTACCTCTATCAACAGATGCACCTAAGGCGGAGACTATAAATCCCATCATGGAACCAGAAAAATATACACCTGTAGCGGAGAGTACAATACTAATGAGAACGCTTAATGCTGTTCCGGCCTCTGCATTTAATGCGTAATGATCAACGGTAGAGCTGCCTGTATTGGTGTAGAATGCATATACATATACATTCTTGTATTTGCCAGAAGAAGTTGGCTGACGATATGTGACACTTCCTGCGTATTTGTACGATGCAGCGCGAGGAGCAGCTGAAACGGTTTCGACTTCATCGTTTGGCACGGATTCGTTATACTCCGCTTTGGAAATAATATCCGATACATTGTATTCTGTTTCAGACAAAGATCTGTCGGAATCGGAATAAGTGGTCATGGTTACGGTCTCGCCGCCGATTGAACCGGTAACGGTTTCTGTGACTTCGCCGTTCAGATAACCGGTTACAGTGAAATCGGTATCATTGTTCCAAGTTATCTCGCAATGATATGCAGAGTTGTCGGAAGAGACTACTTGAATATCTTCTTTGGTGTCTGCTGCAAACGCCAAGGAAGATGTTGTCATGCATCCGACTAAGATGCAACTGACCATCCTGTTGAATAATTTTTTCATTTTACGCTCCTTTCGATGTAAAGTGTGGGTAAAAATAAATTGCATAAAACAAGTTAAAACACAGAAATACCAACTAGTATATGTATTTAAGATTGTTTACTTGTTTTCTGTGACTATAGTATTACATATCCTAAAAGAAAAATCAATATATACAATAAATAACAATTTACATTAAAAATTGTATAATATAGACAAAGATTGAGAAACTGCATCAATAGGTGGCTATGCTGGAATATGCAGTGCGAGACTCGGACGAGCCGTTAGCTCGGACGGTAATAGTAGCAACTGCACGGTAAGTACCCTTAGAAACGGTTGTTGTTTTAGACAGAATATGTTTGACACCGGTTTGAGAACTTGACCAACTATTCACTGTTTTCCAAGAAGTGCCGGATTTTTTTGTCAGTTTTAAACTGATGCTAGAGGAAGCTGAATTAGATGGTGTGGTTAAAACTTCAGATACGCGAGCAGAACCATTGCTGTCGATAGTGAGCGAACAACGAGAAGATTTGATTAGAGTATAAAAGGGTACGATTGTATCGGCTGAAGAAGAATCCACTGCAATAGCAGATGGAACAACCATACAGGACAAACACATAAGTGTACAACAAAATGAGATGAATTTTACTGCTTTTAATTTCATAATAAAAGCACCTCCTAAATCGTTCTACACATAGTAACGAATTAAGAGGTGCGAATGGGGACACATGATTTAAAAAAATTTAAAATTTATTTTTGCCCGATACCTTCGGCAATCTTTAATGCTTCATCGTAAGATAAATAATAGGTAATCAGTGTATAAGAGACATTTCTATGTGTCCAGACAATAATAACAGTTTCCTCCTTTTCGGAAGATATAGCTTGCTCATTATGAATGGTAAAGTGCTTAACTACGGCATTTTCGGTATCAATTGTTTGGATGTCATTGCTTTCTTCATCAACTATCATTTCATCAAGATAAAATTGGGTTTGATTGTTCCCTTTATATGAAGTCGATCTAAAATAACCTTTTTCCTCCATACACTCATCTTCATTCCGTACCATACCCTCCGGAATGTAGCCGAAGGTGCTTTCCGGAAATTCTGCATCCTCGGCGGCGGTCTCGGAAGAATACGTGATGGACGTGTATTCGCGGAACACCTGAACAATCGTATCAATTACGCCAATGCGGTAGGCGTAGGCGGTGCCGCCGATACACAGGACAACCGCTGCACAGGCGGCAACATAGCGCAGAATATGTACGACGCGATTCATGCGCGGGGAGCGGCGCTGTTCCGCGCGCAGCCGCCGCATTTTGCGCTCAAACCGGCGCGAAAACTTGTGCGGCGGGACTTCCTCCTGCTGCGGCAGCGTGGACAGCCAGAGATCGCGAGCTTCCGCAGCGTGCTGTTCGAGCAGCTCATCTGTCAGCTTCATACGTCCGCCTCCATTTCGTCCAAAAGGGTTTGCAGCTTGGCTTTTGCGCGTTGGATGGTCTTTTTTACGTTGGCTTCTGTCATGCCGAGCAGCTGGGCGATTTCCTTTTCGGAATACCCCGTGTCGTATTTGAGCAGAAGCAGCTCGCGGTATCGGTCGGGCAGGGACGCGATGGCGTGCGCAATGGCAGAACCTTCGGTCAGCGCGTCGGGTTCCGGCATCGGGTGCGTGTGCGGGATGTCCTCACACAGCGGAATAAACGGCTTGCGCTTGCGCGAACGGTACAGGTCAATCGCCGTCCTTCTAACTATAGTAACGACGAGCGCCCGCGTTTGTGGACACCGCGGCTGGGAAATTTTGTCCAAAATCCCGATAATCTTCAAAAAAGACTGGTGCACGACGTCCTCGGAATCCTGCGTGTCACCCAAAATCTCGTTGGCAAGGTAAAACATCAAATTGCGGTATGCGTCGTATAAAATCTCGAATTTTTCTCTCTCGGCATCTTCTTCTATCAGCGAAAGATAAATCAGCATGGCATGTCTCCTTCTTTGGTATCAGTATACTACAAATTGGGTGATTTTCCTAGCAAAAGCGCCAAAATACGTGCGGCAGGCGGTTTGTCATATGACGGAAAATATGGTATGCTATACTTCTAGGAAAAAACGGACGGGAGAGAATGCTATGCTTGCGCTGATCGCCGCATTTGCACAAAATAGAATCATCGGACGGGATGGGCGCATCCCTTGGGATATTCCGGAGGAAAAGCATCGGTTTCGGGATCTCACGATGGGTCATGTCATCGTCATGGGCAGACGGACGTATGAGGAAATCGGCGTTCCGCTGCCGGGCAGAGAGACCATCGTGGTTTCCAAAACCAAGAATTTCGATGCGCCGCACTGTGTCACCGTGCCCAGCCTTGGCGCGGCGCTGGAACATGCCGCCGGACGCGATGTGTTTATCTGCGGCGGCGCGCGGCTGTATCAGGAAGCCCTGCCGCTGGCGGATGTCCTGTACCTGACGGAGATTCACAGCGCATATGCGGGCGATACGCAGTTCCCGCAATGGGACGAAAAAGCCTATTCCTGTGTGGAATCGCAGGAGGTACACGGCGCAATTCCGTATACGTTTGTGACCCTGCGCCGCCGTGCCATGCCGTATCAGCAGGCACGGGAGTATATCGCAGGTCTGACCGCGCAAAAGGGCATTATACTGGGTCTGGAGCCTATGAAGCATCTGCTTGCAAGGCTGGGCAATCCGCAAAATCGCTATCCGATTGTGCATCTTGCGGGCACCAACGGTAAAGGCTCTACGCTGACCTGCATCGCATCAATTCTGCGGGCGGCAGGGTATCGCGTCGGCACATATGCTTCTCCGGCTGTGTTTGAGCCGCGTGAGTGCTGGCGCGTAAACGAAACGATGATTTCCGAGACGGATTATGCGCTGTGGATGACAAAGCTCGTTGCGTGCTGCGATGACATGCGGAAAAACGGCGAGCCGGTTCCGACCGCATTTGAAATGGAAACCGTGCTCGCGTTCGCGTGGATGGCACAGCAAAACTGCGACATTGCCGTCGTAGAATGCGGCATGGGCGGCAGAGAGGACGCGACCAATATCATCTCGACAACGGCGGTCAGTGTGCTGACATCCATTGGCATGGATCATATGAAATTTTTGGGCGATACCATACAGGATATCGCCCGCGCCAAGGGCGGCATCATCAAGCCGCAGACACCGGCGGTTTTGCAGGGACAAGCGCCGGAAGTGGAACGGGAAATTCGAACCATTTGTCAGCAGCAAAACAGCCCGCTGATCGTTGTACAGGGCGTTTCTGTCACACAGGCAGATGAAAAATCTGTGACATTTGACTATGGAGAAATGCAAGATGTCACGGTGCAGCTGCCCGGCGCCGTACAGGCAAAAAATGCGGCAACGGCGATTGCAGCCGTTCAAAGCCTTGCGCAGTTTCCGGTTACACAGCAGCAAATCCGAGAGGGCCTGCTGCATACCAGCTGGAAAGGCAGAATGGAACAGATTTGTGATACGCCGGTTTTGGTTATCGACGGCGCACACAATCCCAACGCCGCCAAGCAGCTGCGCGAAGAAGCGCTGCGCCGCTGGAACGCGGGCGGCATTGTGGAAATTGTCGGCGTGCTGGCGGATAAAGACTTCACGGAAGTCGGACGGTTATTGGCGCCGCTGGCAAAGAAGATTTTCACGGTCACACCGAACAATCCGCGCGCACTGTCCGCACAGGACTTGGCGCAATGCTTCCGGCAGTTTTGTGACGATGTCACACCGGCTGACAGTCCGGCGCAGGCATGGCAACGCGCCAAGCAGGAGCAGCTGCCGGTGCTGGCGTTCGGTTCGCTCTCGTGGCTGCGTGAGCTGCGCGATGCCGTGGAGGAACAGACATGATACACAACATGCAGCGCATACAGGCGATTCTCTCGCACCCGCTGTTTTGCGAGAGCCTGCACAAAATCCAAGAGCTGGAACGGGACCGCATTTATTGCAAGCATGGCTTGCCGCATCTGCTGGATGTGGCGCGCATTGCGTCCCTGATGGCAGCTGACCGGCAATTAGATTTGCCGCGCGATGTTATTTATGCGGCGGCGCTGCTGCACGATATTGGGCGCTTGCAGCAGTATCTGACCGGAGAGGATCATGCGGCGGCAGGCATGCGAACGGCGCAGGAGATTTTGCGCGATACGGCGTTTTCTGCATCGGAACAACAGGCTATTTTGCAGGCAGTCAGCAAGCACCGCCGAGGAGATACCGCGCAGATGCTGGGACGCATTTTGTGTGAAGCGGATGACGCGAGTCGGATGTGCTTTGCCTGTGCGGCGCAGGATACCTGCTATTGGCCGGAACACAGGAAAAATAACACGATTTTGTTATAAAAGAGGGTCAAATATATGATTATTGGAGGAAAGTCGTTTGAAACGACCGGTCACACCTATGTGATGGGCATTTTGAACGTGACGCCGGATTCCTTTTCCGACGGCGGAAAATGGGATTCCGTGGATGCGGCACTCAAGCACGCAGAGGATATGATACGGGACGGCGCGGACATTTTGGATATCGGCGGCGAATCGACGCGGCCGGGCTATACGCTGCTGCCGGACGAGGAGGAAATCTCCCGCGTTGTACCGGTGATTGAAGCGGTCAAGAAAAACTTTGATATTCCGGTATCCGTCGATACCTATAAGAGCGCGGTCGCAGAGGCAGCATTGCAGGCGGGCGCCGATCTCGTCAATGATATTTGGGGTTTGAAGTATGATGACAAGATGGCGGGCGTCATTGCCAAAGCGGGCGTGCCGTGCTGCCTGATGCACAACCGAAAAGAAGCGGTTTATGACGACTATCTGCCGGATGTTTTGGACGATCTGCGTGCGTGTGTCAAACTTGCCAAGCAGGCGGGCATTGCGGATGAACATATCATTCTGGATCCGGGCATTGGTTTCGGCAAAACATTGGAGCACAATCTGATTCTGACCAATCATGTAGAAATTCTGCACGAGCTGGGCTATCCGATTTTGCTCGGCACCTCGCGCAAGTCGATGATTGGGCTGACCTTGGATTTGCCAAAGGATCAGCGCGAAGAAGGTACGCTGGCGACAACGGTATTGGGCGTGATGAAGGGATGCATGTTTGTGCGCGTCCACAATGTGCTGGCAAACCGCCGTGCGGTAGATATGACACAGGCAATTTTGCAGTCCGGAGGAAATGTGAATGGATGAAATCCGCATCAAACAGCTGGAGGTATTCGCGCATCACGGCGTCTTTCCGGAGGAAAACCGGCTGGGACAAAAATTTGTCATCAGCGCGGCACTGCGCACCCATCTGCGCACAGCAGGACTGACGGATGATTTGACGCAGTCTATGGACTACGGTGCCGTTTGTGCGGAAATCCAGACATTTTTGACACAGCATACGTTCCAATTGCTGGAAACGGCGGCGGAAAAGCTGTGCGAACATCTGCTGCAAACGCTGCCGCTGCTCGACAGCATCCAATTGGAAATTGAAAAGCCATGGGCGCCGATTGGTCTGCCGCTCAAGACCGCCGCTGTCTGCATCGAACGCGGCTGGCACATGGCATATATCGCGCTCGGTTCCAATATTGGAGACAGCAAGGGATATCTGGATGGTGCGGTACAGGCGCTGGAGCAGGATGAAACCATGCGCGTGGAACGCGTGTCGGATTACATCGTGACCAAGCCGTATGGCGGCGTGGAACAGGACGATTTTCTCAATGCAGTGCTGTGCGTCAAGACGCTGCGGACGCCGCATGAGCTGCTCGACCGCCTGCACGAAATCGAACAGGCGGCGCACCGCACCCGTGAAATTCATTGGGGGCCGCGCACACTGGATTTGGATATTTTGTTCTATGATGAAGAACTGTTCTCGGATGACGTGTTGACAATTCCGCATCCGGAGATTCCCAAGCGGGACTTTGTTCTTCGGCCAATGGCGCAGATTGCGCCGTACTTTGTCCATCCGGTTTATCACAAGACCATAATGCAGCTGTGGGAACAGCTGCAGGCATAAAAAAGGCTGAGAAGCGTGTGCTTCTCAGCTTTTTTTGTATCGGTATGGTGTGGACGGTTATTCCGGATCGCGGCCTTCCAGCGCGGCGAGTGCGTATTCCAGTGCCAGTGACAGCTTGGCATAGGTCTGTTCGTCGTGGCTGTTTTCCGAAATCCGGTGCATAAAATCGCGGGTCACTGTGCCGCGCAGACCGTCCTCGTCTTTGTAGCGATAGGGGTCCTGCATGGCGGCGGATTCATCGAATACCTGCGCGTGCAGAAACGTTTTTCGCAGAGAATGCGACAGCGCTTCCAAATTCGGCTCATACATGCGCGTGCCGGTCAGATGGACAGTTAAGCAGATATGCTCTGTAGGCGTCGGTAGCAGCGGAAAAAGTGCTTCTGCGAGCGCTGTGTCATCGGACAGTCCGGAGATAGACAGCGAGACGTCCTCAAACTGTGCCGTGCCGGACGGATGCAGCGTCAATGCGGCGATGCTCTTGTCAATTTTGCCGGACAGATAGCCCTTGACGCCGGTTTCATTGCTTGCCGTTGCGGAAAAGCAGCCCGGACAGCTCAGTGCAGTTTCACCGATGCGGAACACGCCGCTGAATCGGTGATTGTGACCCAGTGCGATGTAGTCAAAATGGCTGCTGATGACAGCGCTTTCGGAAATTGCGTTGTAGCCGCTGTTTCCGCCCAATTCTCCGTGAAGCAGGCAGATGTTCAGCTTAAACGGATCCAGACGCACATCCAGTGGAATGGACGCCTTGTTGTCCTGAAAGGCTGCGCCCCAGATGACGGTGCTTCCGTCTGCCAGCGCAGCAGGGGTCAGCGTGCGCGAAGTAAAGACGTGCAGGTTGGACGGCAGCGGCTGTGTCGCATACGGAGAAGCCGCGTGATAATAGTCGTGGTTGCCCGGAGACAGGAAAATCGGGCACGGGCACTTGGATAAAATAGAAAATACCACAGAAGAAATCTGCGGGCGCACCTCCGGCGTGTCAAATAAGTCGCCGGCAATGAGCAGGGCGTCCGCTGCGCTGGAAGCTGCGTGCTCAACCAGTGCTTTGAGTGCAGTCAGCTGTAGGCGGATTGCCTGTGCGGCGCTCTCCGGCGGAAGAAATTCAAATTTTGCGCCGATGTGAAGATCTGCGGCGTGGATAATATTCGGCATGGAAAAACCTCCCAAATTCACAAACCAAACAATAGACTGGTTCTATCTCGTATTATATCAGGTTTCCGCGGCATTGCAAACAAAAACGCAAAACAAAACAGCCATCCGTTTTGGATGGCTGCCTCGTTTTCGCATACGTTTCACAAAATAAAAAGGGGGTAAGAGAAATTCAAAGATACCGGCATATCTTTTGTATGGAGCGAGCGTTTCGTTCCCTCGTTCCATGCTCATAGTATAGCGTATTCGGCAGCGGAAGTTGTGAACAAATAGTAAAACCATTGTTACGATTCTGTGTGTAATTTGCAAAAAATTCACAATGGCCGCGTTACAGCCGCTGCTGCTTGCGGATGCGGCGAATATCGCTTCCGATAAAGCGCAGCTGCGTGAACTCGCCCAGAATACGCGATGCAATCGCCTGAGAATAGCGGTTTTCCAGCTCGGCGGGCAGGAGATTGGTGCTTAAGATGGTCGGCTTTCGGCTCATGAGACGTCTGCTGATGAGATCATAGAGGCAGGACGTATGAAAGGAGCTGGGCATCTCGGTTCCCAAATCATCGATAATCAAAAGATCTGCGCTGCGGAATCGCTCGACGGCATGCGCCGCGGCGGCGGGATCGCCGGTGCGGAATTTGACCGCGTTGTATTGATCGAAAATGGAAATGGCGGTGTCGTAGGTCACAGAGAATCCGCGCTCTGTGACCGTACGGGCGATGCATGAGGACAAAAAGGTTTTGCCAAGACCGGCAGAGCCGTACAGCAGCAGATTTTCGTAGGAGGAACCGAAATGTTCCGCGAAGCTGCGGCAGCGCTGGAGATTCGCCTGCGCCATTTGACGCGGAGAGAGACCGAAGCGGTTGTCCGGCTGCGAGCTGTAGTAGTCCAGCCGGAAGGTCGAGAAGGTTTCTTTGTCAACGGGCAGCAGGGTGGATAAATCCTGTTTTTGAATCTCTGCAGCGCGGCGCTTGACGCAGGCGCACAGCCGGCTGCCGTCGTAGCCGGTGTCGCGGCAGATGGGACAGCTGACGGTCACGGTGAGATAATCTGCCGGATAGCCGTTGTCCAACAATAATTTCCGCTTTTCCGCCTGCAAGGCGAGATTGCGCTGCTTTAACTGCTCGATGGCGGCATCGGTGTTGTTTGATTCAAAGGCGATGCGCATCGCCTTTGCTGCCGTGCCGCGCAGTTCCCGGTCAATTTCTGCTAGACGCGGGATGTCTGCGGACAGCTGATAGCGGCGGCTCTCCGCCTCCGCTTCATAGCGGTCGTGCTGCTGCTCCAGCTGCCGAAGAATGGAAGAAATCAATGCTTTATCATACGCCATGCGGGTCATCCTCCTTTGTCATTGCGTGGAATTCTGCCAGCCATTCACGCTCCCAATCCGCAAGACCGCCGTTCTCGGCTGCCTGCGGCGGTGCAGATGGATTCTGTACCTGTTTGGCGGAAACAGGCTGGCGCAAATCCGGTTCCACAGCGGTAATTTCCGCCGCCGTGTGCAGGCCTTTTTTGTGCCAGCTTTCGAGAATTCCGTTGAGATATTTCCAGCTGAATTTGCCAAGACGGTCATACATGCGCGTCTTGGCGATGCGGACGGCTTCTGCGTCAAAGCCCTGCCGGATAAACTGCGATAAATAACGGTACTCGTCCGGTGCGGGGTCGCGGCCTGCCATGTCCAAGACGCGAAGCATTTCGTCCATCAAGGGCTTTTCACGCTCGCGCTGCGCGAGAAAAGCGGCGGCGGCATCCGCAGAGAAAATGCCCATATCCGCCCAGAGATGCGCCTGTTCATCGATGTCGCGGCGGGAAACGGTTCCCTTGCTGCGGTGCAGATAGGTGAGTAGATCAATGAGAACATCGGCGGGCAGGCCGAGATATTCATACGCGTTCATCAGGGTGCGCGTCTGTGAGTCGGTCAGCGGCCGGCCGAGTACAATCTCTGCGGTTTGGCAGACGGATGCGAAACGGTGATCGTCCTCCCGCTGCGCGCGCATTTCCGAGACTGAATAGCGCGGCGGCACAGCGGAGCGCTCTTGTACAGGCTGTTCATTGGGCGTGTGGACGAGCCGCAGATTGGTCAGCGTGTGTACGGCGCGGTCGTAGCGGTCGCGCGTCAAATGTAAATCTCGCAGCGCTTCACGCTCGTCAAATGCCTGCCCCTTGCGGACGAGATAGAGATATACCAGCGCACTGTCGCCGTCGCGGCAGGTCAAAAGCGTATCGACAACATCGGCGCGTAAAACACAAAAGTCCCCGCCGGCGGGGATTAGAGATGAAAGAGACATGGGTTCCTCCGGAAAAAAAGTGCCTGCTCCCATTGCACAAATGCGGTGTATTTGTGGAAAAATGTGCAGTTCTGATTCAGTAATTGTCACTGAATGATAATATCTCTATTATATCGTGACAAATGTAATAGTGCAAGGGGAAAGAATTCCGCGAAATTTTGTATATTTTATGATGTTTTTTTTTCAAGAACATAGTATAATAAGATTAAGTATTTTCGTGGGGGTTGTCTGCCCTTTTGACAGCCTCGATTGAAGAAAGGATAGCCTATTCATGTCTTGTGAGAAATTGAATACAATTTTGCTGGGCGGCAGACGGAGCAGGGACGGAAAGTACCCTGTGCAGAGAGAAATTCTGTTTTCCCCGGTCGGACGAATCGTGGCGGACGCATTGCCGGATGCATGCGAGCTGGTCTACGTTCGTCAGGAGAGTGAGACCGAGCTGGAAGGCATTCCGTCCATTGTGTGCCCGGATGACGCAGATTTTACCGAGATGCTGCGCGCCGCTGTGGAAAAGCTCGACGGAGACGTTATGGTTTTGTCCACGCCAATGCCGGACGCAGAGCAGGAGGAGTACGAACGCGTCATTCGCATGCATCGGCAGTCGAAAAACGCCGTCAGCATGCTGACCTGCGGCGCCATGGCGGATACATGGCACTGCGCGGTGTTCCAGATGCACGTGCTCAAGAAAATTTTGGACAGCCATCCGATGTCTCTGACGGAGTCCATCCGCATTGCAGAGAGCATCAGTGCAAAGACGGAGTCCTGCCGCACGGAGGCGCATGTCGCTGTGTACACAGCGTATGATGCGTATTGTGCACAGAAGATTCTTCAGCGCCGCATCAATGCCGCGCTGATGGGCAAGGGCATCAGCATGCTGGATCCGGAATACACCTACGTTTCCCCGTATGCACAGATCGGATACGGCACGACCATTCTGCCGGGCACGATGATTAAGCCGGGCAGCTGGATCGGCTGCGGCTGTACGATTGGCCCGAACACGATTCTCGATTGTGCGTCGATTGGCGATGAAACCAGCGTCAATTCGTCGCAGGTTTACGACAGCAAGGTCGGCGCCCATGCAACGGTGGGTCCGTTTGCATATATCCGTCCGGGCTGTGAGGTTGGTAACCACACCCGCATCGGTGACTTTGTGGAGCTGAAGAAGGCACACATTGGCGACAACACCAAGGTTTCGCACCTGACCTATATCGGCGATGCCGAGGTCGGTGAGCGCGTAAACTTCGGTTGCGGCACGGTTATCGTCAACTACGACGGGTATACCAAGAGCAAGACGGTCATCGGTGATGACTGCTTCATCGGCTGCAACACCAATTTGGTGGCGCCGGTTGAGCTTGGCGACCGCGTATTGACCGCCGCAGGCACAACGGTTACCAAGAATGTGCCGGACGGTGCGATGGCAGTTGCCCGTGCACGGCAGGAAAACAAAGAAGGCTGGAATGACCGCCGCCGTCGCATGCACGGACAGAAAGATTAACGATAAAAATATAGAGCAATAGATACCTGGTTCGATTGAGTTCAGAAGCTGGAACCGAAACGCCACGTGCGTTCGGTAAATTTTTCAGGATGCAGGAGGATAATCCATCATGATATCTCACGGAAAAAACATTAAGATTCTTGCGGGCAATTCGCATCCCGCACTGGCTATGCAGATTGCATCTGCACTGGGACTGCCGCTGGCAAAGTGTACCGTCGGTCACTTCGCAGACGGCGAGGTTTCTGTTTCCATCTCGGAGACGGTTCGCGGTTCGGATGTATTCCTCATCCAGTCTACCTGCAACCCGGTCAATGACAATCTGATGGAACTGCTCGTTATGATTGATGCATGCAAGCGTGCGTCCGCAGGCCGTATTACCGCCGTTATCCCGTATTTCGGCTATGCACGTCAGGACAGAAAGTCCAAGGCTCGTGATCCGATCTCTGCAAAGCTGGTCGCTGACATCATCACTGCCGCTGGCGCAGACCGCGTGCTGACCATGGATCTGCACGCACAGCAGCTGCAGGGCTTCTTTGATATCCCAGTGGACAACCTGATGGGCGCTTCCGTCCTGATTCCGTACATTGCCGGCAAGTTTGGCCGCGGCCGTGATGACGTGATGATTATCTCTCCGGATCTCGGCTCCGTAACCCGCTGCCGCAAGTTCTGCGAGAAGCTGGATTATCGTCTGGCGATTATCGACAAGCGTCGTCCGCGTGCGAACGTATCCGAGGTTATGAACATCATCGGCGATGTAAAGGGCAAGACCTGCATCCTGAGTGATGACCTGATTGACACCGCCGGCACGCTGTGCCACGCAGCTGAGGCGCTGATTAAAATTGGCGGCGCAAAGGAAGTATATGCTTGTGCATCGCACGGCGTTCTGTCCGGTCCGGCTATCCAGCGTCTGGAGGAGAGCCCGATCAAGAAGCTGACCCTGCTCGACACCATTCCGCTGCCGGCAGAAAAGCGCAGCGATAAGATTGAGCTGCTACAGGTTGCTCCGGTATTTACCGAGGCAATCGCACGCATCTACGAGGAATCTTCTGTTTCCCCGCTGTTTGACTAAGTAGGAATTAAAAATGGGCGGCATAGAGAGATTCTGTGCCGCTCTTTTGTTTAGAGGGAGAGAATTATGAAAATACTGACGGTAGGAGATGTGGTATCTCAGCCGGGGCTGCAAACCGTGGAGCATGTGCTGCGCCGCGTCAAAAAACAAGTCGGCGCGGACTTTACGATTGTCAACGGAGAAAATGCCAGCGGTGTCGGCATTACGCCCAAGCAGGCGGATGCGATTTTTGATGCCGGTGCAGACGTCATTACATTGGGCAATCACACGTACCGCAAACAGAACATCGTCACCTATTTGGAGGATAACCGGTATATCATCCGTCCCGCCAATCTTGCACCGCAGTCCCCCGGTGAGGGCTTTGGCATTTACGAGAGCAGCAGCGGCTGGCGGGTGCTGGTGTTTGAGCTGATTGGACGCTGTGATATGCAGTATGGTCCGGACAACCCGTTTTTGCGCGCAGACCGGATTTTGCGCGAGCAGGAAGGACGCTATGATGTTGCTGTGTGTGAGATACATGCATCTGCGACGTCGGAAAAGCTGGCGATGGGATTTTATCTGGACGGACGCGTTTCCGCTGTCTATGGCACGCATACGCATGTGCCGACGGCGGATGCGCGCGTCAATCCGGAGGGAACCGGCTATATCACGGATCTCGGCATGACCGGCCCAAAATGGTCGGTGCTCGGTGTGCGGAAAGAGCAGTCTATTGCCATGTTCCGCGGCGACCTCACCAGCCGATTTGAACCGGCGGAGGGCGTCTGCGTGCTGCAGGGCGCCGTGTTCGACATTGACGAGAGCACGGGAAAATGCCGCGGCGTGCAGAGAATAGAAGAGGAATATGTGCCGGGGAAATAAGGAGGTTGCGCGGGAGGCAAAAGCTAACCAATTCGTATCAGGGCAAACCGGAGAAAGAATATGACTAGCATCAGCCCTCTCTGTCGCTGCGCGACAGGTGTGCGTATCAACAAAAAATCGCTCGTACTTCATGTGAAGTACGGGCGATTTTTTTATGCGGTTATGTGGATTGCTCCGCCGGAACAGCGGACGGATCGCCGACCTGCTTGGAGCGAACGCCGCCTTTGGTCATCGTGTCGGTCTTGTATGTATCGCAGTCGTAGTAGTCGAACGAATACAGCTGCGCGGCATCTTGAGGCACAAACAGAATCATTTCGATATAATGCTCATCGTCATCGTCGGAATCGTCAGTTCCCCAACAGGTCAAATCGTAATAGGTATATTGACTGAGCGGGTATTTTTCCTGCAAATCCTCCGAGAGATAATCTAAAATATTGTCTTCCGTCAAATGGAGCTGATACAGTGTCGGGGAATCCGTTGTAAAGCTGCCGTCTGCATTTTTCCATGAAACCACACCGTTGTCAATGGTGAGCGAAAGCGAGGCATCGCTGTTTTTCCAGATGCCGTTCAGGATGGACGGCATGTCTACCGCCTGATACGTGTCATCCGTGTGCGAACCGTCGGTTTCCTCAAGTACAGAATCAATCAAATTTTCCATCTCCTCCTGTGTGTTAGACGCAAAATCTAGAGAAAGCGAACCGAGAATGCTGATGACGATAAAAACAATCACAGCAATCAGGCAGCCTATGCCGCAGCCGTTTTTCTTCTTGGGTTCGAGCGGATTGCCGTGGGAATGTTCGCCGCGGGCGGCACGCTGCCAAGCGGATTCTGCATCCGGCTTCTTTTTCTGTTCGCGTTTGGGGATGTCCTGAAACGCATCGGACGAATCTCGATAGGTTTGCTTTCGTTCAGTGGATTTGGCTGTATAGTTCGCTTCCTCGGATTCGCGAGAAATGCCGAAATCAATCGTTTTCTTTTTCTTTGGGGCATTGAGCGGGGCACGTTTGCCGCAAATCGGGCACTGGCGCTCTCCGTCTGTATAATTGACACCGCAATAGGGGCATCGCATAGCCGTTCCCTCCCTTGTCACTTTGTACAATCTATTCTACCATACTTGGGGTGGATTTGTACAGAGAAAACGACAGCCTGACAATCAAAGGAGATGGTCAGGCTGCCGCAAGGATAGAAGGATGTTGGATTACTGTAAATTGAGATGACGCTTGAGAATATAATTGGTGATGAGGAAATTCACAAGCAGGCAAAGTGTGGTGACGATGATCCAGCCAATCAGGAACAGATACGCGCCGCCCATGCCGTTGAGGATGGTCTGCATCGGGTCATAGAAGGCCGCGGCATCCAGATGCAGCATATTTGCAAGGTTTCCACCGCAATACAGCAGCAGGGCGGAAATGATATTCCATACAATGGCGAATGCAATATAAGCGCCGATTGCTGCGCCGAGACGATGCTTGTTGAACAGTCCGCCGATGGACAAGCAGGCGTAAATGTGCATACAGCTGTTGGCGATATACACAATGCCAAGAATGACGAACAGGATGGGGAAAGTAATTGCATGGATGCCGCAGGTCTGCGCGATGTACTGAAATCCCAAGTGGATGGTCTGCCAGAAGCTGGCATCAGCGGTGGAAATCGTTCCGAGCATCAGCGGAATGAGTAAGATGCCGAGCGTGACGATGCACAAAATGCTAGAAACAACCATCCAGATGGTAGAGACAAGGCATTTCGACCAAACAAGCTGTGCCGGTGTCGCCGGAAGCGTAAACATCAGATAGCCTTCGTCTCCGAGCAGATTTTTGTAAAACCGCACAATCATGTAGACGAACGACAAAACGCCGACGGCAAACAGAGACAGGACATAGGCGAGCAAAAGGAGCGACAGCGGAACTGCCAGCCGCTGCAGGTTGCTGGATAAAATCATAAATACGGAGCTGATAACAGCGAGGGCGAGCATGATGCCGTAAGCCGGAAAGAAAACCCGGCGCGTCGCCTTAAATTCATGATACATGAGTTTGCTTAACATGCGAACACCTCCCGAAACAGTGCATCGACGGATTTGCCGTATTCTGCCCGAATGTCATCAACGGTCTTTTGCAGAACCAACTGTCCCTTGTTGAGAAACAGAACTTCGTCGAGAACCTTTTCGATGTCGGAAATTAAGTGGGTAGAAATCAGCACGGTGCTGTTTTCGTTGTAATTGGTCAGAATGGTATTGAGAATGTAATCGCGCGCCGCCGGATCGACGCCGCCAATCGGCTCGTCCAGCAAATACAAATCGGCTTCGCGGCTCATGACAACAACGAGCTGAATCTTTTCTTTTGTGCCCTTGGACATGGTCTTGAGCGTGTCGCGCGGCTGGATGCCGAGATGGGTCAGCATGTCTGCGGCTTTGTTGATGTTGAAATCGGAATAAAAATCTTGAAAGAAGTTGAGCAGATCATCCGCTGTCATCCAATCGCTGAAATAGGTGCGCTCCGGCAAATAGGAGACAATGGCATGTGTTTCGATGCCTGGCACATTGCCCGCAATGCGAATTTCTCCGGATGACGGCGTGAGCAGTCCGTTTGCCAGCTTCATCAGCGTGGATTTGCCGCTGCCGTTTGGACCGAGCAGGCCGATGATGCGGCCGCGCTGCAGAGAAAATGTTACGTTGTCTAAAGCGGTCTTTTGACCGTAATTCTTGCACAGTCCGGTGCATTGTAAGATGGGTTCACTCATGAATGTTCCTCCTTTACGGCTTGCTGGATGAGGTTCAGTGTCTGTTCGGCCGTGTAGCCCATTTCTTTCATGGACGACAGGAAAATACGAATCTGTTGCATAGCCAGTTCCTTTCGTTTTTGCGTGATGCGGTCGCTCTGGTCGGTGACGAAGCGGCCGGCGGTTCGCTGCGAATACAGCAGCCCATCCCGTTCCAGCTCTGCCAAAGCGCGCTGCATGGTATTGGGATTGACGCCGGCTTGTGCCGCCATCTCCCGCACCGAGGGAAGGCGGCTGCCGGCAGCCAGTGTGCCAGAGGCGATTGCCGCCGTGATCGTTTCCATCAGCTGTACGTAGATCGGGCGGTCATCGGATAACTTCCACTGCATAAGATGCCTCCTTTATGAGAATTGAATTACTGTACTAATTCGTTAATACAAATATACAACTACTTCCTGCGTTTGTCAACAGAAAAAGAAAATTTTTTGATTTTTTTGAAAAAGCGACAAAAAGCCCGCGATTTTGTTCAGTTATCCACAGGCTTGCAAGAAATTGATGTGTACAACAGCGGCACGGATTGTATTATATAGCTCGTGAACTGCAACAAAACCAAAACAAAGGAGGAATGCCTATGGCGCAGAGCACCAGTCGCCGCAGACGAAAAAAGACACACAGCGATCAGGTGCGTGAGATTCTGTGTGAACATTCTCCGGAGGCGGCGCAATGCCTGTGCAGTATGCTGGAGGATGAAACGCTCAGCGGTACGGCGCGCGCAGGTGTTGCAAAAGAAATTCTGGAACGGGCTGTCGGAAAGGGACAATTGCTGACGCCGGAGCAGATGGAAAAGCCGGAGGAAACATTTGAGCTGACGCTGCGGGTGGTGGAATAAATGGAGCTTTCCGTCACACGCAGACAGCTGGAATTTATTCGCTCGACAGCGCGGGAAACGCTGTTTGGCGGCGCGGCGGGCGGAGGAAAAAGCTATGCGCAGCTCATTGACGCGCTGCTCTTTGCCATGAAATATCCGGCATCGCGCCAGCTCATCCTGCGCCGCACGTTTCCGGAGCTGAAGCGCTCACTGATTCAGGTTTCGCTGACACTGTATCCTAAAGAATGGGGAACGTATGGCGAGAGCAATCATTTGTGGACGTTTCGCAACAAATCGTTGATTGAATTCGGATTTTGCGACAGCGAAAACGATGTGACAAAATACCAGAGCGCGGAATATGATGTCATTCGATTTGATGAGCTGACGCACTTTACCGAGTTCCAGTTTACCTATTTGCTGTCGCGCATTCGCGGCACCAACGGGTACCCCAAGCAGGTCAAGGCGTCGACCAATCCGGGCGGCGTCGGACACAGCTGGGTCAAAAGCCGCTATATTGATGTGCTGACGCCGGGCGAAGAAAAGGACGGAAAGCTGTTTCTCCCCGCAAAGGTTCAGGACAACACGTTTTTGATGCGCAGCGATCCGGAATATGTGGAGCGCCTGCAGCTGCTCGATGCGCGCAGCAAAAAAGCACTGCTGTACGGCAGGTGGGACTTGTTTGAGGGACAGTATTTTGAAGAATTTTCTCCGGACATTCACATTTGCCGTCCGCCGGATATGCCGGACTGGTGGCGGCGGTATCTGGCGATTGATTACGGCTTGGATATGCTTGCGGCGCTGTGGATTGCGCTGGCGCCGGACGGCACAGCTTGGGTGTACCGAGAGGTGTATCAATCCGGATTGATTATTTCCGAAGCGGCTGAGGCAATTTGTCAGGCGGAAACCGGCGAAGAAACCATCTTTCAGCGGCTGGCGCCGCCGGATTTATTCAACCGCAGGCAGGAAACCGGACGGTCTGCGGTGGATATTTTTGCCGAGCATGGCTTGTTTTTTGACAAGGCGATGGGAGAACGGATTCCAGGCTGGTACGCCGTAAAAGAGTATCTGCATCCGTATTTTGACGAGCAGGGCATTCGAACCGCGCGGCTCAAAATCAGTCCGGCGTGCAAAAACCTCATTCGCACGCTGCCGATGCTCGCGGCGGATGCCAAGAACCCCAACGACACAGCCAATACACCGCACGAGCTGACGCATGCGCCGGACGCGCTGCGGTATTTTGCCGGAACCATTCGGCCGGAGGGCACGCCGTGGAATCCGAATGCATACGACAAAGAGGTTGGTGCATTTTTATCCTACCAAAGATGAGGAGGAATACCGATGGAGTATATTGTTTGCTGTCTGTGCAGTTTGCTGTGCTTTGTGTGCGGCGTATGGGCAGCGCGCGGCGCAAAATTGCCGCGTTGGAAACGAAAAAAGCCGGAAGATGCGGCGGCACGCACAGCTGTCGATGACGCGCTGAGCCGCGATATTGCAGCGCTGCTCGCCTATACCGGTCCGGCGGAGAAGGAGAGAACCGATGCTGATTCCTGAGCAGGTTTGGCGGGAGTACCAGCGCGGTGTGGATTATAACAACCGCATCGACTTGTACGACCGCGTAAAAACCAATGAAAATTTCTTTATTGGCAGACAATGGGAGGGTCTCAATGTCACAACGCTCGACCCGCTGATTTTCAATGTGCTGCGCCGCGTGGTAAATCTGTTTATCTCTATGCTGGTGTCCGATGATATTTCTGTGACGGCACAGCCGTTTCAGGCAGTGCCGAACGGAGAACAGATGCAGAAGGTCATTGACCGTTCGGTTGCATCCGTTATCGAACGCGCCGGTGTCAAGAGCAAGAATCGGTATATGCTGCGCAATGCCTGTGTGGACGGCGATGGATGCTTCTACATTCGCTTCGATCCGGACAAGGAGAGCGGGCAGGGCGTTGCCGGAGATATTGCGGTGGATCTCATTGAGAACACGGATGTCTTTTTCGGCAATCCCGCTGTGGATGATGTCCAGCGGCAGCCGTATATTATTTTGTCTATGCGCCGTTCGGTGGACAGCGTGCGGCAGGAAGCCATGCGGCGCGGCCTGAGCAAGAGTGAGGCGGAGGGCATCCGGCCGGACGGCTTGCTGGAACCGCAGTACGATGCGCAGACGGATGACTGTGACAATATGGTGACGGTGCTGCTGCGCATGCAGCGCACCGAGCATGGCATTTCGTTTTATAAATGCACGCAGAATACGGTTGTCATGGAAGAAACGCTCACACCGTATCGCATGTATCCGCTGGCGTATATGTCCTGGATGAAGGTCAAAAATTGCTATCACGGCGAATCACCGATTACCGAAGCAATCCCCAATCAAATTGCGATTAACAAGCTGTATTCCATGTATGTGCAGTGCATCAAGCACGTGGCGTTTCCCAAGATTATTTACGATGTGACGCGGTTTCCGTCCGGCTATTCCTCGGATGTCGGCAAGGCGATCGGCATGCGCGGCAATCCGAATGAGGCGATTGTCACCGCATTTCAAGCACCGGACATTTCCGAACAGGTGATGACCCTGCTGGAGCAGATGAAGCGGGATACCATGGAGCTGATGGGCGCGTCAGACACGGCGCTCGGCAACGTCAAGCCGGAAAATACATCCGCCATTGTGACGGTGCAGCAGGCGACCATTGCGCCGCTCGAATTGGTAAAGATGGAATTTTATCGTTTCGTCGAGGACTGCGTGCGCATTTTCGTGGATCTCATGCGGGTGCATTACGGCGTTCGCACGGTGTGCCTGACCGATGATGCCGGAGAAGAAACGGCACAGCAGATAGATTTCGGCAAATTGGATACGCTGTCGCTGGAGCTCAATGTGGAGGTCGGCTCGTCTGCATATTGGTCGGAGACCATGCAGACCGTGACCAACGACAATCTGCTCGCGCAGGGCATCATTACCGATCCGGTACTGTACGTGGAAAACATTCCGGATAATCAGATTCGCGGCAAATCCCGCCTGCTTCGGGCGCTCAAAGAGCAAAAGGACAGCGGACAGCTGCCGGACATTCATCCATCTTCTAAGACAAAACAAGCTGCAGATGCACAGACATCGCAGCAGTGAAAGGAGTTTTTATGCAGATGAACAACACACAGATGCCGCAGGCTGCGAAAAATCAGCAGCCGCAGGACACGGAACAGACCTATGCCGTTACCGTGGACGGTCAGACGCTGGAGCTGACACTGGAGCAGCTCATTGCAGCCGCTGAACAGGGGCTTTCCCGCGCCAACGATGCGGCAAAGCGCAGCCAGAACGGCGGACAGGGCGGACAGTCCAACGTCTATCAGTCGTTTCTCAGCGCGTATCCGGACATCAATGCGCAGGATATCCCGCCGGAAGTGTGGGATGATGCCAATCGCTCCGGTGATTTGCTGGGCGCATATCGGGCGTTTGAAATTCGCAAGCTGCGCGAAGAATTGGAGCAGCTGCGCAAAAATGCGGACAACCGCCGCATGGATGTTGGCTCGGCGCGTTCGGACGGAGAAAACACAATCACAGATCCCATCATTCTCGCACTGATGGGAAAGGGCTAAGGAGGTAACATCATATGGCTGTCAATCTCGCGACAAAATATTCCAGTCAAATTGCAGAGGTATTCACCGCAGGTTCGTTCGTCAAGGGAAAGACCTCGACGACCTTTGACCTCACCGGCGTCAAGACGCTGAAGGTGTACACACCGGTAACCGTACCGGAGGTGGATTACACGCGCGAAGGCATGGCGCGTTACGGCACGGTGACGGAAATGCAGGACATTGTGCAGGAACTCAAGATGACGCAGGACAAGGCGTTTACGCTGACCATTGATAAGGGCAACTATCTGGATCAGAACATGAGCAAGAAGGCCGCCGATATGCTGCGCCTGCAGATCAATGAGCAGTCCACACCGGCGGCGGATAAGTATGCGCTCAAGCGCTTTGCGATGATGGCGGGAACCATTGCCACGACGGAAACCGCGCCGACCAAGGAGACCATTGTGGAGATGATTTCCACCGGTGCGCAGACGCTGGATGACAATCTGGTGCCGGACGGCGACCGCTATCTCTACGTGACGGCGGAGGGATATAAAATGATTCGCCTGTCTCCGGAGTTTACCGGTCTGGAGGGTCTCGGCGTGAAGGCCATCGGCAAGGGCGTCTGCGGAGAGATCGCCGGTCTCAACATTGTCCGCGTGCCGAAAAGCTATATGCCGGCGGGCTGCTACTTTATCATCACGCACAAGAACTCCGTGCTGATGCCGTACAAAATCTCGGACGCCAAGGTGCACAACGATCCGGTCGGTGTATCCGGCGCGCTGATTGAAGGCAGGCACTATTACGATGCATTTGTGCTCGGCGCAAAGAGCAATGGCGTGTATGCGCTGGTGCAGAAGAGCAGCAAGCTGACCGCGCCGATTCTCGCGTTCAGTTCGCAGACCGTGACGGCGACCAAGCCAAGCGGCGCAGAGGAAATGCGATATACGGTAGACGGCACTGACCCGCGCTATTCGGATAGCGCAAAGGTATACACAGCGGGTGTGGCGATGACTTCCGGCGCTACCTTCCGCGTGGCGGCGTTTGCAGAGGGAAAATTCACCTCGGATGTCGTGGACAGAACGTGTTAATGCAGCGAAATCATGCACAGGCGGGCGCAGCAATGCGCCCGCCGCGCAAAAAATAGAGAGGAGGCTCGTACTTACATGACAGGCATTGATTTGTTTGAACAGGCGATGATGCTGAGCGGTCTGGAGCTGGAGGATGCAGAAGCCCTCAAGCCGTTTGCACTGGGGTGTATCAATCAGCTGCTGCGCGACCGCGCCTATGAGCAGCAGCGCTTGACGGCGCATGCGGAACAATGGAGTGCCCTGCGTCCGGCTGCCGCATTGAACGGCTTGGAAGATGAGATTCCGTATGAAGAATGCTTTGTGCAGGAATGCTTTCCGTATGGACTGGCGGCGATGCTCATGGAAGAAGATGACCACAGCAAATGCAATTGGCTGATGGAGGAGTATGAACGCCGAGCGGCGTATTATGCGCCGTGTGTGCAGATGCCGATTTTGGAGACCGACGCATGAGCAGGGCGTATCAATTTTCTGAAGCGGTGCAGATGCAGGAGCTGACGATAGAGCGATTTGCCGGCGTAGATTTCGCCAATCATCCAACCAAAACCGACGTGTCACGCTCGCCGGATGCCTGCAACATGATTGCCGATGAAACCTATTTTCCGGTCAAACGCACAGGGTATCAGACAAAAGCGCGGTTTGATGGTCAGATTTACGGTCTGCATCGGCTGGGACAGGAGATACTGTGCCATGCGGGAACCAAGCTGTGGTGTCTGAAACCGGACGGCACCACAGCATTGGTATATGATGATATGCACACAGAACGGTCGGTGTCCTTTTTGATGAACGGCAGCCTGTGGATGCTGGACGGCAAGACCTATCTTGTCTATGACGGGACGCGCGTGCAGCCGGTCAGCAAGCAGGCGTTTGTTCCGACGACAACCATCGGCAGCCCGCCCGCCGGCGGCGGCACCAGCTTGGAAGCTGTGAATTTATTGACGCCAAAACGCATCAATACCTTTGTTGGAGACGGAAAAAGCACGGAATTTCAGCTGGACTGCAAAAACATTGATGTGGATTCCGCGGCGTGTGCAGACTACCCCATCAAATGGGTGGATGCCTATGCCGGAAAGGTCACATTTGCGCAGGCACCGCCGGATGCCGGCGGACTCGCCAATGTCGTCATTACGTTTTCCAAGACAGTGAAAGACCAACCGGATATCAATAAATGCCGAATTTGCGGATTGTTCGGAGGACAAAACGACACGCGCGTGTTTGTGTCCGGAAACCCTGATCAGCCCAACTGCGACTGGCAGTCGGGACTATACGACCCAAGCTATTTTCCGGATACCGGATATACGCGCATTGGCTCGGATGCCTCTGCGATTATGGGATATGCCCGCCAGTATGACACGCAAATTGTACTCAAAGAGGATGGACAGGATGCCAAGCAGTATCTGCGCACGTTTGCGCTGGATGACAACGCAAAGCCTGCCTATTCCTTGCGGCAGGGCGCGGAGGCGGCGGGTGCGGTCAGCCCGCACGCCATTGACGTTTTGAACGGCACGCCGTACTATCTTTCTCCGCAGGGCGTGATGGGCATTTATGGCACCTATGTCACAGAATACCGAACCATTTCCGGCGTGTCGCAGCGCATCAATCCCAAACTGTGCCGAGAAAACCTGTCGCAGGCGGCCGCTTGTGTTTGGGATGGAAAATACTATCTTGCGGTCGGCACGCATTGCTATGTGGCGGACAGCAGGCAGATGACAGACGGCATACCGGAATGGTATTATTGGGACAATATCCCGGCACAATGCTTTTTGCCGGATGCCGACACCGGCGGATACTTGTGGTTCGGCACGAAGGACGGGCGTGTTTGCCGGTTTTGCCATACCGACGATGCACATGCGTATTCCGATGACGGTGCAGCCATTGCCGCGCACTGGGCAACGCCGCTGCTGTCGCTGGGCGACGGCAGCAGAACAAAAAATGTCGTGTACAGTCAGCCGAAGCTCATGCCATACGGCTGTTCCGGCGCGGAAATTTGGTACCGCACCGACCGCATGACACGGTGTGTGCAGCGCGCGGCATTTTCCCAATTTTGTTTTGCGCAAGTGGATTTTTCGCGGTTTTCCTTTCGGTCAGCGCCGACCGCCGTGCCGGTCGATGTGCGCAGACGTGTGCGGCACGCGTGGCAGTTTCAGCTGCTTGCCAAAAACGAAAAAGAGGAAGAACCGTTCGGTCTGCTGGGACTGACCATTCGATTTGCCGTGCGTCATACGGCGAGAAGCATTTGAGGGAGGTGAAGAATCATGGCATTGGATATTGACGGATTGTATCGCGCGGCAGAGGACGGCAGACGCAGCGCGTTTGAAACCGCACAGGCGGACAGCCAGCGCAGACTGCGGGCAACCTTGAGTCAGATTCAGTCCACATACCGAGACAGCGTGACACAGGCGCAAACCGCTGCGCGCATTTCGGCGCTGGGACAGGAAGAAAAATTGGCGGCGGCGGGTCTGAACAGCGGCGGCGCATACGCTGCACCGACGAGCGGATACACCGAATCTTCACGCATTGCAAGGGACAATACCCTGCGCAGCAATCTCAACACGCTGTCTGCGCGGCGGCTCAAGCAGGAGCAGGAGGCGCGCAGCACAAGCAGTTCGGAGATTGCACAGGCATCACAGAGCTATTGGAACGGCATTGCAGATTTGCGTACCAACTTGGCGCAGACAAAAATCAATCAGTACAATGCGGACAGAAATTATGAGCTGTCCATGAAAAAATATCAGGCATCGCAGGCGCAGACGGCGTATAGTCAGGCGATGCAGCGCTGGCAGACCTACGGATATGTTCTTCCGGCAGATGCGGCGATTTTGGGTGTCAAGGCGGGCACCCAGACCGCAGATAAGGCATATAAGGACGCACAGCTGGCACTCAGCCGATGGAAAGCACTGCTGCCGTAATGCAGAAAACAGGACAAAAAGCAACCCCGCAGACAAAACTTGTCTGCGGGGTTGTGTGGGTTTTGCAGGAATTATGCGGGCTTTCGTCCCATGACCAGCTTGAGCAGAATCGGGGTAATCAGTGTCGTGACGATAACGACGAGGATGACCGGACCAAACAGAGAATCCGGAACCAGACCGAACGACGCGCCCTTCTGGGCAACAATCAGAGCGACTTCACCGCGCGATACCATGCCGATGCCGACGGAGAGCGCTTCATGATTGCTGAAGTGGAACAGCTTGGCGCTGAGACCACAGCCGATAATTTTGGACAAAATCGCAATCAGGAGCAGCAGAATGGCAAAGACGAGCAGAGACAGCGACAAGCCGCGCAGATCGGTTTTCAGACCGACACTCGCGAAGAATACCGGAGAAAACAGCATATAAGCGCAAATTTCGATTTTGCGGCTCACGTAAGCGCGCACGCTCGGCAGGTTGCACAGCAGCAGGCCGGCGAAATATGCGCCGGTGATGTCTGCGACACCGAAAAACTGCTCAGAAGCAAACGACAGCAGCAGGCAGAACGCCAGACCGTAAATCGCAACGCGGCGGTGCATTTTTTCGTTGAATGCGTTGTTGAGATGTGAGAAATACTTGTACACAAAGAAGCCGACAACGGCAATAAAAACGAAAAACAGAACGATTTTAATGAGAACCGTGTGAATCTGAATATCCGGATTGGTAAAGCTGGATACGACAGTCAGAGCAATGATGCCGAGAATATCGTCGATGACGGCGGCGCCGAGGATCGCTGTGCCGACGCGTCCTTTGAGCTTGCCCATTTCCTTGAGCGTCTCGACAGTGATAGAAACAGAGGTAGCTGTCAGAATAACGCCGACGAAGATTGCCTTGAGCACTGCCTGCGGATCGCCTTCTCCGCGAAACCAGAACAGATAGAGTCCGGTGCCGCACACGAGCGGCAGAACAACACCGGCGAGTGCAATGACGAACGAGGCGAGACCTGTTTTCTTCAGCTCAGCCAGATCGGTTTCCAGACCGGCGGAGAACATCAGCATGATGACACCGAGCTCTGAAATGACGGAAATCGTGTTGTCTACCGACACGATATTGAGGATAGACGGACCAAGGATCAGACCGGCAAGCAAAGCGCCGACGACCTGCGGCATGTTGACTTTGCCGGACGCGAGGCCCAGAATCTTTGTTGATAGCAGAATAACTGCCAGAACCAGCAGGAATGTATAAGACAAACCAGCCACCTTCTTTCTTTTATGATACATTCTCGGACAAAAATGTCTAAAAAAACAGACCGACACCAGTCTTGTTTTTCATCGTTGCCATTATACATGCTTTGCTGGGTAAAATCAAGGCAGAGAATTGCTCGGAAAAAACATCGAAACTAAAAAAATGAACGCAGGCGGGCGGATTACAAACGAAAAAAGATGCAAGAAAGCACAAAAAAGAAAAAAGAAACAGACCTGCCAAAAAAAGACAGGTCTGCAAAAAAAGACGGTATTGTTGGATTACAGCGGTTTGGAATTGTCAATCAGCGCGTCGACGTAATCACATTCGTTTTGGATGCAGTGATTAAAGTTCGTCAGCAGCTTGCCGTCTACGTTGTTGTTGAGGAACAGTTCCTCCAGCTTGGCGGTCAGGGCGTTCATCAGACTTGCTGTTTCGATGAACGTGTGGAAGTTGCTGCTGCGCTGTGCCTGACGAAATTTGGCGATGTCCTCCGAGATAAACGCAACGATGGACTCGGCGTCCGCCATTTTGCCGTGCGCCAGTGCATACGGGCGCATGCGCTGCAAGAAATACTTGTTGTTCTTGGTGATGTTAAAGACGTAAGCCACCTCAAATCCGTTTTCCAGCTGGAAGCGCACAATGTGCATGATGCTGTTGATTTCGCGGATGGACGTTGCGCCCAGCTGCCGGAGGCGGAAGTTAATCATATCACCGGAGATGGAATTGGCGTTCATGAAATACACTCCATTCTGCCGCAGGGTGCGGCGGGATACCATCGGGATTTCCGACTCTTAATACCGGATGAGCAGGAAGCCGGTGGAAATAATGATAGAAAGGATCATGAGCGGGAAGCCGACCTTCAAATAGCTCATAAACGTGATCGGGTAGCCGTTCTTGTTGCTGATGCCGGACAAAACAACGTTGGCAGAAGCACCGATCAGAGAACCGTTGCCGCCCAAGCATGCGCCGAGCGAGATTGCCCACCACAGCGGGGCGATGTCCGTGCCGCTCTGTCCCATGGTCAGAATCATCGGAATCAGCGTTGCAACGAACGGAATGTTGTCCAAGAAGGCAGAGAAGATGGCGGACAGCCACAGCAGCAACAGCATGGTGATGAATACATCGCCGTGGGTGACATCCATCAGAGCTTGTGCCAACATGTTGATGACGCCGGTTTCCTGCATACCGCCGACGACGATAAACAGACCGATGAAGAACACAATGGTAGACCATTCGACGTTGGCAATGATGTCCTCTGCGTCCTGCTTGCCAATAATCAGCATGACAGCAGCGGCGGTCAGCGCAACAACACAGGACTCAATACCCAGCGTGCTGTGCATGACGAAACCGACGACAACCAGAGCGATGAGCACGAGGCTCTTTACCATCAGAGCATGATCCTTGATGGTCTTGCTCTCGTCCAGCTCCATAATCAGCTTGGTCTTTTCTGCGTCGGCACCCAGCTGCTTGCCGTACATCATACGGAAACATACGAGCATGACTGCGAGAATTATGATAACAACCAGACCGGTGTTCTCAATAAAGTCTACGAAGGACAGACCTGCCGCAGAACCGATCATGATGTTCGGAGGGTCACCGATCAGGGTGGCAGTACCGCCGATGTTGGACGCCATGATCTGGGTCATCAGGAACGGAACCGGATTGATCTCCAAAATCTGCGTGATGGCAATGGTCATCGGGCCGATCAGCAGGACGGTGGTGACGTTGTCCAAAAAGGCGGAAAGAACCGCGGTGATGATGACAAACAGCACCATGATGCGCCAAGGATCACCCTTCGCGATTTTGGCGGATTTGATTGCAATGAATTCAAAGATGCCGGAATTTTTTACCACTGCAACGAACAGCATCATACCGATCAGGACACCGACCGTGTTAAAGTCGATATAGCTGACGGCGGAGTTTACGTCCAAAATGCCGATCAGGAGCAGGAGGACGGCGCCAGCGGTTGCAGCGACTGCACGATGAATCTTTTCGGTCATGATGGCGATGATGACAGCGAGAAAGATGACAACGGCAGCAATTTGTGGTGTAGTCACAAGAAAACCTCCTTATTATTTGCCTTTTGCATTATCTGGAAAATGGAATTTTATTCATTTTCCTTTTGTCAAAACGCATTATACGCGCCTGTTCGCAGAATAGCAACTGCATTATGCAAAAAATGCGTTAAAATTCGCGTTAAAAAGTTGTTCACATTGACGCAGCGCGCACAATTCGCACAAAAAAACAGCGTGATAAAAACAAACAAAAAGTCAGTTTTGCCAAGGAATGGAAAATCCGATTTCTATCATATGTCCTCTTTAGTATAGCATATATTGATGCAGAGTGACACGGGGTAACAGAAAAAATCTGCCCGCGGCGTCTAAAATTGGAACAAACGGGCAAAGCTGAGAAAAGAGACTGTGGAAAGCGAGGGAAGAGCATGGAATTTCAGGGGCCTTTTGACAAGAATGCCAGACGAGCGCTGGCGGCGTCCGTACACCGCGCGGGAATGCTGGGACGGGAGACCGTCGGAACAGAACATCTGCTGCTGGGACTCAGCGCATCTGCGGGCGGAACCGCGTCCAAGCTGCTGGCAGATGCCGGTGCGGGCGGCTGGCGCAGCCTATACTACACCGCGCGGCTGACGGGAAGCCGGTTTCCGATGCGGCGGCCGCGGTGCATCAGCCCCGAACTGCGTTTGGTTTTGCATCAGGCGGCGAGCGCGGCGGGCGGCGGACAGGCGGATGAGCGGCACTTGCTGTGTGCGCTGGTTCGCTTTCGCGGGTGCATGGCGCACCGCGTCCTAGAACACATGCGGGCGGATATTCCGGCGCTGGAACGGCAGACCGGCATGTCTCTCACGCAGGAGCTGCACGCCAGACGGGCATCTGCGCGTCCCGCGGCGACGGCAACGTTGGATCGGTATGCGACGGATCTCACGGAGCTGGCGCGGGCAGGACGATTGGACCCTGTCATCGGCAGAGAAAAAGAGCTGTTTCGCCTCATGACCATTTTGCAGCGCCGCACGAAAAACAATCCGGTGCTGCTGGGAGATCCCGGTGTCGGAAAGACTGCCGTGGCGGAGGCACTGGCACAGGCGATTGCAGACGGCAGAGTGCCGGACGAGCTGCGGCATGCGCGGCTGGTTTCCCTGGATATGGCGAGCCTGATTTCCGGCACGAAATATCGCGGAGAATTTGAGGAACGGCTCAAAAATATCGTGAGGGAGCTGAGCGCATCCAAAGACGTCATTGCCTTTATTGATGAGGTGCACACGCTGGTCGGCGCAGGGTCGGCGGAAGGGGCGATTGATGCCTCCAATCTGCTCAAGCCGGCACTGGCGCGCGGAGAAATTCGGCTGATTGGCACGACGACATCGGAGGAATATCACAAGACCATTGAAAAAGATGCGGCGCTGGAACGCCGGTTTCAAAAAATTCGCGTCTCGGAACCGGATGAGCAGGAGACGGAAGCCATTTTGCGCGGCATAGCGGGAAAATACGAGCAGCATCATCGGGTGCGCATTGCACCGGACGCCCTGCGTGCCGCGGTGACTATTTCCGTGCGCACCCATCCGGAGCGGCATTTGCCGGACAAAGCGATTGACTTGCTGGATGAGGCGTGCGCCGCCGTGCATCTGGAGGGCGGCACACAGCTGCGTGCGCAGGACATTGCGCAAATTGCCCGACGGTTTGACGGCTTCCGCGCGGCAGAGGAGGGAGAAGCCGCCGGCAGGCTCATGCAGCTGGAGCAGGAGCTGGGACGAACCGTCATCGGACAGCAGCAGGCCATTGCCAAAATCTGCCGTGCCGTGCGGCGCGGCAGTGCGGGCTTGCGCGATACGGCGCGTCCGGTTGCAGCGCTGCTGCTGACCGGACCGACCGGTGTGGGAAAAACCTCCGTCAGTCTTGCTCTGTCGCGCGCGCTGTTCGGGCGGGAGGGACTGATTCGCATTGATTTGTCAGAGTATCAGCAGGCGCACGATGTTTCGCGGCTCATCGGCGCACCGCCCGGCTACAAAGGATATGGAGAAGGCGGACAGCTGACCGAGAAAATTCGCAGACATCCGCGCTCGGTCGTGCTGTTTGACGAGGTGGAAAAAGCACATCCGGATGTGCTGCGTTTGCTGCTGCGCCTGCTGGAGGACGGCAGATTGACCGATTCCGAGGGCAAAAGTGCGGATTTTCGCCATGCCGTCATTTTGCTGACCTCCAATCTGGGCAGCGGGCAGCAGGGGCGTGCGGTCGGCTTCGGCGCAAAGGACGCAAGACAGCAGCAGGCAGAGGAACAGGCGCGCCGCATGTTACAGCCGGAGCTGGCGGCGCGGCTGGACGATTTGATTGTGTTTTCCGACTTAACGCCGCGCGATTGTGCGGCCATAGCGGCGCAGGAGCTGCACAAACTTGCGCAGCGCTGTGAAGCGCGCGGCACACGGCTCACGTGGTCGGCAGAGGTTGAACGGCAGCTCGGCGTGGTCGACGGCAAGCGCGGCGCGCGGGCTGTCCGCGATGAGGTCGCCAAATGTGTGACGGACCCGCTGGCGGGTCTGCTGCTGACCGGACAGGCCGGGCAGTGCGTTGCCATCCAAATACAGGAAAACCGCGTGCAGCTGCTGGTGTCCGACGGGGAAACGATGCTGTCCGGCGCATAACAGAATACGGCTTTTGTACAAACTGTTGGTTGACAAGCGTTCCGGTGCGTTGTAAAATAAGGACAAATCAAAAAAACAAGCAGAGAAGGGAACGCAGGAATCCCGACAACCGCGCACCAGAGAGCGGGCATTATAAGCTGAAAGTGTCCGCAGCGCCTTGGATTCGTGTCACCGTCCCAGAGCTCCGCAGGGGAACCAATTAGTATCCTGCGGCGTCTTATCCGCGTTATCAGATAACCGAGCGGCATTTTTGGCGTTTTGTCATAAGTGCAAGCAGGGTGGAACCGTGGGAACCGTTAGCTCTCACCCCTGACAACATTTTGGGGGCGGGAGTTGTTTTTTTGCCCCAAAGAAAGGATTGGATTGTTATGATTAACATTACCCTGAAAGACGGAACCATCATGCAGGTCGAGAATGGTGCAACCTGTCTGGATGTTGCCAAGCAGATTTCTGCCGGTCTGGCACGCGCCGCACTGGCAGCAGAGGTAGACGGACAGACCGTCGATCTGAAAACCCCGCTGGAGAAGGACTGCACGATGAGCGTCCTGACCTTTGACGATGATATGGGCAAGTGGACCCTGCGTCACACCGCTTCGCACGTTCTGGCACAGGCAGTCAAGCACCTGTATCCGGATGTCAAGCTGGCAATCGGACCGGCCATCGACAACGGCTTCTATTACGATATTGATTCCGAACACAATTTCACGCCGGAGGATCTGGAAAAGATCGAGGCGGAGATGAAAAAAATCGTCAAGCAGGGCATTCCGATGATTCGCGAGGAGGTTTCCCGCGAGGATGCGCTCAACCTGTTCCGTGAGAAGAATGAGCCGTATAAGGTAGAGCTGATTGAGGATCTGCCGGAGGGCGAGCTGATTACGCTGTATCATCAGGGCGACTTCACCGACCTGTGCGCAGGCCCGCACTGCACCGATACATCCAAGGTCAAGGCATTCAAGCTGACCTCCTGCACCGGCGCATACTGGCGCGGCGATGAGCACAACAAGATGCTCCAGCGCATTTACGGCACGGCGTTCCCGAAAAAGACCATGCTGGACGAGTATCTGGCAGCAGTAGAAGAAGCAAAGAAGCGTGACCACAACAAGCTGGGTCGTGAGCTGGAATATTTCACCACGGTTGAGACACTGGGTCAGGGTCTGCCGGTTATGCTGCCGAAGGGCGCGCGCGTCATTCAGCTGCTGCAGCGCTGGGTAGAAGATGTCGAGCAGGAGCACGGCTATCTGCTGACCAAGACCCCACTGATGGCAAAGCGCGAATTCTTCCGCATTTCCGGTCACTGGGATCATTATCTGGACGGCATGTTCATCATCGGCGATCCGTATGATGAAGAAAAGGAGTGTCTGGCTCTGCGCCCGATGACCTGCCCGTTCCAGTATCAGGTATATCTCAACCGCGCGCGTTCCTACCGCGATCTGCCAATGCGCTTGGGCGAGACCTCGACGCTGTTCCGCAACGAGGATTCCGGCGAAATGCACGGCCTGATTCGTGTTCGTCAGTTTACCATCTCGGAGGGTCACAACGTCGTTCGTCCGGATCAGCTGGAGGAAGAATTTAAGGACTGTCTGGATCTGGCACATTATATGCTGGATACCGTGGGTCTGTGGGAGGACTGCTCGTTCCGCTTCTCGCAGTGGGATCCGGCAAACCCGAACAACAAGTATGAGGGCACCGCAGAGCAGTGGGAAGAAGCACAGGCGACCATGGCGCAGATTCTGGATGATCTGGGCGTGCCGTATGAAATTGGCATTGATGAAGCTGCCTTCTACGGCCCGAAGCTGGATATTCAGTACCACAACGTACACGGCAAGGAAGATACGCTGGTTACCATCCAGATTGATATGCTGCTGGCACAGCGTTTCGGCATGCATTACACGGATGCAGACGGTCAGAAGAAGCTGCCGTACATCATTCACAGAACCTCTCTGGGCTGCTATGAGCGCACGCTGGCATACCTCATTGAGAAGTATGCAGGCTCTCTGCCGACTTGGATGGCACCGGAGCAGGTGCGCGTTCTGCCGGTAACCGATCGTGCCGCAGATTATGCGGATGAAATCGGCAAGAAGCTGCTCAAGAAGGGCTATCGCGCAACCGTAGACCATCGCTCGGAGAAACTGGGCTACAAGATTCGCGAGGGCCGCAACGAGCGTATTCCGTACCTGCTGATTGTCGGCGATAAGGACTTGGAGAATAACACGGTATCTCCGCGTCAGCGCGTGGACGGCGATCTGGGTGCAATGAGCTTCGAGGAGTTCGAGGCACAGCTGGCAGAAATCGTTTCTATCAAGGCAAAGAAGTAAAAAAGATTTTATTCTTCGGGCTGTTCGAGCACGCGGCGCGGACGCGTGTCTGCCTGTATGCGGACTTCATACAGCACGCCTGCCTCCAGCGGCCCGAAGAAAAATCGTCCCTGTGCATCGGTGCAGCTGATGCCGGCAACGGTGTCCGGCTGTACGCCGCCGGACGCATATAAGACGGCGAGCGCATGGGAGACCGGTTTGCCGCTGTCATCCGTGACCGTGCCGAGAAGCACGGGCGGATCCGGCTCGCGCAGCGTCACGGCGGTCTCTACGATTTCCTGTGCAGAGGGACGAACATAAAAAATAGACTGCATAACAGCACCTCCGGTATACCTGATGCTTCAGCGTATGCGGGGTGTGCAAAAAGGTGCACACAGAAAGGAAAGATATTCATATGAAGATGAGCAGCATGCTCGGCGCCCGCTTTAAGGAGACTCCGGCGGATTGCCAGTTAGACAGTCACAAGCTCATGATTCGCGGCGGCTATATGAAGCAGCTGACCACCGGCATCTATTCCCTGTTTATGCCGGCAAAGCGTATCTGCAAGAAGATTGAGAACATCATCCGCGATGAAATGGACAAGATCGACGGACAGGAAGTGATGTTTCCGGTTGTTATGCCGGCATCCCTGTGGCAGGAATCCGGCCGCTATGAATCCATCGGCAGCGAAATGGCTCGTTTCAAGGACAGAAGCGGTCAGCCGGTTGTTCTGGGCATGACGCATGAGGAGGCGGCTGTCCATCTGGCACGCGGTACGGCACAGTCGTATTCGCAGTATCCGTTTATGATCTATCAGATTCAGACCAAGTTCCGTGATGAGCCGCGCGCCCGCGGCGGTCTGATTCGTGTGCGTGAGTTCACAATGAAGGACGCATATTCCTTCCATACCTCGCAGGAGGATCTGGAAGCATACTATAAGAAGTGCTATCAGGCATACGTCAACATCTATCGCCGCGCAGGCGTGCCGGAAGTTATCGCGGTAAAGTCCGACTCCGGTATGATGGGCGGCAGCGTATCGCACGAGTTCATGCTGCTGACCGATTGCGGCGAGGACACCATTGTTCTGTGTGACGAGTGCGGATACAGCTCCAACATGGAAGCTGCGGACTGCATCGTAGACGCACCGGAGACCACAGAGGCGCCGCTGGAGAAGGTGCACACACCGGGCACCAAGACCATCGAGGCGGTCTGTGAATTCCTGCATGCACCGGCCAATGCATCGTGCAAGGCGGTCGTATACCAGAAGAATCTGACCGACGAGTATGTCATTGCATTTATCCGCGGCGATTTGGAGGTCAACGAGACCAAGCTGCGCAACTTCCTCGGCGAGGAAATCCATCCGGCTGAAATTACCGCTGAGAGCGGCATTGTTGCCGGCTTTATCGGTCCGGTTGGTCTGCCGGAGGGCGTTTCGTTCGTGATTGACCAGTCTCTGGCTGCGCTGAACAATTCCGTTTGCGGCGCAAACGAAGAAGATTATCATTATACCGGCTATAACGTCAAGCGCGATACGCCGGATGCACCGATTGCTGATTTTGCAAAGACCTACGAGGGCGCAATCTGTCCGTGCTGCGGCAAGAAGTCCATCCGCATCAGCCGCGGCATTGAGGTCGGCAATATCTTCCAGCTCGGCACCAAGTACACCAAGTCCATGGATATGACCTATATCGGTCAGGACGGCAAGCCGCATAATCCGATTATGGGCTGCTACGGCATCGGTGTCGGCCGTTTGTGCGCATCGGTATGCGAGGCAAAGCACGACGATTACGGCCCGATTTGGCCGATGAGCATTGCTCCGTGGCAGGTGCACATCTGTGCCATCAAGGCAAACGATCCGCAGGTACGCGAGACCGCAGACGCCCTGTACAATAATTTACAGGCAGCTGGTGTAGAGGTACTGTATGATGACCGCAAGGTCAGCGCAGGCAACATGTTCTCGGATGCCGACCTGCTCGGCGTGCCGGTACGCGTGATTGTCAGCCCGAAGACCATGAAGCGCGGCTGTGTTGAGGTATCCAAGCGTGATAAGTCCCTGCGTGAGGACGTTGCGCCGGAAGCTGCACAGGCATACATTGAAAATCTGGTTCAGTCCATGCTGGATGAGCTGAAGTAAAATTAAAGAAAAGCAAAACGGCAGGCAGCGGCTATCACTGCCCTGCCGTTTTTTGCTTGCGGAAAGGAGATTGTTTATGCTTTTTCAGGCGATGAAAACAGCGGCTGGTTCCGGCACCATCACGACGGACAGTGCGATGGAAGCGACCAATGATGCGACGAACGATGTCATTCGCAATGTGCAGTCGATTACGTCCATGCTGCACCTGCCGTCTTGGTTCGGGCGGCTGCTGTTTATCGTCATTACCATTTTGGTCATGCTGTGTCTGGTTCGCATCGTCAATCATGCGTTTCGGCGCACCAAGGACGCCATGCTGGCGTCGGGAAATACCGATGTCACGCTGCTGTCGTTTGCGCGGTATGTGGTCGTTGTCGGTATTTACTTTATCGGCGGTGTGGTCGTCGTGTCGAGCATTCCGGGCGCCTCAGACTCTCTGACAGCCCTGCTGGCATCCGGCAGCATTGTCGCTGTCGTTGTCGGCTTTGCGGCGCAGGATACGCTGGGCAATGTCGCGGGCGGCGTGATGATTTTGTTTTTCAAACCGTTTATCATCGGAGACTTTGTGCGGTATGTCGATTCCAACGTGTCCGGCGTGATTGAGGAAATTACGCTGCGGCACACGGCAATTCGCACACCGGAGAACAAACGCATTATCATTCCGAACGGCACGATTAACAGCGCGGTCATTGAGAACGCAAATTACGCTGACAAACGTATTTGTGAATTGTTTAACGTAGGTATTACCTATGAGAGTGACATGGAGAAAGCAATCCGACTGCTGCGTGACGAAGTGATGCGGCAGCCCCTGCATTTGGACGTCAGAACACCGGAGGAAAAGTTGACACAGCCGGAAGTGAAAGTTGAAGTTGTCGAACTTGCAGATTCGGCGGTTATTCTGCGCGCATGGCTGTGGGCGGCGGATCAGACAGACGCGACAGCGTTAAAATTTGCACTGAATCGGTCGGTTAAAAACCGATTTGACGCGGAAAATATCGAATTTGCGTACCCTCACATCACAATTACAAAGTGACGGAAAAGCCGTCATCCCTGCTTTGGAAAGCTCCGAAGCAGGGATTTTTTTGTCAAATTTGATATTTGTATCGCATGTTTGCGATTGCTTGACACGAAAGACATTGGGTTAAAACGCACAAAAACAAAGAGGGCGAATTGTGTGAATTAAATAACGAAAAAAAGCGCTTCTGGAAAAAGTGTACAAAACAAAGTATAAAAAATTGTATAGTTTGTTGAGAATTAAGATTGCGCGATTGCGAGAAAGTGTGTATGATATAGGCAAGCTAAAGGAAAGACATCCGGAAGCCAAAACAGACAAAGGTCTGAGGAGCAAATTGAAAGCTCAAAAGAAACAAGCGTCATTTCAAAAGACGCACATGGAATTATGAATTTTTGGAGGTGAGTCAATCATGAAACGTTCGTTCAATCAGATGGCAAACGCTTATGTCAAGGAGCTTCGCAAGAATAAGATTGACCAGGCCGTCATTCATATGTTTGGTAAGTAAGAAAATCTTGCGGACAGAATCAAAGGAGGCAGTACGATGGGCAAATTTACTGAGTTTATGAAGGATCGAATGATGAACATGAGCGGCGAAAGTATGGGTTACGTCGTACGGGACCGCCGCCGCAGACATTGAGATAAGAGAAAAGGAGATTATATCATGGGATTTTTTGGTGAACTGACAAGAGCAAGAATGATGGAGCTGTCCGGCGAGAAGATCGCATACGCAGCACGCGCTAAGAAGAACCACTAAGTCGAAAGACGTTACGATATACGGAATATATAGGGAGGAACAAATCATGGGATTCTTTACTGAACTGACAAGAGCAAGAATGATGGAGCTGTCCGGCGAGAAGATCGCATACGCAGCACGCGCAAAGA
>OCTW011607474.1_pt1 | contig 75541 bp, 57 predicted proteins | sample 1539671 | NCBI WGS metagenome assembly OCTW01 (sample SAMN02144230, study PRJEB22623) | gut metagenome | biome: sheep rumen | host: Ovis aries | place: New Zealand | reverse complement strand
ATGCCAAGTGATACAGCAGACGGAAAGCTTTTCCTTTCTGTTCATTACTATACACCTTGGAGCTACTGTGGAAGCACAGGCGCATCAACCTGGGGAACACAGAAGAATTATAAAGAGATGAATGATATTCTTTCAGGTCTCTATGATAAATACGGCAAGGATTACGGCATCATCATCGGCGAGTGCGGAGTGCTTCCGACCTCAAGCGGTGAGGCAAAGCCAAACACAATCCTCTGGTATAAGAATTTCTACGCAAACTGTGATAAATATGGTTATGTTCCTCTTCTCTGGAACACAGGCGATATCCTGAAGAAGGCTGATGGTTCATGGTTCTCTGACGAGGTTAAGGATTTCCTTCTTAGCCAGAGTAATGAAGCAAGAAAGGATATGACTGAGGACGAGATCAAGGCAGCTGCTGACAAGACCATGGCAGATGAACTGGCTGCAGCTCCAGAAACCTTTGATACAGAGCAGAAGCTTGCCGGCGATGGTACAGCTATCGCATGGATCATGTGGGATTCGCAGGACTGGAACATCGTATACAGCGTAGGTGATCAGTATGATCCTGACAGCAAGACTGCAGGTATCAAGGCAACCGACGTTGAGGTTACCGGTGAAGGAACCTATACTATCGCTCTTGACTTTACGGGAACAGATGCAGGTATGTCTATAAGCACTGCATTTTCAGCTATCGGTATCGCAAATGCCGAGGAGCTCTTCCCGGGTTATGTAATAAATATCAAAGAAGTACTTATCAACGGCGAGCCTTATAAGCTCCACGGCAGAAATTATACTTCTTCTGATGACGGACTTTGCACAAGAAGTAACCTCTATAATGAATGGGTTCCGGCGATTCCTGACGATGCGCGTACAGTAGGCGGCGGAACTCAGGGATGCAGCCCGACTGTATTTCATCAGGATGATCTCGGTGAGATTAAAACTCTTGAAATAACCTTCGATTATATGCCGGGTGAAGAGGGCATCTCAACAAATGACGCTAACAGCAAGAACTGATTTCAAGTCTGATATACACAGATTGAAAGAAACATGTGTGATCGCATGAATGAGTGTTTCGGCTGAAACTGAGTATTATTAATCAGCCGGATGCATTTGATTATTTACGGAATATTCAGATGCATGGAGTGGAGGCACGGATAATCTTGAAATACGACAAAAACAAATGGCTGGAACATATAGAAAAAGGAATTGCCGAAGGCCCTTACTCAGCTGACTGGGACAGCCTGTCAGCATTCAGGGCTCCGGAATGGTTTTCCGAGAAGCGCTTCGGTATATTTATCCACTGGGGACTGTACAGTGTACCTGCATTTAATAATGAATGGTATTCAAAAAATATGTATGATCTGAGAACGCCGGAATATAAGCATCATCTGGAAACCTACGGACCGCATAAGGATTTTGGCTATAAAGATTTCATACCTATGCTTACGGCTGAGAAGTTTGATCCTGACGAATGGATAAAGCTCTTTAAGGATGCAGGGGCTGGATATATCTTTCCGGTTGCTGAGCATCATGATGGTTTTCAGATGTACCGCAGTGAATTATCTGAGTGGAATGCCTACGATAAAGGTCCGCACAGAGATATACTCGGAGAACTGAAAGAAGCGGCTGAGAAGGAAGGGGTGATCTTCTGCACTTCGAGCCACAGAGCAGAGCACTGGTGGTTCATGGGGCACGGGAAGGAATTTGACAGTGATATAAAGGATCCGATGGAACCCGGAGATTTCTACTGGCCTGCGAATCCCGAGCCTGATAACTTCGATATGAAGAGTGAGCCTTATCCGAATGAAGAGTATCTTACGGACTGGCTTATCAGAACAGTTGAAATAATTGATAAATATAAACCGGCGATACTGTATTTTGACTGGTGGATAATTCACGAGGCTTTTAAGCCATATCTCAAAAAGCTTCTTGCATATTATTACAATCAGGGAGTGAAATGGGGCAGAAGAACGGCAGTCTGCTATAAGCATGATGCACTTTCCTTCGGAACCGGAATAGTTGAGATAGAACGCGGCAGCTTTGCCGAGGCGAAGGCCTTTCCATGGCAGACTGATACTGCGGTCGCAAGAAATTCATGGTGCTATACGGATTCACTTGACTATAAAAGTACCTATGAAATAATCGCTACACTTATAGATGTTGTCAGCAGGAACGGGAATCTCCTGTTAAATATAGGTCCGAAGGCTGACGGATCGATCCCTGACGGCGACAGGAGGATACTTACTGAACTCGCAGCATGGATGAAGATAAACGGTGAGGCGATAAACGGCAGCAAGGTATGGAGGCGCTGTAAGGAAGGACCGACAGAAGCGAGAGAAGGCCAGTTTGCTGATGGTACCGAGCTTATCCTGACAGAGAAGGATATAAGATTTACCGCGGGGCACGGATGTATATACGCTTTTGTGATGAAGTGGCCGGAGGATAACCGGGTAGTGATACGTTCTCTCGGAAGATCGGGTGACAAGGATGCACCGGAATTCTACGGACTGATCAGTAATGTATCGGTACTCGGATGTCATGAAAGTGCAGAGTTTGCTCTGACTGATGACGGACTGGAGGTTACAGTCGATGTCAGCAAAGGAAAATGTGATCTGCCTGTTGTACTGAAGATTGAAACAGAGTAGATAACGATCATAATATGCGGCTGAGCATATGTTAATGATCACATTGAAGGATATTTGAAAACAATGGATCAAACCGGGATATATCCGGGAAGCCATTCAAATAATATATATGAATAATACGAAAGATTATTAAAGCGGAGGACAAGCTATGAGATTTACAGCTGAAACAAATGCCCTTATAGGAAGATTTCACAGGGAAACCTTAAAAATAGAAGGATGGGGATCTGACGGCCTGAGAGTCAGATCAACCATCCTGCGTAAACTGCCTGAAACGGATCATGCACTTACCGAGGAGGTGGCGCATGCCGCGGAGGTTAAAATAGATGGAAGGAATGCAGAGATCGTTAACGGAAGTATTAAAGCGACTGTAAACGAGGTTGGTATCATCTGCTTCTACAAGAAGGAGAATGACGAATGGAAGCTTATCCTTCAGGAGTATTACAGCTTATACGGCGGATCGATCAGAAAAGAGTCAATCTGCTTCAAGATCGTTTCAAGAGAGTATAAGGGACTTGCTTCTGATTCCTTCAAGCTTACTGCAAGGTTTGAAGCAAATAAGGGCGAGCAGCTTTATGGTATGGGACAGTACCAGCAGCCTCAGCTGAACCTTAAGGGATGTACGCTTCCGCTTGAGCAGCGTAATTCACAGGTTTCTGTGCCTTTCCTTATTTCCGACCAGGGATATGGTATGCTCTGGAACAATCCTGCAACCGGTGAGGTTACCTTTGGTGAAAATATAACCAAGTGGGTTGCTGATGAGACTGATGTGCTTGATTACTGGATAACGGTTGCGGATACACCGAAGCAGCTGGTTGAGAATTATACAGCCTGTGTCGGCAGAACACCTGTCATGAGCGATGACTATCTTGGACTCTGGCAGTGTAAGCTTAGATATCGTACACCTGAAGAGGTGCTTGCGGTAGCTCGTAAATATAAAGAGCTTGGAATAAAGCTCGATGTTATTGTTATTGATTTCTTCCACTGGCCATATCAGGGAGAGTGGAAATTTGATGATACCTATTGGCCTGAAGACAAACTTAAGGCTATGCTTGATGAACTTCATGACATGGGCACGAAGGTTATGGTATCGGTTTGGCCTTCAGTTGATAAGAGAGGAGAAACCTTCTATGAGATGGATATGAAGGGACTTCTCGTTACTACGGAATATGGTTCGCAGCAGACCTATGATTATCAAGGCGACTGCGGTACGACTGATTTCTTCAATCCTGAGGCTCAGGAATATGTATGGAACAGATGTAAGAAGAATTACCTCGACAGAGGCGTTGATCTCTTCTGGCTGGATAACTCAGAGCCGGATCTTGTTTCTTATGATTTTAACAATTACAGATATTACACAGGCCGTGCTACAAAGGTAAGTTGCGAGTATCCTAAGAAATACGTCGAGGCTTTCTATAATGGTATGGAAGCTGCAGGCAAAACGGATTATGTTAACCTCGTCCGCTCGGCATGGGTAGGAAGCCAGAAATACAGAACTCTTGTATGGACAGGAGATGTTCAGAGTAACTTCATTGCATTTAAGGATCAGGTTGTTGCAGGTCAGAATATGGGTCTTGCAGGTATCCCTTGGTGGACAACGGATATCGGCGGTTTCATGACAGAAAATGTATTTGACCCTGAATTTGTTGAGCTTCTTATCAGATGGTATCAGTACGGCGTATTCTGCCCGATCTTCAGAATGCACGGCGACAGAGGACCTTTCGATATCGATCCGCTTGATAACAGAGATTTTGGCGGCGGATATCTCCACACAGGTCAGCCGAACGAGCTCTGGAGCTATGGCGATGAAGCATATAATATAATGAGAAAATACCTTGATGTGAGACTTTCTCTTAAGGATTATATCTCAGGACTTATGAAGGAGGCTTCTGAGAATGGATCGCCTCTTATCAGAACCATGTTCTATGAGTTCCCTGATGATGAGAAGTGCTGGAATTGTCCTGAGCAGTTCATGTTCGGACCAGATTATCTGGTTGCGCCTGTTCTTACGGCCGGTGCTACGGAGAGAACACTTTATCTTCCTGCAGGAAAGTGGCAGAACCTTGAAAGTAAGGAGATAGTAGAACTGTCTGAAGGAACAGAGGTAACTGTTCCTGCACCGCTTGATGTAATACCTGTATTTAAGCGCGTATAAATCTGATAACGGTACACGAATGACGTATTTGGGTTATATAAGATGATTCACGAGCCGAATGATGGCGTATTTACCATCGTTCGGCTCGTTTTATGCTTTATGATAGGTACTTATGAAAAGAGTCCATAATCCCGTTGATTTCGCAGAATATTATGTTAGAATGGGGTTATATTTTTTTTCTTGAGAGGAAATGACATTGAAGATATATGTAGATTATGATGATTGCTTATGCGAAACAGCCAGAGCCTTTACCGGTATTGCGGACAGACTCTTCGGAAGGAAGATTCCGTATGAGAAGGTGCGCTTCTTCAGTCTTAAGGATTCCTTTATGCTGAATGATGAGCAGTATGAGCAGCTTATGATAGAAGGTCATCGCCCTGAGGTGCTTCTTTCCTACGAAGAAACTCCGGGAGCATCCCGTGTACTGAATGAGTGGATCGATCTGGGATATGATGTCAGGATAATCACAGGGCGTCCTTACAGCGCTTACGAGGCATCACGCAGATGGCTTGATGAGCACGACTTAAGCCGGATAGATCTGTTCTGTCTTAACAAATACGGCAGGGATTCGTTTATAAAGAACAGTGATTTCAATCTGGAGCTGGAGGATTACTATCAAATGAAGTTTGATTATGCTGTTGAGGATTCGCCAATGGCGTTCAGATTCTTTGAACATCTTCCTGAACTGAAGGTTTTGGTTTATGACCGGCCGTGGAATCAGGAATGCAGCTTTCCAAACAGTAATTATACACGTATTTCGGATTGGGACAGAATAAGAACCATAGTAATGGAACAGACAAAAACCTCATGACCATTTAAACCGGTCATGGGTTTTTTTATATAATGGGATACTGTGTTCCCTGTTATACAAAGGATTTATTAATATAATAAATTTATCCAAAATATGGAGATGATTTATGTCAAAAGACATTATTTTGTACTTTATATAATGTAGATAACAATATTTTGCGTTTTTTGTGGAAACATCTGTTTGTTTATGCTACAATAGTATGGATTGTTTGTAAATAGAGTTATATTATTCGGAGCTGAACACAGGGGCTGTGTAAATATGCACATGGCAGCCTGATGTGTCGGCGGCCGGAGAGAATCATATATACGAGGGAAAGTGAGAAGGTCATGGCATATAATGCAGAAAAGATCAAGGTTTTAAAAGGACTTGAGCCGGTCAGACTGCGCCCGGGTATGTACATCGGAAATACGGGCCGAAGCGGTCTGAATCATCTGGTTCAGGAAATAATCGATAACTCGGTTGACGAGCATCTTGCAGGCTATTGTAATAATATTTCCGTAACGGTAAATGAGGACGGCTCGGCAACTGTTTCGGATGACGGAAGAGGAGTTCCGGTGGATATGCATCCGACCGAGAAGCAGCCTGCAGAGAGAGTTGTTTTTACAGTGCTCCATGCGGGTGGTAAGTTCAACAGCAGTACCTATAAGATAAGCGGTGGTCTCCACGGCGTAGGTTCTGCAGTTGTTAATGCGCTCAGCAAAAAGCTTATAGTTGATGTATACAGAAATGGCTACGTGTATCACGATACCTATGCTTATGGAAGTCCTACCACTGAGCTTGTGGACGGCGAGCTTCCGAAGGAGAAGCTTACGAGAAAGAGGACAGGTACGACGGTAACTCTGTATCCGGATGATACCATATTTGAGACTGTCAAATTCAAATGCAGCGCCATTAAACAGCGTATCAAGGAAACAGCTTACCTTAATCCTGAGCTTACAATCACCTTCCACAATAAGAGAGACGGCGAGGAGCCTGAGGTCTTCCATCAGCCGGGCGGTCTGTCAGCTTTTGTAGAGGATGTTTCCGAGGGACTTACCCACACTTCTCCGGTTGTTTCGATAAGTGGTGAGAAGGACGGGATTTCGGCTGAGATCGTATTTGTTATGACAGAAGACGGTGACGAAAATATAATCGGTTTCACCAACAATATCACAAACCCTGAAGGCGGTACGCATGTAAGTGCCTTTAAGTCAGCCTTCGCTAAGGTTATTAATCAATATGCAAGAAATGAACTTGGTCTTCTCAAGGATAAGGATGCAAATCTTTCCGGAGCGGATATCAGAAACGGAATGACAGCTGTCATATCAATCAGACATCCTGATCCTCAGTTTGAAGGTCAGACCAAGACCAAGCTTTCAAATACAGATGTTCTTAAGGCTGTGGATGATATCGTAAAGGAACAGCTTACAGTGTATTTTGACAGAAACTATGAGGTGCTTAAGGATATCTCCGACAGGGCTGTTGCGCTTTCCAAGAGAAGAGCAAACGAAAAGTCCAAGATCAACCTCAGTAAGTTCTCCTTTGAAGGAAACGGCAAGCTGGTTCGTCAGGAGAGCAATGACGCTGCAAAATGCGAGCTCTTCATAGTCGAGGGTGATTCCGCAGGCGGTTCCGCAAAGTCTGCGAGAGACAGAAGATACCAGGCCATCCTTCCTCTCAGAGGAAAAATACTGAACGTTGAGAAGGTTCCGGTCAGCAAGGTTCTTGAAAATGCAGAGATCAAGGCGCTTATCAATGCCTTCGGCTGCGGCTTCATGCAGGGCTACGGAAACGATTTCGACATAGAGAAGCTTAATTACGGTAAGATCATCATTATGACCGATGCGGACGTGGACGGCGCTCATATCGCAACACTCCTGCTTACCTTCTTCTACAGATTTTATCCGGATCTTATCAATGAGGGACATATTTATATAGCTATTCCACCGCTTTACAGAGTCGGTGAGGGCAAGAATATCAAATACCTTTATTCGGATACCGAACTTGAAAAATACAGAGCAACACATACCAAGAAGTTTACGATCCAGCGTTACAAGGGTCTCGGCGAGATGGATGCCGATCAGCTCTTTGAAACAACAATGGATGTTAATAACAGACTTCTGAAGCAGGTTTCCATCGACAGTATGGCTGAGGCAACAGCAATCACTCACACCCTGATGGGCAATGATGTCGCCCCACGCCGCAGCTATATCGAAAAGCACAGCCGCGAAGCGAACATAGATACTTGATAAAGCTCTATGAACGACTGAATTATTGTTTATGTTATATTGAAATACTATGGCAGGAGCCGTGATGTATATACCCCTGAAGGCGTATTTTAGCTACAACTGAAGGGGTATATACATCACAGGCTCCGAGAGAATAGATAATGAAGGAGTGAATATGGCCGAAAAAATAAGTGCAGTCGACTACGAGTCCGAAATGGGCCAGTCCTATGTCGATTATGCAATGTCAGTTATAACAGAGAGAGCTCTTCCCGATGTAAGGGACGGCTTAAAGCCGGTTCAGAGAAGAATACTGTATTCTTTATCAGAGCTCACATCTTCAGATACACCACACAGAAAATGTGCCCGTATCGTAGGCGATACAATGGGTAAATACCACCCTCACGGCGACAGCTCGATCTACGAGGGTCTTGTAAACCTTGCCCAGAACTGGAAGCTTCCGATACCGCTTGTCGATCCTCACGGAAATTTTGGTGATGTTTCCGGTTCCGGAGCGGCTGCGATGCGTTATACGGAGGCACGTATTTCCAAATATACGGAAGAGGCCTGCATGAAGGACCTCAAGTTCTGCAAGGAGGATTTTATTCCGAACTTTGACGGAACCGAGATGGAGCCGACCTATCTTCCTTTTCAGGTTCCGAATCTTCTCGTCAGCGGTTCGATGGGTATCGCTGTCGGAATGGCAACAAATATACCTACACACAACCTTGGCGAGGTTATTGACGGAACTATCGCATATCTGAACAATCCGGATATTACAACGGATGAGCTTCTTGATATAATCAAGGGACCTGATTTCGCAACAGGCGGAATCATCAATACATCAAGAGAAAACCTTCTCTCAATCTATGAAACCGGTCTCGGTAAGCTTCGTGTCAGAGGCAAGGTTGAGATCAGAGACATCGGTCACGGCAGAAAGTCTATCTGCGTTACCGAGCTTCCTTTCACGATGATAAACGGTACTGAGAAGTTCCTCAACACTGTTGCCGAGCTTGTCAGAAACAGAGAACTTCCGCAGGTTGTGGACATAGCTGACAGAGGCGATAAGGACGGCGAGTGCCTGGCTATCGATGTCAAGAAGGGTACTACCGATGAGGAGATTGAGAATATAATCAACATCCTATACAAGAAGGCAGGACTTGAGGATACCTACGGCGTAAATATAAACTGTATCAACAACCGTAAGCCTGAGGTAATGGGCCTTCGAAAGATACTTAAGCTTTATACCGACTTTAAGACTGATATTTACAATAAAAAATACACCAAGCTTCTTGCGGAGCAGACGGACGTGAAGGAGATCAAGGAAGGACTTCTTGAGGCGGTTGATGTTATCGACCTTATCATTGAGATACTCCGCGGCTCCAAGACTGTTGCTGTTGCCAAGAAGTGTCTTATGACAGGTGAGACTGAGGGCATAAAGTTCAGATATAAGGGCTCTGAGCAGGATGCCAAGGAACTGCATTTTACAGAGAAGCAGACAGATGCCATCCTTGCAATGAGACTTTCAAAGCTGATCGGTCTCGAGATAGAGGCTCTTAAGAAGGAACTTGCCGAGGCTGAGAGACTTATCAAAAAGTATTCGAAACTGCTCGGAAGCAAGGCTGAGATGCGTCGTCAGATGATAGAGGATATGGAGGAACTGAAGAAGTTCGCCAAGCCGAGAATGACGAAGATAGAGGATCTCGGTGAGATTAAGGTTAAGAAGGCTGAGGAGAAGCCGGTTGAGATTTCGGTGCTTCTTGACAGATTCTATTATCTTAAGTGTATCGATAAGAACATCTACGACAAGAATGTTGAGCAGATACAGAAGGATTACCGCTTCTCCGTAAATACGATGACCGATGACAGGCTTATTGCCTTTACCGACAAGGGCTTTGCTTATATCATCAAGATTTCGGATCTTGTGAAGAAACAGGCGAAGAAACAGACCGGTAAGAGTAACAGCATCTTCGGTAAACTGTCCGACAAGGGTATACAGATATTTGAGTTCTGTGAGATGGAGTCGGATGAAAATGTTGTATTTATCGATGCACTTTCATGCATCATTAAGAGTGATCTTGTATTTGTAACCGACAACGGTCGTGCCAAGAGGACCGAGGGCGCGCAGTTTGATGTTACCAGGAAGAAGGTAGCAGCTGTTAAGGCCGGTGACGTACCTGTTATGGTAAGACCTGCAGAGGAAAATGATTTTGTTGCAGTGAGATCTGAAAAGGGATTCTTTGTGAGAGTCAAAGCCGGAGATATCTCAGTTCAGGGTAAGGGCGCCGGCGGCGTCAAGCTTATCAAGCTGGCTGACGACGATAAACTGATAGAGGCTGAGATAGGCGCAAATACCGATGCAATGATAGGTGATGTGGCTTTCTCTAGAATCAAACTATGCAAACCAGGTAATAAGGGCACCAAGCTTAGAGTTTAGCAGCCTGATACTGATATATCAATGTGGATGCATATAATTTGATCCGATTATGGATAAGAGCAATCTGTAGAGAATAGGTCAAAATGTTTTTTAATAATATGAACAACAAAACTAAAAATACCGGGAATGATCTGAAGAAGGTCAGAGAGCATTTCGTATTCCGGGGCGATGTACAGGGTGTGGGCTTCAGATATACGGCGAAGAACGCCGCAAGAGCCTACGGTCTGACGGGGTGGGTCAGAAATAATTATGACGGATCGGTTGAGATGGAGCTCCAGGGAGACGCACTATCCATAGAGCGGGTTCTTCTTGAAATCGGATCGGGAAGATTCATCGATATTCGTGATATCGAGAGGAGAAAGATAACTGTCGATGAGGAAGAGAGAAGTTTTAAGGTTGTTGCCAGATGGTAAATCAGCACGTTATATATTGGTTAACATAAAGTTGAAAAAGATTTACGTAAAACACAATAAAGTTAACATAATATTTAGCGCTGGTTGATTTATTATCCGTCGAAATCATAAATTACAGGACATCGAAAAACGACGAAAAGATATATGTATTTTCTTGAAAAAATGGCTGAAATCAAGTAAAATATATATATCTTTTTATTATGGAGAATTATGCAAAAATGAGATATCCGGAGTTTTTAAAAGAGGGTGGTACCATAGGTTTCGCCGCACCATCCTTCGGCTGTAATATTGAACCATATAAGAGTGCTTTTGATAATGCACTGAAGCTTTTTTCTGACCGGGGGTATAAGACTGTTCTTGGTCCCAACTGTTATGCGGGAGAAGGAATCGGCATCAGCAATACGCCTGAAAAATGTGCTGCTGAGTTCTGTGATGTATATTCATCAGCTGATTCCGATATCATGATATCCTGCGGCGGCGGAGAACTTATGTGTGAGATACTTCCGTTTATTGACTGGGAGAGTCTTCAGAAAGCGTCGCCAAAGTGGTTTATGGGGTATTCCGATAATACGAATATTACTTATCTTATGAATACAATACTTGATACTGCGGCTGTATACGGACCTTGTGCATCAAGCTTTGGTATGGAACCACTGTCCGATTCTCTTGAAGATGCATTTAAACTTCTTTGCGGAGAACTCAGTGAGGTACGTAATTATCCGAAGTGGGAGAAGGAAGGAATTAAGGATGAGGAGCATCCTCTCGCACCATATAATCTCACTGAGGATTATCACCAGAGAGTATTTGTTCCTGATAATATTAACGGTACAAGATTCACCGGCCGTCTCATCGGAGGCTGTGTTGACTGCCTGTGTAATCTTTTGGGCACACGTTTTGATAAAACGACGGATTTTCTTGAGAAGTATAAGAATGATGGATTTATCTGGTTCCTTGAATGTTGTGACCTTAATCCTATGGATATGCGAAGAGCCTTCTTCCACATGAGAGAAGCAGGCTGGTTTAAGTATGCGAAGGGCTTCCTTATCGGCAGACCTCTTCACTTTGGTGAGGAGATGTTCGGAGTTGATCAGTATAATGCGGTTACAGACATAATCGGTGAGTTTGGGGTTCCGATAGTGATGGATACTGATATCGGTCATCTGCCACCACAGATGCCTGTTATCAGTGGTGCTGTGGCTGAGGTAAAACTGGGAGATAATGAGATAGGTATCAGATATATTTTCAAATAACAGCAAACGACTATTGGGTATGTAATGGGGTGGTCACATGAGAATATTCTTTTCTCTGGCATTTTGTGTAGTACTCTTAATACTTCTTATTTCGGCCTTCTATGCGAGACGTTCACCTAAGGCGATAGGCAAGACGGTCTATGTTTTGCTACTTGCAACCATGCAGCCGATCATAGGTAATCTGGTTATAGTTGTTTCCGGAAATAAAGTGTTTTCAAATATAGGATGCTATATTTTTATTACAGGTATGGACGTCATAGTGGCGGCGATATTGCTCTTTATATTTGTCTATTGCAATCTTCCGTGTCCGAACCTGGCCGTAAGATGTGCTACGCTGATCATTCTTGTGGTTGACGTTGTTCAGCTTCTTTTAAATCCATTAACAGGACATGCATTTACAACTGAAAAACTGATCATTGGCGGTTATCCTTATTACAGACTTGTGCCTTATATGGGACTAACCTTCCACAGGTTTGTATGCTACGGCATTATTCTCTGGGCTGTAGTATTGCTTTTCAGGATAATGATCCATACACCGAAGATATATGCGGAGAAATATGTTGTTATATTTATTTCTCTTATGATAGGTATACTCTGGCAGACGATCATGATCTTCTCTAGAACTCCTATAGACAGATCCATGATAGGTATCGGTATATTCGGAATCCTGACATTCTATTTTTCACTGTTCTACAGACCGATGAGACTTCTGGACAGGATGCTTGGTGATATTGTTTCCGAGATGCCGGAAATGATGTTTTTCTTCGACGGAACACATAAATGTATATGGGCGAATGCTCCGGCCAAGAGATTTGTCGGTATAAAAGATGATCAGCTCGATGAGGTTTCTCCAAAACTGATAGAAAAATTTGGAAGTATTGAGGATGACAGTGATAACTGGAATCTTCAGAAGATGGTTTTGAGTGAGGATGGTATGAAATACTATGCCATCGAGAAGAAAACCATGACCTTCGATAAAAATAAGATATCAGGTTCCCTTATCAGTATTCGTGATAATACTGAAGAACAGAGGACGCTTCGGCAGGAGATGTACAGTGCGACTCATGACCGCCTTACAGGACTTTATAATCGCGAATACCTTTATGAAAGAGTAAAAAAACTCATCAATTCCCACAGTGAGAAGAAGTATATGGTGGGGTTTGTGGATGTAAGAAATTTCAAGATGGTCAATGATGTTTTCGGCAGTGATTTCGGAGACTATGCGATCAAGTGCATCGCCAACTGGCTCAGAACCAGCTTCTCCGGAAGCGGTATCACCGGACGACTTGCAGGAGACACCTTTGGTATATGTGTTCTGACGACTGATTTCGACAAGAAGAGGGTGGAGAATGATCTTTCAACCTTCATGGTTGAAGAAGGTGAAAAGTCACATCATGTTCAGATCCACTTCGGAATATATGAGATAGTTGATAAAAATATTGATGTGTCGGTTATGTTCGACAGAGCTCATATGGCTCTTAAGACCATTAAGGAAGATTTTCAGAAGCATATCGCATATTATGATGATGAGATGCGAAGCAAGGTTCTGTGGGATCAGAAGATAACGCAGGAGGCTTCCGAAGCAATCAGAAATAAGGAGATTGTTCCTTATCTTCAGCCTATAGTTGATGTGAACGGTAAGGTAGTAGGTGCAGAGGCTCTCGTTAGATGGAAACATCCGGAATACGGTCTAATGTCACCTTCGAAGTTCGTTCCTGTATTTGAGAAGAACGGTCTTATCGCGGATGTTGACAGATATATGTGGAGATCAGCCTGTGAGATACTTGCAAGGTGGAGAAAAAGCGGCAGGGACATGTTTGTATCGGTTAATATTTCTCCGAAGGATTTCTATTTTATGGATGTTCCTATGACGCTTAAACGCTATGTCAATGAATATGGCGTGAGCCCTGCAAGGCTTAGGGTTGAGATTACCGAGTCTATGATGATAAATGATACCTCAATGCGAAACAGAATACTTGAGGAACTTAAGAGTATCGGGTTTATCGTGGAAATGGATGATTTCGGAAGCGGATATTCTTCACTCAATATGCTGAAGGAGATGCCGGTTGATGTTCTGAAGATCGATATGATGTTCCTCAGAAATGACAATTATATAGATAGGGCGCTTACAATAATCCGTAATATCATTCAGCTTGCGAAGGAACTCGGAATCGAGTCACTTACTGAGGGTGTCGAGACTGAAAGGCAGCACAGAGTACTTGCGGAAATGGGCTGTAAGCTCTTTCAGGGCTATCATTTCGCAAGGCCGATTTCGGTTGAAGAATTTGAAGACAGATATAAATGATACGGGCAGATTAAGTAAATCATAAGAAAGTATTAACAATTTATCCTTCTCTGCAGAATGGATTTTTTTCGCAGAGAAGGGTATTTTTTTGGTGATAATCCCATGTAAACATCGAAAAAGAGTACAAAAATATAGACTGTTTTGGTGATATTTAACAAAAAACGTCTAAAACACTTGACCAAATGATAAATTAAGAATATAATGTGCATTACCTGAAAAAATTAATTGTTTTGTAACATTTTCGAAATGTTGATTAACAATTGACTCAAACAAAGGAGATTTATATGAAGTTTGACAAGGATTTTGATATCAATGATATTAAAGCCGTAAGATCCGTTAAGAGTTTTACAGGAAAATTTGCCAGGAAGTATTCCAAGAAGATTCAGAGCGTTGCAGTAATATCAGCACTCAGTGCTATATGTTTTACTTCTGTTACTGCTGCTAAGACAAATGATGTTCCTTCTGACGGCAGAATGCTTTCAATATCAGATATCAAGGCCGAAGCGGCTACTAATGATATAACAGACAGGATTTCCTATGAAGAGATGGTTGCTCAGAGATTCGAATCTGATCAGTATGCCAAGATCGAGGTTTCCGAGAAGAATTACGAGGCAGTGCTTCTTGCCAAGGATAATGACGAGAAGAATAAGCTTGCTCTTCAGAAACTGAAGGCTGAGAAAGAGGAAGAGGCTCGTAAGGAAGCAGAAGAGAAGGCAAGAGTAGAGGAAGAGAAGAGAAAAGAGGAACTTGCTAAGGCTCAGAAATCCACAGAGACAGTACAGGCTGAGAACAAAGCAGAGACCAAGACAGAAGAAACTGTAGAGAAGGTTGAAGTTGAATCTGATCAGGCATCAGGCGAATACCTTGGTGAGTTCGTTGCAACAGCATATTGTTCATGTGCATATTGCTGCGGCAAGACAGATGGTATAACAGCAAGCGGTACTTACTGTACGGCAGGAAGAACAATTGCTGCAGATACAAGCATCTTCCCATTTGGTACAGAGCTTGTCATCGATGGACATACATATGTAGTTGAAGACGTAGGTGGTGCAATCGGCGGCCACAGAATTGATATCTACTTCGATTCGCATCAGGAAGCCCTTAACTACGGCAGAAGAACCGTTCAGGTTTACGCAAAGTAAAGCTTTAGAAACAAGCCATGCAACATAAAAATAAGAGATACAGGCGGGGTGCTTGCATACCGGACTGCATCTCTTATTTTTATGTTATACGGCGCCTTCGGCTCTGTTCTTGACGCAATAGCGTCAAGAACAGAGCATGGCTTGTATCGAGGCGCATCAAGAACACATGGCTTGTTTCCACCACCAACATTGTTTCTTCAACAACTAAAAAACAGATAGACGTACATGATATATTTATGATATAGTACATCTGTATGCGCATTTTTAACTATATTTCGATTACACGTTGAGGTAATGATTGAATGAATATTATGTCGGTAATACAACTTTTTGGCGGACTTGGACTCTTCCTCTATGGTATGAGCCTTATGTGTTCATCTCTGGAGAAACTTGCCGGATCGGGACTCGAAAGAATCCTTGAGAAGGTTACGACCGGAAGAAGCAAGGCAGGAGGCAGGATTAAGGGCTGGGTCTTCGGTACCGGAGTAACTGCTGTTATCCAGAGCTCGGTTGCTGTAACCATCATGCTCAGCGGCTTTGTAAATGCAGGTATCATGAAGCTTGTTCAGGCGCTGCCGGTTGTATTTGGATCAAATGTAGGTAGTACTGTGACTGCTCAGATTCTGAGACTCGGTGATGTCAGCTCGGATAATATTTTCCTCCAGCTTATCAAACCGTCTTCCTTTGCACCAATGCTTGCCGGCATCGGAGCTTTTATAATGCTGTTTGGCAAAAAGAAGAAGCCTAAGCAGATTGCAGGTATCATGGTTGGACTCGGAATGCTCTTCTATGGTATGACACTCATGGAGGAGGTTTTTGAGCCGCTGAAAGAATCGGCTAAATTCCAGTCGTTCTTCTCGAACTTCAGCAATCCGTTCCTGGGACTTCTTGCAGGCCTTATTATTACAGCGGTTATCCAGAGTTCAAATGCATCTGTCGGTATTCTTCAGGCACTTTCTGCATCGGGAACCATTACATACGGGATATCAATTCCGCTTATCATAGGTATTAACGTCGGTAAATGTATGCCGGTTGTTCTCAGCCTGTTTGGTTCAAATAAGAAGGCGAGAAAGGTTTCCGTAGGATACATATTTTTCAATGTATTTGGTGCTTTTGTCTCAATGGCAATCATTTACCTTATATACTATACGGTTGGAATACCGTTCTTTGAAAATACGGTTAACAGAGGTGATATCGCGACAATTCACCTTATGTTCAATGTAATAACAAGTGTTGTGCTTCTGTTCCTGACAGAGTGGGTATCGAGAGTTGCTGAAAAGATCGTGGGAACCGAAGAGGTTCCGGAGCAGGACAAAGAGCTTGCAAAGCTTGACGAGATGATTCTTAAAACTCCGACTATCGCTGTTGAACAGTGCAAGAATCTCATTATCAAGATGGGTGAAGCAATACTATGGAATTATAAGACCGCAACGGATATGATCTACTCATATGATGCGGATATGTTTCCTCTGCTTGAACAGAATGAGAACTTTATCGATAAATGTGAAACTGTGCTTTCCTCATACGTAATCAAGATCGATCGTAAGAGACTGACTGATGATGATAAGCTGGTTGTCGCGGAGATACTTAATTCGATAAGTGACTTTGAACGTATGGGCGACCATTGTATGAGTATAGCCTATATCGCACGAGATAAGAATGAAGGCGGGTTCCATTTCTCACCTGAGGGTCATAGAGAAGTTGATACAATGATCGCATCAACAGGATATGCTCTGAAAATGACATTTGACTCATTCCTGAAGGATGATATGAGTCAGTCGGTAAGAGTTGAACCGCTTTCCGAAGTAATCAAAAAGCTTGTTGAGGTTATCAAGTCTCACCATGTTGAGAGACTTCAGGATGGTAACTGCAGCATCGAGGGTGGCGTTTACCTCTTCGATCTGTTGAACAGCTTTGAGAGGATAACATCTCATTCGGCAAATATTTCTCTGCATATCATTAAGAGAATCAAAGGTGATCGTGAATTTGATGAGATGCATGGTCATGCAAACGATAACTTCAGTGAAGAATACAAAGCTCTTTACAGATACTACGAGTCGCAGTATATTGATCCTATTCTTGTACCTCTTACTCCTGAGGAGCGTGAGAGACTGCTCAGAGAGGGTGAGGAGAGAGTTAACGCTCTCAAGAAGAAGGATGAGCCTGCTGAGGCAGTTACTGTCGAAGCAGAGCAGGAGAAGCCGGCTAAGCCTAAGAAGGAAAAAACTAAGGCTGACATGGCTAAGACCGAGAAAGTTGAGAAGACTGAGAAAGCCGATAAGACAGATAAAACTGAGAAAAAATCAGACAAGACCAGTAAGGCTGAAAAGTCTGCTAAAAATGAAAAGTTGGATAAGAATGACAAAGATAAGAACAGTAAGTCCGATAAGTCTGTGACAGCGGAACCTGAGAAAAAAGAGACATCTGAGAAATCGGATAAAAATACAGAAACCGATAAGAGCAGGAAACCGGCCAAGACTGACAAGGCTGATAAATCAGACAAGAATGATAAGTCAGACAAGAATGATAAGACTGATCAGAGCGACAAGTCAGATAAGTCGGGTTCGGGCAAGAACTCAGGAAAGAAAAACAAGAAATAGTATTGCGCTGGCATTTTAAATATATGCGGCGCAAAGGGACATAAATGAAAGGACAGATATCATGATCTACAGAAGTACAAGAAATAATAACGAGACAGCAACTGCATCAGAGGCAATCCTTAAGGGACTTGCAGAGAATGGCGGACTTTTTGTTCCGGAAAGCATCCCTGCTCTTGACAAGAGCTTTGATGAGCTTGTAAAGATGGATTACCGCGAGGTTGCATTTGAAGTAATGAAACTTATGTTTACGGATTTCACTGAAGAGGAACTTAAGCACTGCATTAGCAGCGCTTATGACAGTAAGTTCGATACAGAGCTTATTGCTCCTGTTGTAAATCATCACAAAGCAAATTATATAGAACTTTTCCACGGCAAGACAATTGCTTTTAAGGATATGGCTCTTTCAATCCTTCCGTATCTTCTGACAACCTCTGCAAAGAAGAACAGTATTAAGAATGAGATAGTTATCCTTACAGCTACCTCCGGTGATACGGGAAAGGCTGCTCTTGCAGGCTTTGCAGATGTTCCGGGAACAAGAATAGCTGTATTTTATCCTAAGAATGGTGTAAGCCCTGTTCAGGAGAAGCAGATGGTTACAGAGAAGGGTAAAAATACCTTTGTAGCCGGTATCACAGGCAATTTTGATGATGCTCAGACAGGTGTTAAGAAGATGTTCCAGGATAAGGCTCTTGCAGCATATCTTGACGAGAAGGGCTTCCAGTTCTCTTCTGCAAACTCAATCAATATCGGACGCCTTGTGCCTCAGATGGTTTATTATATCTATTCTTATACAAGACTTATCGCTGAGGGAAGGATAGCAGCGGGAGATGAGATAAATATCGTAGTTCCAACAGGCAACTTTGGAAATATCCTTGCAGCTTATTATGCAAGCCTTATGGGACTTCCTGTAAAGAAATTTATCTGTGCTTCAAACGATAATAAGGTTCTCTATGATTTCTTCACAACAGGTGTCTATGACAGAAACAGAGAGTTTATTCTTACAAGCTCTCCGTCAATGGATATTCTTATTTCAAGTAACCTTGAGAGACTTATCTATCATATCGCAGGTGATGATTCTGAGAAGAACGCTGCTCTTATGAAATCACTCAACGAGACCGGAAGATATGATATAACAGATGATATGAAGGCGAAGCTTGACAAGTTCTTTGGCGGCTTTGCAACTGAGGCGGAAGTGGCAGATCAGATCAAACTTGTGTATAACGAAGATGGCTATATCATGGATACACATACAGCTGTTGCTTCAAAGGTTTATGACAAATATAAGGCTGAGACAGGTGATGATACAGTAACACTTATAGCATCAACCGCAAGTCCATACAAATTTACAAGAAGCGTTCTTACAGCTATTGACCCTGCTTATGATGCAAAGGGTGACTTCGAGCTTGTTGATGAGCTTGAGAAGCTTTCAGGAGTTAAGGTTCCGAATGCTGTTGAGGAGATCAGAAATGCAGAGATCATCCATAAGACAGTATGTGACAAGGAAGAGATGGAAAGCGTTGTAAAGAATTTCCTCGGAGTATAATTAAAAAACAGCAGTTCATTTGCACCATCCTGCTTTATCAAAACTAGGGCTTATCACTGATCATAGTGTATGCTTTTTTGGGGTGCAGAAAACTGCACCCCTTTTATATTCATTACGAAGTTATGAAAAATAGGATTATGATTATTTTGAGAATAGTTATGAAATAGGCTTTTTCGGAGCTGATTGATTGGTTTTGAAAGGAGTATCTCGAGTGTATATATTATCTACGAAATCAGATTTTGACAGCGCACACTTTCTGAAGGACTATGATGGAAAATGCGCTAATATCCATGGCCACAGATGGACCGTTACCATAGAGGTAAAGGGAGATAAATTAAAGGAAAGCGGTTCGAACCGCGGAATGGTGGTTGATTTCTCTGAACTTAAAAAGAGTCTCAGAAAACTGACCAAGATGCTTGATCACAGTCTTCTTATTGAGGAGGGCAGTCTTAAGCCTGCTACAATGGATGCGATGAAGGAGGAAGGCTTCAGGATAATTGAGTTCCCGTTCCGTCCGACAGCAGAAAACCTTGCCAGATATTTCTTCGATAATATGGCTGAGGAAGGCTACAGTGTCCTCAAGGCATCGGTTTATGAAACACCGAATAATGTGGCAAGCTATATGGCTGACTAGAGTGGTAAGGAATATGGAACGTTTCAGTGTTGTAGAAAAGTTCATAAGCATAAATGGTGAATCGAGGCGTGCAGGAGAGCTGGCCGTATTTATCAGATTCAGGGGCTGCAATCTCAGATGTAATTACTGTGATACGCTCTGGGCGTGTGACGACACGGCTGAGTGCGAATATATGTCAGCAGAAGAAATATATGATTATATCAAAGCAACAGGTATCAAAAATGTTACTCTGACCGGCGGAGAACCGATGCTTCAGAAGGATATTGATAAACTGCTTATCATTCTAGGAGAGGATAAGGAGCTTAGGGTTGAGATTGAAACAAACGGAGCGGTTCCGCTAAAGGAGTATTATGCTTCAGTGCCTGACAATATCAGCTTTACTGTTGATTATAAGTGTCCCGGCAGCGGAATGGAAAGGACGATGAACCTTCAGAATTTCGAATCGATCCGCAGTGCTGATACCATAAAGTTTGTGGTTTCGGACAGAAATGATCTCGATTCCATGCTGAAGGTAATTGATGAATATAATCTGACAGAAAAATGTATGGTATATGTGAGTGCCGTATTTGGCAGGATAGAGCCTGAAGAAATAGTGGAGTTTATGACAGAACATAAACTGAATGATGTGAGACTGCAGCTTCAGATGCATAAATTCATCTGGGATTCCGATAAACGTGGTGTGTGAATAGATGAGGCTGTTCTGTAGCTGTATTTGATGAGATTTGATCATATTCATTTGATTGCTGAATGTGGAATTATAACTGATTTGTTGAAGTATAATTTATAAATAATATTTTTTGAGAGGAAGAAAAAATGGCAGTAGATAAGGAAAAGATAAAAGAGCATATAAAGGGAATACTTCTTGCAATCGGCGAGGATCCTGAAAGGGAAGGACTTCGCGAGACACCGGACAGAGTTGCGAGGATGTACGAGGAAGTATTTGCCGGTATTTCCTATACCAATGATGAGATTGCGGAAATGTTCAGCAAGACCTTCGAAGCTCCGGAAACCAGAAGCAAAAATGATATAGTCCTTCTGAAGGATATCGAGGCTTTCAGCTACTGCGAGCATCATATCGCTCTCATGTATGATATGAAGATATCTGTAGCTTATATCCCGAGAGACAGAGTTATAGGTCTCAGCAAGATAGTCAGGATAGTTGATATGGTAACAAGACGTCTGCAGCTTCAGGAGAGGATTGGTTCTGATATCGCCGAGGTTATGGAGAAGGCAACAGGTTCGCCTGATGTTGCGGTCATAATTGAGGCAAAGCACAGCTGTGTGACTGCAAGAGGTATAAAGAACAGAGCTTCATCAACCTTTACAACGACACTGAGAGGAGTATTTGATAAGGATACCGAGGTCAGAGACCGACTGATCATGATGATGAGATAGTAGTTTGCTGTAGCCGTGTAATGATGGATACATCGGGACAGTTAGCGATAATGTTAAAAAATGAGTATTAATGTGAGGATAATGATATGAAGAATAAGGATGCGGCACTTGTGGTACTCAGTGGCGGACAGGACAGTACAACCTGCCTCCTGTGGGCACTTAAGAAATATAAAACTGTTGAAGCGGTTTCATTTGATTATAATCAGAGACATAAGAAGGAACTTGAATGTGCAGCGGCAATATGCGAAAAATTCGGTGTAAGACAGAAAATCATGGATATGTCTCTTCTGTCGGAGCTTGCCCCGAATTCGCTGACAAGAGCGGAGATCAAGGTGGATGAGGAGGCTCCGGAGAGCGGAACTCCAAATTCATTTGTGGAAGGAAGAAATCTTCTGTTCCTCACCTATGCGGCAATATATGCAAAGGGGCTCGGGATAAATGATATTATCACGGGTGTATCGCAGAGTGATTTTTCCGGCTATCCTGATTGCAGAAATGTATTTATCAAATCGCTAAATGCAACACTCAATCTCGCGATGGATTATGAATTTGAGATCATCACGCCGCTTATGTGGATCGATAAAGAGGAGACCTGGGAACTGGCTGACAGCCTTGGCGGGCTCGAAATAATAAAGGACATGACACTGACCTGTTATAATGGTATAATGGGAGAAGGCTGTGGACACTGTCCGGCCTGCAAGCTTCGTAAGAAGGGCTTTGACAGGTATATGGCCAGAAGAGATAAAAATATTTAATGATAATAGTAAGTATGTTGTTGGGCTGATAAAAAAGTGATCAAGAAAAGAAGCGCGGGGGCATAATGATATGAAGAGAATGCTGTTTCTGGTTAACCCAAAGGCAGGTAAGAAAGTTGTTAAGAATAAAATATTTGAGATGATAACCATATTTACGAAGGCCGGTTATCATGTGGAGTTTCATCCGACGCTGAATGCAAACGATGCGGCTCTGTGCGTAGAGAAGATGGGGGCAGATTATGATATGATAGTCTGTGCCGGTGGTGACGGAACACTAGATAATACAGTTACCGGACTTATGAAGCTGAGAGAAAAAGGGATAACTGTTCCGCTGGGATATATACCATGCGGTTCCACCAATGATTTTGGAAAGAGCCTCAGGCTCAGCATGAATCCCGTTAAGGCTGCCAGAGATATCGTGAAGGGAACAGTGTGTCCTGTTGATGTCGGAAGCTTCGGCGGACGTAATTTCATCTATGTTGCCGCATTTGGTATATTTACTGATATTTCCTATTCCACACCTCAGAAGTTGAAAAATATGCTCGGACATTCTGCTTATATACTGGAGGCCTTTAAGGAACTGTCCAGAATAGATCCGGTTAATGTCGCTGCGAAGCTTGATGATAAGGTGATCAAGGGAGAGTTCTTATACGGACAGATAACCAATTCACTTTCAGTTGGCGGAATGAAACTTATCGGTCCGAGAGATGTATCCTTCTGTGATGGTGAATTTGAGTGCCTTTTCATCAAGAAGCCAAAGAGTCCATTTGAACTGGCTAAGATACTTAAGTCAATCCTCACTAATAAGATGGATTCAAAGCTTATATATCATACCAAGGCCAAGAGTGTTAAGGTGATCACTGAGAAGCCTGTTGCGTGGACTCTTGACGGAGAAGAGGGCGGAATCTTTAAGGAGGTCAGGGCCGATAATATTCATAAGGCCTTGTCTCTGGTACTGAATGATAAGAGTACCTATGATGAGAAAAATAAGTAATTATTATGAGGGCTGTACAGAAGTGGGCAACCGTAAAAAAATATGAACAATTTGTAAATTTTTCTTGAATTATTTATTAATCTGAGTTATAATCTTTATATAGTTATATTTTATATAATTAATTTTAGGCAAAGCAGGAGAAATCCTGTGACGCAAAGCTATAGGGTCTTTAACATGACAGCCAGCTGCAGTATTTTATATTATTTGTGTATTATGAATATAGTATAATATATTACAAAAGGGTGTCATGAAAGATGGCATCCTTTTGTTGGTTTATATTCGGGTAGATGCTTATGAAAAAATCAGGATTATTAAAAAAGAATAATAAAGGTTTCACTCTTGTTGAACTTATGATAGCTGTTGCTATTATGGCTATTCTTACGGCTATTGTCGGTCTGTCTATTATCAGGTATATTGAGAAGGCTAGAAAACAGAAGGATGTTGCGGCGGCAGAAACTATATATAAGGCTGCTGAAGTAACACTTGCTACCGCAGACTCGGAGGTGTTGGGGGCATGGGAGAACAGCACAGGTAATGCTCTTTATACTTTGTATGCAAACGGTGAAACCTATAAGGGTGAATTTCTTGCGTGGGCAAGAGGGCAGTTTATTTACAACGATGAGAATTATGAGTTCAAAAATGCATGGAACAATGCACAGGCACAGTGGAATTTCGTTGAGGAATTTAATCCATACATAGGACAGTCGGCTAACAGCAAAACCTTTAATAAGAGTAATAAAGGAAATGCTGCCAGATTCAGCTATACTAAGACGAAGGATCCAAAGAAGAGATATAAACAGTATGCAGATTGCTGGATGATATTTAGAAGAGAAGATAATCATATGATTGAGGTATGGATAGGCTATAAGCCAAGCGGACAGATCGTTCAGGCATATTACAGGTTGTACCCTGACACGGATAGGCGATGGCTGAAATAGTTCTTGATACAATCACGTAAACCGGTATTTATATTTGTTAAAATAACATACGCAGATACATTAAATGTATTTGCGTATGTTGTTTTTATGTAGTAAAATAATTGTGTATGTCGTCATAACTGAAAAATAGCATCCTAAAAAACCTGGATCAATTAAAAATATCAGAATGACGAAATAGAATAATACTATTCCTGTAAATAAACGGTTTATATTTGCAGGTTGTTTAGAAAAGAAGAGGATATAAAAATGAACAACGACAAGTACGTCAGCCCGCTTTCGGAGAGATACGCTTCAAAGGAGATGCAGTTTATCTTTTCTCCGGATATGAAATTTACTACATGGAGAAAGCTCTGGATAGCTCTTGCTGAAACAGAGAAGGAACTTGGACTGAAGGATACCGAGGGTAATCCTCGTATTACTGATGAGATGATAGAAGAGCTTAAGAGCCATGTTGAGGATATTAATTATGAGGTGGCTAAAGAGCGTGAAAAGCTTGTAAGACATGATGTTATGAGCCATGTTTATGCTTACGGACAGCAGTGTCCAAAGGCAGCAGGAATCATTCATCTCGGTGCAACCAGCTGCTATGTTGGAGACAATACGGATATTATTATCATGAGAGAAGCACTGTATCTTGTAAGGAAGAAGCTTCTCAACGTAATAAATGAACTGACTAAGTTTGCTCTTCAGTATAAGGATCTGCCGACCATAGCATTTACTCATTTCCAGCCGGCTCAGCCAACGACAGTTGGTAAGAGAGCAACTCTCTGGCTGCATGATTTCTATATGGATCTGCAGGATACTGATTATATGATAAGCCAGCTTAAGCTGCTTGGCTCAAAGGGTACGACCGGTACTCAGGCAAGCTTCTTTGAGCTTTTTGACGGAGATCACGAGGCATGCCGTAAGGCGGATAAGATGATCGCAGAGAAGATGGGCTTTGATGACTGCTTCCCTGTTTCAGGTCAGACCTATACACGTAAGGTTGATTCGAGAGTTCTGAATGTGCTTTCAGGCATCGCTCAGACTGCTCATAAATTCTCAAATGATATAAGACTTCTTCAGCACTTAAAGCAGGTTGAGGAGCCGTTCGAGAAGAACCAGATCGGTTCATCGGCTATGGCTTATAAGAGAAATCCGATGAGAAGTGAAAGAATCGCATCGCTGGCAGACTACGTAATGTGTGATGCTCTTAACCCTGCAATCGTTGCTTCAACACAGTGGTTTGAGAGAACACTTGATGACTCTGCAAATAAGAGACTTTCAGTTCCGGAGGGCTTCCTTGCAGTTGACGGAATCCTTGACCTCTGCCTGAACGTTGTAGATGGTCTTGTTGTATACGAGAAGGTTATTTACAAGAAGTTCATGGAAGAGATTCCTTTCATGGCAACCGAAAATATTATGATGGATGCTGTTAAGGCAGGCGGTAACAGGCAGGAGCTTCATGAGAAGATCAGAACCTATTCTATGGAAGCAGGCGCAAATGTTAAGCGTGAGGGTAAAGAGAATAACCTTCTTGAACTCATAGCTGCTGATCCTGCATTTAATATGACTCTTGATGAACTGAAGGCTCTTATGCAGCCTGAAAGATATGTCGGAAGAGCACCTCAGCAGACTGAAGAATTCATCAGTGAGGTTATTCAGCCACTGCTTGATGAGAACAGGGATGTGCTCGGACTGACAGCTGAGATAAACGTATAATATCAAAAAAACGGACGAACAGATCATGCCTTTTTGTGATCATAACATGTCCTGTTGATTGGAAACTGTAATGAAAATACAGTCAGAGATAGAAAAATATTATAATAAATTTAACGAGGATAAACGCCTCAGATCACGGCATGGTCAGGTGGAATACAGAACGACCATGAAGTATATCCATCATTATCTTGAGTTGCTGTGTGACGGATTACCGGAAGCGGAAAAAGGGCGTATCAGGATACTGGATATCGGAGCAGGTACCGGGGCATATTCCATTCCTCTCGCAGAAGAAGGCTACAGTGTTACTGCAGTTGAACTAGTAAGATATAATCTGGGCATATTGAAGCAGAAGAGCAGTCTGGTTGAAGCTTATCAGGGAAATGCCATGAAGCTTTCGAGATTCCCGGATGAGAGCTTTGATATGACACTTCTGTTCGGTCCGATGTATCATCTGTTTACTGAGGAGGATCAGTTGAAGGCTCTGTCCGAAGCTAAGAGAGTAACCAAAAAAGGAGGCTTCATTCTGGTGGCATATGTTATGAACGAATATGCGGTTATAACATATGCGTTTAAGGAGGGGCACATAAAGGAATGCCTTGATAAGGGGATGCTGACAGAGGATTACAGGACGGTATCGGATGAAAAGGATCTGTATCATTATGTCAGAACTGAGGATATCGAAAGCCTGAAAGAAAAGACCGGGCTGTCGAGAGTGAAGCTTATTGCTGCGGATGGTCCTTCCGATTATATCAGACCGGTTCTTAACAGTATGGACGAAGCAACGTTTGAGGAATATTTAAAATACCACCTTGCTACCTGTGAGAGGCAGGATACTATCGGCGCTTCATCACATACGGTTGATATCCTGCAGAAACAGTGCAGTGATCAAGAAATAATTACGTGATTTAACGGCGCATGTATTGGTGATGATCATGGTATCATCAGGTGACACGGGGATTTTCAGAATAATATACAGAAGGTAAGAGTGGGATGAAAAGAGAGATTGAGAAAGAATTATACAGTATTGCGAGGAGTGCAACTGAGAGACCTCTCACACCGGAAGATTTTGAAACTTTGTGCAAGGCTCTCAATGTTGTAAAAATGTATTACGATCTGGAGTTTGATTCAGAGGGATACAGGGGACTTGGCGAAGGCGAAGAGGAACCTTCAAAATACAGAGTTTACGAACTTTATTCGGAAGAAGCGGAAAGTGATATCAAAAGAAGATACACATATTATTTCGAAAACAGTGAGTATGTCCATGCTATCATAGAATTCAGAGCAGGAGTTGAAGAAAAGGATATTGATGAGGAAGTCTGTGCTTTTCTTGCAGATACCATCTATCTCCTTGTGAGCCGCCAGAATATGAGAGCCATGCTTGACTTTGCGGAAACTCATGATACTCAGACCGGCATCATGAATGTTAAATCGCTTGGCGCTAAATATATGCAGAGCGTTGCGAAATATCCTGATACCGAATATGTGGTTCTGTACGGAAATGTTAAGAATTTCAAATTCATAAACGACAGAGGCGGTGTTCACCTTGGCGACTTTGCTGTCGGAAAGCTGGCTCAGACGCTTCAGGGATATGTCAGAGAAGACGAGGGCGTATGCCGTGTCGGCGGTGATAATTTTGCATTTTATGTAAGAAGAGAGAATCTTGATGTTTTGCTTGACCGCCTTAAAAGTGTTAAGGTCGATGGCCTGATGGGACTCAGAAATAACAGTCACAGATTTTCATTCCGTATAGGTGTTTCAGATACCGATATCAGAGAATTCGGAACGAAGCTTGAGGAAGCGAGTACGGCCTGTATAGTCGGTAAGACCATACTTAAGAAGGATCTGGTCATATTTAATGCGGAACTGTCTGATGTCATCAGTCATAACCATCAGATCGTTGCAGCATTTCCTGATGCACTTTCGGCAGGCGAATTTGTTCCTTTCTTCCAGCCTAAGGTAAATATGCAGACTGGTGAACTGCTCGGACTTGAGGCACTCTGCAGATGGCTTCATAATGACAGCATCATTGCTCCGAGTGATTTTATACCTCTATTGGACAGAAAGGGAATGATCCCTGAACTGGACATGTCCATGCTTGTTCAGACCTGCAGATGTATCAATAAATGGCGTAAGCTTGGAATCGAGGTTCCGGTAATATCGGTTAATTTCTCCAAGAAAAATATATTTATCCCTGACATAGAAAAGAGGATAATCACTGCTATAAGGGATAATAATATTGACAGTACGATGATAGAGATAGAAATCACAGAGTCGGCCAAGGAATCGGAGATCAACAGGCTTATGGATTTTGTGCATATCCTTAAGGGAAACGGCTTCAAGATAAGTATTGACGATTTCGGAACAGGATATTCATCACTTTCTCTGATCCATAATATAAATGCCGATGAGGTTAAGATCGACCAGAGCTTCGTGAGAAAGCTCGGACATGACGAGAAGTCACATATACTTATAGAGAGTATAATCAATATAGCCAACAGACTGCAGATGCGAATAATTGCTGAAGGCGTTGAGAATCCTGAAGAGGGAAAGAGGCTTCTGGAGCTTGGCTGTGATAATGCTCAGGGCTATTATTATGGCAAACCGATGGATTTTGAAGATATGACAAGGGTTCTCAAAAATCCTGATTTTAAGCCGCTTATCAATTGATAATACAGATGATTTTATGGGTGAAACACACACTTTTATATGATGTGGTGATCACGGAAAGGTTAAAATGAGTTTTGCAGACAGACTAAGGGAACTTAGAACCAGTAACAGATATTCTCAGGAGCAGCTTGCGGAGAAGCTCATGGTGAGCAGGCAGGCTATATCCAAATGGGAGACGGGAGAATCTCTTCCGGATATTGATAAGGCCATGCAGGTCAGTGATTTCTTTGGTGTAACCATGGATTATCTCCTGAAAGACAAAGAGAGTATCCAGGAAATACATCCGGATGATAACATGGACCGTGCCATTATAAAATTCATGGCATCTGCCAGGCAGATGAATCAGATTTCGGAGGAGCTTGTTACCATAGCCATGGATGGCAAGATTGATGATGATGAGCTAGTCCGCCTGCAGGAGATCAATCTGACACTTGATTCCATAACCAGGATAATAAGGGATATCAAAGAAAAAATGGGTATGGAACAGTAGTTTTTAATGTATTTTTTATCTGAAGGAGGTCATTTTCGATGGGGTTATTTAGTAAGAAAAACAAGGGCTCCGGTGACAGGGATATTGACATGATGATAAACGGCGTCAAGGTTGATCTCAGCAATAATTACAAGGACAGTGCACTGCGTACTTTGAACAGACTTAAGGAAATGCTTGAAGAAAAGTATGCGGAAGGAAAGATCAAGCAGGACAAATACGATGAATGCCGCGGAATGATCATTAATTTTGAGGGTGATCTTTCTTCGTTTAAGAGAACATACTGACAATCATAAATCACAAAAGTTCCAGCAGTTTACGGGCTGCAAATGATATGGTGTTGGTATTGTCGGTTATAACACAGATTTTTCTTTTAGGGATATTTTTACTGAGCTTCAGTTTAAAAATATCCCTGTTTTTTATGTATTCATCGGCAAAATCTGCCACAACACAGCCGATTCCGAGATTTCTCATAACAAACTGAACTATCATATTACTTGTTGCAAGCTCAAATTCAGGAGCAAGTGTAACACCTTCGGAACTGAGGAAGCCGTCAACGTATTTTCGTGTGCTTGTATCCGGCTCAAGGCAGATGAGCGGCAGGGTTTTAAGATCTTCAAAGGTAAGAGATTTGTTCTTCAGATCTTTGAAACGGTTTCCGGCGATAAATATGTCTTCAATATCCCTTACACGTTTAACATTTAAGGAGCTGCCCTGGCTGTCCATAAAATCCGCATAGGAATTGGAGGCAGATACGACGCCAAGGTCGATCCTGCCGGAAGAGAGATGCTCTATGGTTCGCGGTGTAGGAGCATTTGTGACCTGAACCTTTATCTTCGGATAGAGCTGATGAAACTTTTCGAGATAAGGAAGAAGATAATACTGAAGGGTCATGTCGCTGGCACCGATGCGGATCTCGCCTGAGTCCAGTGATAAGAGTTCTGCAACCTTCTGTTCGCCCTTCATGAGCATTTCATAACCGGATTCGACATAATTGAATAAGGCTTCACCTTCATGAGTAAGCACGGCACCCTTGGTGGTTCGCCTGAAAAGCTGAAGTCCGAGGGCATCTTCGAGCTGTTTGATCCCCTGACTTACAGCGGGCTGGGTTATATAGAGATCGCGCGCCGCATCCGTAAAGCTGCCGCATTTTGCTACATAGTAAAATATTTTATAATACTCGAGATTTATGTTCATGGTGGTTGGACTCTCCATAAGTCATGCTAATATCAAATATAATAAATATTAATTTTACTTATGTCAATATTTAAGTTATACTTCCACTTGTGTCCGCTGAAAGACTATTGGGATGGGCTTATTAACGGTGGACATTACTAAATACGAGAATATGCCGGAAGAGACCGGCTTATGAGAGGAAAGGTGATAAAAAATGGTTACAGCTATAGTTGGCGCAAACTGGGGTGATGAAGGCAAGGGCAAGATCACGGATATGCTCGCCGAGACATCGGATATTATTATAAGATTTCAGGGTGGTGCAAATGCAGGACATACCATAGTTAATGATTATGGTAAATTCGCACTTCATACACTTCCTTCAGGTGTTTTCTATGATCACACCGTAAGCATCATCGGTAATGGTGTTGCACTTGATATTCCGAAGCTTTTCAAAGAGTATAATGATGTTGTTTCAAAGGGCGTTCCTGCTCCGAAGCTTCTTGTTTCAGACAGAGCACAGATGGTTATGCCATATCATGTACTTTTTGATACATATGAGGAGGCTAGACTTGCAGGTAAATCCTTCGGTTCTACCAAGTCAGGAATCGCTCCGTTCTATTCAGATAAATATGCGAAGATCGGTTTCCAGGTAAGTGAGCTTTTCGATGACGAAGCATCACTTAAGGATAAGATCGAGAGAGTTATAGCACAGAAGAATGTTCTTCTCGAGCATCTCTATCATCAGCCGCTTCTTACAGTTGATGAGATATATGCAACTCTTATGGAGTACAAGGCTATGGTCGAGCCTTACGTATGCGATACATCTGCATTTCTTTATGAGGCAATCAAGGAAGGTAAGAACATCCTTCTTGAAGGCCAGCTTGGTTCCATGAAGGATCCTGATCACGGTATCTATCCGATGGTTACTTCTTCTTCAACTCTGGCTGCATATGGTGCTATCGGTGCAGGTATCCCTCCTTATGAGATCAAGAAGATCGTTGTTGTATGTAAGGCATATTCAAGTGCAGTAGGTGCAGGTGAATTTGTCAGCGAGATCTTTGGCGATGAAGCTGATGAGCTGAGACGTCGTGGTGGTGACGGCGGTGAGTACGGCGCAACGACAGGCCGTCCACGTAGAATGGGATGGTTTGACTGTGTTGCTTCAAAATACGGATGCCGTATTCAGGGTGCAACAGACGTTGCCTTTACAGTTCTTGATGTACTTGGATATCTTGATGAGATTCCTGTATGTACAGGCTATGAGATTGATGGCAAGGTAACAACGGAATTCCCTGCAACAGTCAGCCTCAAGAAGGCTAAGCCTGTTTATACCATTCTTCCTGGCTGGAAGACAGAGATCAGGGGTATCAAGAAGTACGAAGATCTTCCGGAGAACTGCCGTAAATATATCGAGTTCATCGAGAAGCAGATTGGCTTCCCTATCACAATGATCTCGAACGGTCCAAGCAGACATGATATCATCTATCGTGAGGCATAAGTTGTATTTGAGACTGAATGCCTGATCAGGCGGATGACAGAAGCATGTGCTTGGTCAAAATAAATAAAGAACAGTAATAAATGAACAGTTTTGTGGGCACCCCACAAAACTGTTTTTTTTCGTGCCAAAGATATTATGAACTGAATCAAAAAAAGCAGCCGATATCCGGCTGCCTGAAAGCTTACAGCTTCTGATCGGACTCGAACCGACGACCTATTGATTACGAATCAATTGCTCTACCAACTGAGCCACAGAAGCATTTTAAAAACAGAAAATATCATATCACAACAATAATACAAAGACAAGGAAAAAATATACAAAATTGTGATATATATAACCAAAAATAACTGTAAAAAAGAAGCCAAAAGTATTATAATAAACGTGTATTTTTTTGATGATTGGGGATTTATCATATGATGTAAAAGATGTTACAGAGGAGGTAAGGGTTTATGCAAAAGAAAATGAATTTATCAAGAGTTACCAAAATAACGTTGGCTTTTGCGGTTGCATTCTGCCTGGCGTTTCTGGCTGCTGCAAATTGTAACCTCAGAAGACTGAAAAAAGTATATGCAGATGATACGAGAACAGGCATATATCAGGCTCTATATACCGAAAACGGCAAAACCACAACTGAATGGTGTTATCTGAAGAATGGCAAGGTTCAGTACAGCTATACCGGATTTGCGAATAACAGTAATGGCTGGTGGTATGTTGAGAAAGGTAAGGTTACTTTTAAGAAGACTGACGTTATATCCGGAACAATAGACGGAAAGAACGGCTGGTGGTATGTTAATGGCAGCAAGGTAAACTTTAACTATAATGGTCTGGCTAAGAACAGCAACGGCTGGTGGTACTGCAAGAGCGGTATGGTTGATTTCACCAAGAAGGATATTGTACAGGGAACAGTCAACGGCAAGAGCGGCTGGTGGTATGTCAGCGGCGGAAAGGTTCAGTTCATCGATTCAGTTGAACAGAACAGCAATGGCTGGTGGTGTATCCAGAATGGTATGGTTAACTTTAATTTCAACGGTTTCGCAAAGAACAGTAACGGCTGGTGGTACTGCAAGGGTGGTAAGGTTGATTTTAACAAGAAGGATGTTCTGCAGGGAACAGTAAATGGCAAGAGCGGCTGGTGGTATGTCAGCGGCGGAAAGGTTCAGTTCGTCGATTCGGTTGAACAGAACAGCAATGGCTGGTGGTTTGTTAAAAACGGAATGGTAGATTTTGACTTTGAAGGCATTGCTAAAAACTCCAGCGGCTGGTGGTATATAAAGAAGGGTAAGGCTGTATTTGATTATAACGGATATGTTAAACTGAAATGTGGCGGAACAGTCACGGTTAAAGGCGGAAAGATCACGGCAAATGACGGAAAGGGCAACATTAAGTCGTTAGTGTCTTCATCAAACTATATTACAGCGGGCAAGACCATTGTATCTATGGATGGCAAGTACACTGCTAATATAGATAAGTGGAAAAAGATATATGTATATTCATGGGATGATGATTTCCTTAACGTTTTAAAGGTTCTTGAAAAACAGTATCCTGAACTTAAGAATTATATATCATATGTCAGCCTTGGAGTCGGCGGTACTGATGAAGCATATAGAAAGGCTATCAATAAACAGCTTAAGGATACAAGTAAATATCCGTCAATCTTTGTTGCGGATGTAGATGCTGCAAAATACTGGCTGGAAAACAATTCGAAGACCTTATCACTTGATTCGATTGGAATCCTTGATGATATGTACTGCGACGCATATGATTTCTCAAAAGAATATGCAACATACAATGGTAAACTTAAAGCTGCTACATGGCAGGGCTGCCCGGGCGTTTTCGTATACAGAAGGGATATCGCCAAGAAGGTATTTGGCGTTTCAAGTCCAAATGATGTACAGACACTTGTTAAGGACTGGAATTCTTTCTTCAAGGCAGCTGAAAAGCTTAAAAAAGCAGGTTACTATATTGTATCAAGTCCGAGTGACATCAGCAATGCCGCTCTTGGTGCTCAAAAGAATCCATGGGTTACTGCAGCAAGCAGCGGTTCAGATAAACTCACTCTTGATACATCTGTCACACAGTATCTCAAGTATGCTAAGAAAATTAATGACGGCGGATACAGCAAGGGTGCGCCAATGTGGACTGAAGAATGGTTTGAATGTATGGACACAGATGTTTTTGGTTACTTCGGAACGACATGGTTCATGGGAATGATCGAAGAAAACTGTGGAAAAACATTTGGTAAATGGGGAGCATGTACCGGACCTTCTCCATACCAGTGGGGTGGTACCTATGTAATGGTTGGAAAGAATTCCGTAAGTCCTGATCTTTGTGCATTCATTATATATGAAATCTGCTGTGATTCTAAACTGATGTACAAGATAACAACGGAGAAAGGTGACTTTGTCAATAACAAAGCAGCTAATTCAAAACTGGTTAAGGATAAGGTCGCTCCAAGATTTTCAGATGGAAAATCCATGGTAGACATGCTTGGCGGACAGAATCCTATCAAGGCATGGAGCGAAGCTGCAGAAAAGATCAATCTCAGCAATGCAACATATGCGGATGCTCAGATAAAGATGTTCATAAATGATGCTGCCGATATGTACTGTGAAGGTGAGTTTTCAACAGTTGACGAAGCTCTTGCTTTCATCAAGAAGGAAACGAAAAAAGCTTTTGATCTTAAGTGAGACTGATTCATAAAAAACATTTTAACCGGGGCAACTGTTGATAAGACGTTGCCCCGGATGGAGTATAAATAATGTCTGTAAAAAAATATTTCACGAACGCTAGAAACCATTTCAAAACAATAAACCGCCACAGGAAGGAAGTCAGGAAGAACTGCTTCAGGTGCGGTCTCTATAAACAGGGACTGCTGCATGATCTTTCCAAGTATTCCTGGGCGGAGTTTTCCAAGGGTGTTATATATTTCCAGGGAGACAGAAGTCCGAATGATGCCGAGAGGGAGGCTAAAGGTTATACCTCAGCGTGGCTTCATCACAAAGGACGCAATAAGCATCATCTGGAGTACTGGATAGACTATGATGTCAAAAAGAGCGGCGCAGGTATGGTCGGCATGAAGATGCCGGACAATTATATCATCGAGATGTTCTGCGACAGGGTTGCCGCGAGTAAGATATATCAGGGAGATAAATATACCGATGCTTCGGCTCTGGAGTATTATAACCGCGGAAGAGGAAGATATTTACTTCATCCATATGTACAGAAGAAGCTTGAGCTGCTGCTCACAATGCTTGCAGAGAAGGGTGAAGACTATACCTTTGCTTATGCAAAGAAATGGGTAAAGGCGTATCGCAGGAGACAGCGTAAATGCTGCTGCGGTTCATGCTGTTGTGAAAGTGGTAAATGCTGCGGTCGATGCTGTGATGGAAAGCATTAGCAGGTAGAATAGTGGCTCGGTAAAACTGTTCGTAGAACGGCAGAGCGTTGAATGACAGCTCACAGAATATGGTCTCTAATAAACTGAATCATAAGATATAATAACAGGACAAATAAACATGAATTTTACACATCTTCATGTCCATACCGGCTACAGTCTCCTTGACGGCTCGGCGCGTATTCCGGAGCTTGTAAAGAGGGCTAAGGAGCTGGGAATGGACTCGCTCGCCATAACTGACCACGGTGTCATGTATGGTGCTATAGATTTTTATAAGGAATGTAAGAAGCAGGGGATAAAACCTATTATCGGCTGCGAGGTTTATGTTGCGCCAAATTCCAGATTTGACCGCGAACCTGGCAGTGAGGATGAGAGGTATTATCACCTTATACTGCTTGCGGAAACCAATCAGGGCTACAGTAATCTGTCCAAGATCGTTACAAGGGGATTCACAGAGGGTTATTACTATAAGCCGCGTGTCGATAAGGAAGTCCTGCGGGATTTCCATGAGGGAATAATCTGTACTTCAGCATGCCTTCAGGGCGAGGTGGCCTTCTATCTGAGAAAGGGCTTCTACGACAAGGCCAGAGAGGCGGCGCTTTCCTATGTGGATATTTTTGGAAAGGACAATTTCTTCCTTGAGATGCAGGATCATGACATGGACGAGGATCAGATCGTCAATGCCGGTCTTATGAAGCTTTCGAAGGATATTGATATTCCTCTGATCTGCACGAATGATTCGCACTATATCTACAGGGATGACTGGAAGTCTCATGATATCCTCCTCTGCATCCAGACCGGTAAGAAGGTGGCCGATGCTGACAGGATGCATTATTCGGAGGGTCAGTATTTTCTGAAGTCTCCGGAAGAGATGCTTGAGAAATTCCCTTATGCGAAGGAAGCCCTGGAAAATACTCACAAGATAGCCGAGAGATGTAACGTCGAGATAGTTTTCGGGGAGCAGAAGATTCCTAAATATGATGTTCCGGAAGGATATACAGCCTTTACATATCTTGAGAAGCTCTGTATGGACGGAATCAAGGAGAGGTATTCTCCGGTCACCGAGGAGCTGTATGAGAGACTGAAATACGAGCTGAACGTTATAAATAACATGGGCTATGTCGATTATTTCCTCATAGTCTGGGATTTTATAAATTATGCTAAGGAAAATGGCATCGCAGTCGGTCCGGGAAGAGGCTCCGCTGCAGGTTCCATAGTTTCTTATTGCCTGAAGATCACCAATATCGATCCGATCAGATACAGCCTGATCTTCGAACGTTTCCTTAATCCGGAGCGTGTTACCATGCCAGATATAGATATTGACTTCTGCTATGAGAGGCGACAGGAGGTCATCGACTATGTTTCGAGAAAATATGGCCCTGAGAAGGTTGTTCAGATCGTAACCTTCGGTACGCTTGCCGCACGTAACTGTATACGTGATATCGGACGTGTTCTTGATCTTCCGTACAATCTCTGCGACAGTGTAGCCAAGTCAATTCCGATGGAGATTGGAATGAACATTGACAAGGCTCTCGTGGCAAGTCCGGATTTCAAGAAATTTTATGAGACAAATGAAGATGTAAAATATATGGTCGATATGGCAAAGAAGCTTGAAGGGCTTCCGAGGCATGCTTCAATGCATGCGGCCGGCGTCGTTATCGGCCGTGAACCGATCGAAGAATTCGTTCCGCTCTGCAAGAATGGTGATGCAGTTACAACTCAGTATAATATGACTACCATAGAGGAGCTTGGTCTCCTTAAGATGGACTTCCTGGGACTTCGTACACTGACGGTTATCCGTGATACCCTGCGAAGTATAGAAAGAAGGACAGGGAAGAAGATAAATATAGATACTATTCCGCAGGATGATCAGAAGGTTTATGATATGATATCAGCAGGAAAATGTGAAGGCGTATTTCAGCTTGAGTCTTCGGGTATGAGGAACTTCATGAAGGAACTGAAGCCTCACTCAATGGAGGATGTCATCGCCGGAATATCTCTTTATCGTCCGGGTCCTATGGATTTCATTCCTCAGTATATTGCAGGAAAGCAGCATCCTGATGATGTGGTTTATGATCATCCGGCTCTGGAGAAGATACTCAGTCCGACCTATGGCTGTATCGTTTATCAGGAGCAGGTTATGCAGATCGTTATGGAGCTCGCGGGGTATTCTCTGGGACGTTCCGATCTCGTGAGACGTGCCATGTCCAAGAAGAAGGAAGATGTCATGCTGAAGGAGCGTCAGTATTTCGTCTACGGAAATGAAGAAATGGGTGTGCCGGGGTGTCTCCGGAATGGTATTTCCGAGGAGACGGCCAATAAGATATTTGATGAGATGACGGACTTTGCAAAGTATGCCTTTAACAAGTCTCATGCGGCTGCATATGCAGTTGTTGCATATCAGACGGCATATCTTAAGTGCTATTATCCTTATGATTTCATGGCTGCGCTTATGACGAGTGTGAAGGATAATGCCAAGAAGCTTGCAACATATATCGATGCCTGCAGGAAGGCGGGTATCAGACTTCTTCCTCCTGATGTAAATAAAGGAGAGGGCGATTTCTCTGTATCAGACAATGCTGTCAGATATGGACTTTCCGCCATTAAGTCTATAGGAACGACTGTTGTCAGTGCTATCCTGAAGGAGAGAGAAGAAAACGGTCTCTATAAGGACCTTCGTGATTTCATCGACAGAATGGCAGGTAAGGAAGTCAACAAGAAAGCTGTGGAGAACTTCATCATGGCGGGCGCCTTTGATGGCTTCGGCGTTAAGAGAAGTCAGATGATGGCAGTTTATCCGGGACTTATGGATACTGCCGCAAGAGAGAGAAAGAGTAAGATCACCGGTCAGATGAATCTTATGGATTTTCTGGGCGGTATGTCAGCCGGAGATAATGGTGGATTATTTGGAGGGGCTTCGTCATCGGATGAAGCACAGAATAGTGGTTTACATAACACGTTTGGTGATGCGTTCAGTATCAGTTATCCGGACATCCCGGAATTCAGCAAGGAAGAGATGCTTCTGGGAGAGAAGGAAATACTTGGTATCTATGTAAGCGGTCATCCACTTGATGATTATAGAGAAGTGATAGAGAAGTGCGGCACAGCTGTAACGCTTGACTTCTTTGTTGATGAGGAAACCGGAAATACCAATATTTCCGATAATCGTGAATACTCTGTCGGCGGAATCATAGACGGTGTTAATCTGAAGATAACAAAGAATAATGAAAATATGGCTTTTGTTACACTGCTTGATACACTCGGAACCTTAGAGGTGATAGTATTTCCGAAGACCTTCGAGAAATACAGAAGGCTGATCTATGCGGGAAGCAAAGTACTTATCAAAGGCCGTGCTCAGCTTGCAGAGGATGAAGGAAAACTGATCGCTTCAGAGATAACCTCACTTGATGAGGTCCTTGTGTCTGAAAAACAGAAGCAGACCGAGGTCTGGATACTGTTTGAGGATATGGATGACTATAAGAATAACGAAGTGAATCTGGGGCAGCTTTTAATGGATCATAAGGGCTTTGCACCGGTCTATGTCCAGCTGAAAAAAGAGAAGAAGGGAATCCGGATTATGCATAAGGTTGATCCGGATTCAGGGGTTATAGATGCTCTGAAGCTTGAGTATGGTATTGACAGAGTTATTTCGCGAAGTTCCAGAAATTAATATAAGCTGTTTGAGCATAGGCTTTGATGATGGTATTTGTATTTTATAAGAAAAGAATAAGATGATCGGCAAGCTGCAGAAAGAGGAGATTAATGATCAGTTCAACATCGAACGATAAGATAAAATATATGGAAAAACTCAGAAAAAGCGCCTCCTTCCGAAGGGAAGAGGGGCTTTTTCCTGTGGAAGGGATCAGGATGGTCAGAGAGATTCCGGCAGACAGATTGGAGTATCTCTACTATACCGAGAAGGCATACGAGAAGAATGAGCAGGAAATACAGGCTGTATATGACGGTTGCATGAAGCGCTATGGGGTTGATGATGGCAACTCATCATCTGATGCGTTAAGACAAAATGAAAAGCGACTGAATAGTATGCTTCCTGAAAATGATTGGTTTCAGCCTGTTTCGGATGCCTGCATGAAAAAGATGTCGGATACAGAGACTCCGCAGGGTATCATTGCGGCTGTCAGGATGGAGCAGTGCAGTCTTGAGGACGTTACCAATAATGTAATGGATCATCACGATATAAAATATGGGGAAAGGAATGATGATAACAGCGATTATACAGGAGAAGCTGATGGGAGATCAGGTCTTGATAAATCGGATATCTGCTTTGAACCATTGATATTGATTCTCGAAAAGCTTCAGGATCCGGGGAATCTTGGAACGATAATCAGGACAGCTGAGGCGGCAGGAGTTACAGGAATCATATTAAGTAAGGACTGCGCGGATATTTACAATCCCAAGACTGTAAGGTCAACTATGGGGGCAGTATTCAGAATGAAGATTTATGTCTCAGAGGATCTTCTTAAGGATATCGAGAGAATAAAGGATAAGGGTGTTAAGGTTTATGCCATGCACCTTTCAGGCTCAGAATTCTATGAGAAGGATTTTACAAAAGGAACGGCCTTCCTGATCGGAAATGAAGGGAATGGTCTGTCACCTGAGGTGAGTGCTGCAGCGGATGAGATGATGAGGATACCTATGATGGGAAAAGTCGAATCTCTTAATGCGGCAATCTCTGCGTCTGTTGTTTCTTACGAGGCGTTGAGGCAGAGGAGAGGAAAATAAATTGGACACAGTAGTTAAATCAATATTTTTTTATTATGTAGTAATGAATCTCTTTACATTTATATTGTATGGAGTCGATAAGAGGAGAGCAATAAAAAAGGAATGGCGGATAAGTGAGAGATCATTGATTCTTGCTTCGGTCATGGGAGGTGCGTTCGGCGCATTTCTCGGAATGTATGTTTTCAGGCATAAGATCAGACATACAAAGTTCCAGCTGATAATACCGCTGACTGTGATCGTACATTTTGTGATCATTTATATGCTGGTTGTATTTCTAAAAAAGCTATGATCAAACAACGTATATCATTATAAATATTGTTATTTTTCGTAAACTCGAAAAGCTGTGGAGAAAGATATAATGCGACTGTGATTATATTCTGCAACCGGAAGTTGCGGGAAAAGCATATCAGGAATGGTTGTAATAATTCATTCATTGTTATAGAATATGTAACATAAAATGACAATTCACATGATCATAGGATTGTTAAGGTTAAAAAAGTGATGCATATCACTGAAAAAAAGTTTTTCTGCCACAGATGCAGAGGAAAGGACTAAATATGGGAGCAGTTGGTTATGTTATTATAATTGTAGTGTTTATAATACTCATGTGTGTGATCTGGTATGTTTCTACCATGAACAGTATAAGGAGACTCGGACTGAAGTGCAATGAAGCGGCTTCAGGCATTGATGTAGCTCTTACAAAGAGATACGATGTTCTGACAAAGCAGCTTGAAGTAGTAAAGGAATACACCTCACATGAGGCAAAGACCCTTTATGAAACAATAAAACTTCGTTCTGGAATGTCTATCAGGGAGAAACAGGAAGTGCTTGAGCAGATGAACAATGCTTCAAATCAGTTCAGACTTACTGCAGAAGCATATCCAAATCTCCTTTCAAGTGAGACATACAAGATGCTTATGGTATCTATCTCTGATTGTGAAGAGCATCTTCAGGCAGCAAGACGTCTCTACAATGCAAACGTAAATGCCTATAACACCAAGATCGTTATGTTCCCTTCTTCAATAGTTGCAGGAGCTATCGGTGCTATATCTAAGGAGCTTTTCGTTGCTGAGGCGCATAAGAGAAATGACGTTGAGATGAAGTTTCATTAATAAAACATGATGCAAATGCCCGCAGCACAGTATGAATTCTGGGCTGCGGGTGTTGTATATCACAAATGTATGGAGTTAAGACTATGGCATTAAGGAATCTCTTTAATGAATTGAATAGAGACGTATATGTAAGACCGGGCAAAAAAAACGGCATGGTCAGCGGACAGTTTTACAGAACAGACAGTCTGCAAAGTGGTAATCCTGTCAGAGTAGATCCGACAAATGTGCGTTATGGTGCCAATATGAATAACGGAACCATAATGAACGGCAATGGCTATACAGGCACCAGAATGAATGGTGGCGGCGGCTACAGCAGTGTCAGGATGAATGGAATGGGCAGCTTTTCAATCGGTCCGACAGGTGATGGCTTTGGCGGAGCTCCGGGAGGAAATAACAGCTTTGTAAATAAAAAGCTGGATGAGATGTCGGGTAAGAGCCTCTCGGAGAAGCTTGCGGAGCTTGAGAGAATGCGTAAAAAACAGCAAATGGGTATTGCTCTGGCATTCGCGGGATTTGCGGCTTTGATCATTATGTCTCTTGTGGCAGGAGCAAAAAACAGTGCTTTGATGAGTGTGTTCGTGATAATGAGCATGACGATTGCTGTTCTGGCGGTAGTGATCGTTGCTAAAAATGGCGGATTTAAGGGCAATGCTGACTTCAAAGCCTTATATAAGAGTGTATTTGTAGAAGATGTTCTCAGCAGGAAGTTCCAGAATGTATTCTATTCATGGAAGGTTGGATTTCCTGATGTGGCTGTAAGAAGCTTCAATCTGGTAAGGATGGGAAACAGATTTAAGAGTGAAGATTATATCTGTGCGACCTACAAGGATGTTAAATTTGAGACATCGGATGTTTTGATCCAGCAGCATACAAGCACCGGCAAGAGCAGCCATACCACAACGTATTTTCAGGGACGTATGTTTGTTTTTTATATGCCAAGGACTATTCAGGCAAGCGTAAGGATAACTCCTGATGCATTTATTTTCCATCCGTCCAGCGACAGAAAGAGTGACAGGCTGGATATGGAAAATGTATTTTTCAATAAACAGTTTGATGTTTATGCATCGGATCCGCATTATGCCTTTTATCTTCTGACACCGGCAATGATGGAGAAGATACTTTATCTGAAGGGCAAATACGGTTATGTGATACTTAATTTTGAGGGTGACAGAGTTTTCGCTGCAATACCTTACATCAAGGATACATTTGATGCAGATATGTCAAGAGCCATCGATTACCCTACTGACAGAGCCAAAGCTGAGGCTGAGGCAAATGTCATATGTGATCTGATGGAGGTTCTCGAAGCAGTCCCGAGAGGGTAGTTTTATATTGTGAAGGTTAAAATGGCGCAGGCTTATCCAGCCTGCGCCGAAGTCGTTTTAGGATAAGAATAAAAATATGAAAATATGTCCATATGGACGTAGCAGGAAATATATCATCTATGATAGTATTCAGACAGTGAAAAACCTGTAGGCTTCAAAGGGCAGAAACTACTGCATCTGACAGGACTGCAAGAGGGGGGCTTCGGGTGTTTCGGTAAATATTAATCTTTATTTTAGTGGAGGAATGAAAGATGAAGAAATTCAAAAAAGCTTTAGCAATGATGTTTGTAGTTGCTTTTGGTGTTTGCAGCCTTACAGCATGTGGTAAGGATGATGACAAGAAGTCAGATTCAGGTTCAGGAAGCAAAACAGAAGCACCAAAGGAGATCACAGGTACTCCTCATGATACAGGTGTTATAAAGGTTTCAGTTCCTGAGGGATGGCTTGCAATCGATGTTCACGATATGTGGAGCGACGATCCAAATGCGATCGATCCTCAGCAGCTTCAGATAGCTAAGGGCGCTAAGTCAAAGGATGACCTTTGGGGATGCTGCTATATCCAGATCAACTATTCAGGCCCTGATTCAGTAATGACATCAGCTAAGGATTTTTATGACAACGTTGTTGATATCGCTCCTTTCGATGCTGCAGGTTATTCCTGGACAGGTTATGAGTGCGAAAGCCTTGGTTACAAGTACACAATAATCGAAGGCAAGAAGGGTGAGGAGCAGCTTCAGGTTGCAGTTCTTAAGAACAGCGGAGATAAGACTCTTAACTTCGAAGATGAAGATGTTCAGTACATCATCAACAGCATTGAGACAACAATTCCTGCTGACAAATAAGTAACACATAAATTTAAGGGAGAGGGCGTTTCATTAACAGTGAAACGCCCTTTAATACAAAAGAGAGGTATTTAATATGGGATTTTTCGATGAATTTAAGAAAAATGCAGGCGGACTCTTCAACCAGGGTTCGGCAGGAAATGCCGGGAATATGGTTAATGGTGCAGGCGGGCTGGTTAACGGTATCAAGAATATGGCCGGAAATAAAACAGTAGATGTCAGCTTTATGAGAATACCTGAAAGTCTGGATGAATTTAAGTCGCTTCCGCAGGCAGCCTGCTCAACTCCTTTCGATGCAGCGGCTCTGACGGTTCTGGCACTTTGCTGTTATCCAAAGAATAAGGAAATGGCACTTTCCATGCTGGATTTCATCAGAGGACCGAGACCGCTCAGCGGAATGGACAAGCAGTTTATAAATGACAGATTTATGGACGGCAAGGATTATGTGCCAAGGTCATATTTTAAAGGTGCAACTCCTCAGAATGACTACACTCCTGCAGTTCCGTATACGATAACGATAAGTGAGAATCCATATTCTTATCAGGATCAGGGTTATGCAAAGCTTTACGTTCAGTCAGGCGGAGCCGACAGTCCGAGGGCTATTCAGCTGAGGATGCTTAAGGATGGAAAATGGTGCTTATGGGAGCAGTTCATACTGTCTGATATCAGACAGCCTGAAAGCGCGAATCCATGGGCATGATAGCTGAATGGATAATGTTTTTATATATGATGTGCTTCACAGGCCTTTCACCATAGGAAAAAGTGAAGATACAAAGTGGAGGTTACAAATATGAGTATGACAGGTACATGGATAATTACGGAAGCAAGAAGGTTCGATGAAGAAAAGGGCCTTGTATGGAAAAGAACCCAGGATCTCTTGGCAGATGATACCATAGATGATAGTGATAAAAAAGTGTTGAAGGTTAAGTACATCTTTGACGGAGAGGGAACCGTCATGATGGTCATGCCAATTCCGGAGGGCACACCACAGGAGGATATTGATGCCGCAGTTGCAACAGGGGAAGTCGAGCTGTATGGTGGCAATATGTTCGTTATGGAGAAAAAGACCTATAAGGAAGAGGATGGAAAGGTTTATATGGATACCGGTATCAAGGGAGAGATCCTGGGGGAAAATATTAATCCATGGGAAGAACTGAAGGCTGTTCCGGATATACCGGGATGCTATGAGATCATTTTTAACAGGATCATGAAAGAATCCTAAGCCTTCCTGCAAAAATAATATAGTTAGAATAGACTAACAAATATGATTGACAAGGTCAGGGGTATCGGCTATAATTCATAGCTGAAAACCTGACCTTTTCATCATTTTTGAATTGATTATTTGGTGATAATAGGTTATTATATTAGGCGGTTTGATGTTTTGTCCGGTTATCGGGTGATATTTCGAGACCGGAGACTTAATATAAAAACAATAAAATAATATAAAGAAAGAGGTACAGAAAATGGCAGCAATCGATTTAACTAAGTATGGCATCACAGACGTACAGGAAATCATCTACAATCCTTCTTACGAGAAGCTTTTCGAGGATGAGATGAATCCGGAACTTGAAGGATTTGATAAGGGTGTACTTACAGAGCTTGGCGCTGTAAATGTAATGACAGGTATTTACACAGGACGTTCACCTAAAGATAAGTTCATCGTTATGGATGACAAGTCAAAGGATACAGTTTGGTGGACAACACCTGAATATCCAAACGATAACCATCCTGCATCACAGAAAGCATGGGAAGAATGTAAGGCTAAGGCTCTTAAGCAGCTTTCAGGTAAGAAGCTTTATGTAGTAGATGCATTCTGTGGCGCTAACAAGGATACACGTATGGCAGTACGTTTCATCATGGAAGTTGCTTGGCAGGCACATTTCGTAACAAATATGTTCATTAAGCCAACAGCTGAGGAAGAAGCAAACTTCGAGCCAAACTTCGTTGTTTATACAGCATCAAAGGCTAAGGTTGATAACTATAAGGAACTTGGACTTAACTCTGAGACAGCAGTGCTCTTTAATGTTACAAGCCGTGAGCAGGTTATCCTTAACACATGGTACGGCGGAGAGATGAAGAAGGGTATGTTCTCTATGCAGAACTACTTCCTCCCACTTCAGGGTATGGCTTCAATGCACTGCTCAGCAAATACAGATATGGAAGGAAAGCACACAGCAATCTTCTTCGGTCTTTCAGGAACAGGTAAGACAACACTTTCTACAGATCCTAAGAGACTTCTTATCGGTGATGATGAGCACGGCTGGGATGACAACGGCGTATTCAACCTTGAGGGTGGATGCTACGCTAAGGTTATCGGCCTTGATAAGGAATCAGAGCCTGATATCTACAATGCAATCAAGAGAAATGCACTTCTTGAGAACGTTACAGTTGCTGAAGATGGCAAGATCGATTTCAATGACAAGTCTGTAACAGAGAATACACGTGTTTCTTATCCTATCGAGCACATCGAGAAGATCGCTAAGAATGTAAATAAGGTTTCTTCAGGTCCTGCAGCTGAAAATGTTATCTTCCTTTCAGCAGATGCTTTCGGAGTACTTCCTCCGGTATCTATCCTTACACCTGAGCAGACACAGTATTACTTCCTTTCAGGCTTCACAGCTAAGCTTGCAGGTACAGAGCGTGGAATCACAGAGCCTACACCTACATTCTCAGCTTGCTTCGGACAGGCATTCCTTGAGCTTCATCCTACAAAGTACGGTGAAGAGCTTGTTAAGAAGATGGAGAAGAGCGGAGCTAAGGCTTACCTCGTAAATACAGGTTGGAACGGAACAGGAAAGAGAATCACAATCAAGGATACACGTGGAATCATCGATGCAATCCTTAACGGTGATATCAAGAATGCTCCTACAAAGACTATTCCTTACTTCAACTTCGAGGTTCCAACAGAGCTTCCTGGAGTTGATACAAAGATTCTTGATCCAAGAGATACATACGCTGATACTTCTGAGTGGGAAGCTAAGGCTAAGGATCTTTCAGAGAGATTCATCAAGAACTTCAAGAAGTATGAGACAAATGAAGCTGGTAAGGCACTTGTTGCTGCAGGTCCTCAGCTGTAATTCATATTTAATAAGTTTTCCATACGGGATGGGCTTTTGCCCATCCCGTTTTACGTACTGAAGGAGTCATGGCGCTGCTTGCCGGTGGCAAGCGTTCAGCGCGGACCGAGTCGGTAGACGAGAAAAATACGTAGCATGTGTCATGGACAGAATCAGCTGTTGCATACTTGTATGCATAGACAGTTGAGACTGTTCATGGAACATGTGCTGGAAGCACATGTATATGACGAGTGTGCGATATGAAATGACACCGAAGGTGTCATGAATACATATAGAAGGACTCATGAAGTATGTTTTAATTGCTCCGTGATTATGGTAAAATTAATGTGTCGGGAAAAAGTTTCGCAGGAGGGTTACAAAATGAGGGAGATATCCATTAACGAAATTGAAAATATAGGAATCGGCCAGTGCGAGAACAGTGAAGCCGGTACTGGATGTACGGCGATAGTCAGTACGGATAAGATCAGGGGAGGAATGAAAGCAGGCGTTGACGTACGTGGTGGAGGTCCTGCGTCGAGGGATACCCAGCTGCTTAATCCGCTTATGGCTGCAGAAAGGATACATGCCATCCTTCTAAGCGGAGGCAGTGCCTTCGGACTTGGCGCCGCAAATGGCGTAATGAAATATCTTGAGGAGAGAGATTTTGGATATGATGTTGGCGTGACAAAGGTTCCGCTGGTTATTCAGTCGGACATATTTGATCTGACCGTAGGCGATGTTTACACAAGACCTGATCCGGATATGGCTTACGAAGCGGCGAAGAAGGCTGTGGAAGAACCAAATTATAAGGATGGAAATTATGGTGCGGGCTGCGGGGCAACCGTCGGCAAGATTGCAGGAATGGCTACATGCATGAAAACCGGAATTGGCAGCTATGCGATAGAACTGGAGGGGCTGAAGATTGGAGCAGTGGTTGTTCTGAATGCGCTGGGGGATATTTTTGATCCCGAGACCGGACGTCAGATAGCGGGACTTCTTTCGGAAGATAAGAAAACACTTCTTAATACGATTGAGTTTATGAAGAATAATCTTAAGCCGACAGAGAACAAATTTACCGGAAATACGACTCTGGCTTCTGTAATAACCAATGCGGACTTCTCAAAGGCAGAGCTTTGCAAGATAGCCGGAATGGCTCACGATGGTTATGCCAGATCGATACGTCCGGTGCATACTACTGCTGATGGAGACAGTATTTATGCGGTATCTGTTGGTGATGTTAAAGCTGATATGGATCTTGTGGGAACGCTTGCTGCCGAAGTTGTAAGTAAAGCAATCGTACGTGCCGTGGAAAGTGCCCAGAGTGCTTACGGATATCTGGCGGCGAGGGATATTTTCGAATAAGCATAGTGTCAGGAGTCGGAGGTTCGAAATATTAGTATAATGTTTTGGAAATGATATGTCTGTTAAGGTGATATAAGAATCGATATATAGTAAATAACAGCAAATTGACATGACAGTGGCAGGCGTTTTAGCCTGCCACTAATTATGTTTTGAGATTATATAAGATCATAGTAAATTATATCAAATTATAAAAAAGTATGATAATTATATGGAAATATATTGAATTATATTTAGCGACAATGTATTATAAAATTACAATTATGCAATGATTAATTATATGTATGATTTGGTGAAGGGAGGAAAAGAGTATGATTAAAAGAAATCCATACGCAATCAGTTTTGGGAGAATACCAAAGCAATACATACGGAGAGATCTTTTGATATATGATATTCTAGATGAAATGGAAAGTGATGAAGGTCAAGAACAGGCATTTAAGCTTACGGGAATTAGAGGAACTGGTAAAACAGTGACATTAACCGCTGTTGAGAAAGAACTTCGAAATAGAGATGAATGGATAATAATTGATTTGAAATCAAATTCAGATATAACTAAGGATTTGATTGCTAATCTATATAGCGAGGTTCCTTTTTTAACTAAATTTATAGATACCAATCTTAATCTATCACTTTTTGGAGTGGGTCTTAACCTGGTAAAAAAGAGCCCTGTGGCAAGTTATGATGTTGCGCTGAAAAAGATTATGTCAGAGGTGAAGAGAAAAAAGAGAAAGGTTCTTGTTGCAATAGATGAAGCAAGAAAGACAGACGCTTTGACGGATTTTATTCAAGAATTTCAGATATTGGTTCGCGAAGAACTTCCGATTTACATGATAGCGGCAGGATTATATGATGATATTGAAGCAATTGAGAATACAGACGGACTAACTTTCTTTCTCCGTGCAACAAAATATGATATGACACCTCTAAGTACTGACATTATTAGGGAAGATTATAGAGAGACTTTAGGGCTTTCATATGAAACTGCTGCTGAACTTGCAACTATGACAAAAGGATATGCATTTGCATATCAAGCATTTGGAATGTATATGTGGGAAAGCGGTGGAAAAAATATCACAGACATGGTTTTGGCGAAAGTGGATTATGCACTTAAAGAGAAGGTGTATGAAAAGATTTGGAGTGAGCTTACACCGAGTGATAAATGGTTCCTGAAATTTCTTGTTGAAAAGGATTCGATGCCTGTTACTGAATTATTGGAATTAACTAAGAAAAAACATAATGAGTGGAGTATGCCGAGAAAGCATCTTATCGAAAAAGGCATAATAGATGGAAATACACGAGGACAGATTAAAATGAGACTGCCAAGGTTTAGGGAGTTTGTTTTAAGAACAGAGGAATGAGATGGGGAGGGGTTAAGATGTATATTCAATCATTTATAGCTAATTATTCTGTTAGTAAAACGTTAGATGAAGCCCTTGACCAATGGGAACGGTTTGGTACGGCCGACAGCATTGAGGAACTTCATAGAGAATACTATGAAAGTGACCTTAGGTGTATTTGGTCTGTTCCGAGATGGGCAAAGATTGACGATTTAGTATTGCTGATGGAAACAGTATCTTCGCAGCAACATATTAACAGAATGACGAAAGAATTATATGATTACGGACATGAGATATATTCGTTAAGGGATTATAAATCATTAATAAAATCACTAGTGCATAGCCAAGAGTATTATGATGAAGTTGGAGGGTGTATTTTTGGTATTGCCAGAATTGCGGGAAATCCTCAAAATGATGTTAATGATGAGGAATATGAAAGGCATTGGAGATCAAATATATATTCACAGTTCAAAGACCTATTTATTCTGGATCGATGTATACCATTTGAAAGATTCAAAGGTTTTATAGAGATAAGCAAGCAAAGTACAATAACTCCTGTATTTGGAGAAGAGTTTAAAACATTAAAACAAATAATCTTGGAGTATAACAAGGAGGTTCCAAATTGGTTTGTTGAGTGCGAGGCTGATCCAATACCATTGTCGAAGAATAATATGGATAATTTTATGGATGTTTCTGGAAGATACAGAAGGAGCTTTTTTTTGGAATCACAGTTTAGAACATATTATGTGAATTACTTATTAAGAGTTTTATCTGATATAAAGACTATTTATAGAGAATGCGAATGTGTGAAGAAAAATAATTCTAATAAAAAACATCCAAGAATAGACAATGTTATACAGTATAATGGTAAATATCTGGGAGTTGAAGTTAAACTTAACGTAAATATAGAACCAGATTTAATAGGTCAGCTAAACAAGTATTATAATGCTGATGAAATTAAGATTACAGATAATAAAGTAATTAATAAAAAAGAAATTCATAATGGGATCCTTGTGATTGATACAGAGCATATATATTACTTCGATGGAACGGAATTAAATAATATCCTTTCGCTTGATATGATCAAATCCCTGCTGGATATAAAAGATGCTAAGAAAAAAATAGATAACGCGATTATTCACAAATAAAAATGATTATTGGATAACAATAACTATGGGGGCAGGCGTTTTCGCCTGCCTCAAATCTTTGTTTAGGAAATATGTAAAAAAATTAGTAAAAAAAGAGTATTTTACAGTGTACAAAATGAAGCATTAGTATGTTAATATGTTATCGTGAATCATCGTGGGCGAAGCTTAATCTGCTCGTCACGGATCATAGTTTTTAAGAAAGTCAGGCAGGTAGTATATGGAAAGAATCTGGAATCACAACAAGATAGCATATGGTGGAGACTATAATCCGGAACAGTGGCCGGAGGAGGTATGGCAGGAGGATATGAGACTTTTCAAGAAGGCTCATATAGATATAGTAACTTTGAATGTTTTCTCATGGGCTGCACTTCAGCCGTCAGAGGATGAATATGATTTTGAAAAGCTTGATAAGATAATTAAAATGTGCTCAGAGAATGGGCTTAAGATATGCCTTGCAACCTCTACGGGAGCGCATCCTGCGTGGATGGCGCGTAAGCATCCGGAGATACTGAGAACCGATTATCAGGGAAGAAAGCATAAATTCGGAGGCAGGGAGAATTCATGTCCTAACAGTACAGTTTACAGAAAGTATTCGGCACGCCTCGCAGAAAAGCTTGCTGAGAGATACGGCAGCAATCCGGCCATAATCGGCTGGCATATTTCAAACGAATACAGTGGTGAATGCTATTGCGAAAACTGTGCATCAGCCTTCAGACGCTGGCTTCGTGACAGATATAAGACGATTGATGAGGTAAATAAAGCCTGGGATACGGCGTTCTGGGGACATACCTTCTATGATTTTGAGGATATAGTGGTACCGAACGAGCTGTCGGAGCATTTTACGCTTTTCGGCAGGGAGAGAACGACCTTCCAGGGTATTTCTATTGATTACAGACGCTTTAATTCAGAAAGTATACTTGAGTGCTATAAACTTGAATATGATGCAATAAGAAAATATGTTCCGAATACTCCGATAACAACGAATCTGATGGGCTTCTATTATCCGCTTGACTATCATAAATGGGCTCCATATCTTGATTTTGCATCATGGGACAGCTATCCGGGACCTGATGAACCTGCGTCACATATAGCTCTTTCTCATGAAGTGATCAAGGGACTTAAGAGAGATAAACCGTTCTGCCTTATGGAGCAGACACCGAGCGTAACAAACTGGCAGCCATATAATAAGCTGAAGCGTCCGGGAGATATGAGAAGGCTCAGCTATCAGGCGGTTGCTCATGGCTCTGATACGGTCATGTTTTTCCAGATGAGAAGAAGCATCGGTGCCTGTGAGAAATACCATGGCGCGGTCATTGATCATGCAGGAAGTGAGGATACCAGAGTATTCAGAGAAATAACCGAACTGGGCGCAGAGCTTGATAACCTTGGCGATAAGCTTCTCGGAACTCTTCAGAAGCCTCGCGTTGCAATAGTTTTCGACTGGGAGAACTGGTGGGGAATATCATATTCTGCAGGCCCGAGCATACTGATCGACTATCATGAAGAAGCTTTCAGGTATTATAATGCATTTTATAAGAGGCATATTCCTTGTGATATTATCGGAACGGATGACAGCCTCGACAGATATGATATAGTCGTTGCACCTATTCTTTACATGGTCAAGGATGGCTATGACGATAAGATAAGAGGCTTCGTAAAGAACGGCGGAAGCTTTGTAACAACGTATTTCAGCGGCTATGTTGGAGAGAGCGATCTTGTTTACGGAGCATATCCGGGCAAGCTTCGTGATATACTCGGAATATGGGTCGAGGAAAGTGATGCGCTTCCTGAGGGTGAGAAAAACTCATTTAATTTTGACGGAAAGACTGCCGATGCGGCTGTGCTTTGTGATATAATAAAGCCTGAGGGTGCGGAAGTACTTGCCGTTTATGATAAGGATTTCTATGCAGGAACACCTGTAATAACCAGAAATCAATTCGGCGATGGTGAGGCTTACTATATAGGAACATGTTCCGATGAGGCCTTTTATGACCGCCTGGTTGATAAAATATCCAAGGATAAAAAAATTCATGGCGTCATGGATCCGGGAGCTTCCTTCGATAACCTTGAAATAACCCGCCGCTACAGCGAAGACCATGCTTACACCTTTATCATCAATCACAGCAAAGAGGATGAGAACTGTACACTTGACATTTCCGGTACTGACCTCCTCACAGGAAAGTCCCTCACAGCAGGAACATCCCTGACGCTCAAGCATAATGAAGTCCTAATTGTTGAGTCTAAATTGTAAATTTGAAAAATATTGGGTATAGTTACAACCTTGATTGATATAATTAATTACGTATTACCATAATCAGCCGTGAGTCTGACGAGCGGCGTATGTATAATGAGATGGCGATTTTAAAATGATCAAAGCATTAAACTCAAAAATAAAGAACCTCAAAATGCGTCAGCGAATGTTCCTGGTTTATGCCATTGGCTGCTTCCTTCCGCTTATTTTGGTGTGCATATTTATGTTCAATTCCGAACGTCGTTCTCTTGCGAATATCCAGACTGCCAATGAGAATCGTAAGCTTGAGGAGAGAAAGGATGAGATAGAGATCACAATGGATCATGTTGTCGAGCTTTCCGAAAGATTTTATTTTGAGCCTCAGAGTCAGATGGTTGGCTTAAAAGGTGTCGGTGGCGACAGTGATATTCTTGTTGATTACAGAGGTTTTAACAGACTCTCGGATTATGTTGCGGGATATTATAAGGATATTTCAAGTATCTGTATATATGTTAATAAGGGAACCGTCGACAGGGTTGATAACAGGAATTTTAAGCTTATTACCGACACTATCAGGGAGAAAAACTGGTATAAAAATACGGTTGAAAACGATGGACGTCCGAGCTGGTCTTATCTGACCAATATTGCAACCGACAGAAGGAGTATCAGACTTACCAAGATCCTTTATACTCAGAAAAGAAATGTCGCCGGAATAATCAGTATATCCATCGACCCGGCTCTTACAAATGATATCGTTAATGAGACTGACGGATATGCTGTTATGATCCTTAATGGCAGTGAGCTTGTTCATTCAAACTTTGATATTAAGGAAAGTGAAATAGAGGATATCATAGATGCTGCTGATTCTGAAAAGAATGACTTCAGGTTCAGAAAATCAAAGTGTTATATTTCAAGCGTAAGGATCAATCCGAGATATTCGCAGGACTACTATGATATTTTTTCTATTAGATCATATGATGATATCGACTCGGAGATCCGCGGATCTGCGCGAAAGATGATATTTCCTATAATAATTGCCATAGTAGTCATGGCAATAGCCATCATCCTGCTTAACAGCTGGTTTGACAGGCGTATCAGGGCACTCGGAAGGGCCATGCACAGGATCACGACAGATGTTGACGTTGAAGAAGGATCAACGGATGATTCTTCATCTGATACTGATGACAGGAAACATGATCGCTCTCATTCCGGTACACGAAGAAAGAGAAGAAATGTCGATATTTCGGATACCGGTATCGGTGACGCCAGGGATGAAATCTGGGATCTCTATAATGATATGAACAAGATGGTCACAAATATGAGAGAACTCAGTGAGGCGGCAGCTGAAGAGAGACTTCAGAAGGAGCAGCTTTATTCCAGAGAGAAGGAAGTTGAGTTCAAGATGCTTGCCACCCAGATCAATCCGCATTTCCTGTATAATACGCTTGAAAATATACGTATGCTTGCGTGTATCAACAAGGAAAAGGAAATCGAGGATATTTCAGTCAGACTGACAAGGCTCCTCAGAAGCTCACTGGAGGTCGGAAGTGAACTAAAGAGTCTTGCATGGGAAATGGACAAGGTTGACTGTTATCTTAAGATTCAGGATTATCGTTTCGGTGACAGGATAACCTCCGACATTAGCTTCGATAAGGAACTGGCAGAGAAATATATGGTCATGCCTTTTGTGGTCCAGCCTTTCGTTGAAAACGCCTATGTTCATGCAATGGAGGACATGGAAGAGGGTGGATGTATCGAGATCAGAGCAGAGATAAGAGATGATATGTACCTTGTCATAGAAGATAACGGGCAGGGAATGACCGGCGAAGACCTGAAGGACATCCTTGATAATATGAATAATTTTGAGAATCTCGACAGGACACACATCGGAGTTGTAAACGTAAACCAGAGAATAAAGCTCCGCTTCGGTGACGAATATGGTGTCAAGATCACCAGTGAATTCGGTAAGGGAACGCGAGTTGAGATTCATATGCCGCTTATCGAGGCGTAATATAAACATAACAGCGTGTATATATACCACTGAGGCTGCATTTTCTTGTAACCGACGGGTAAATATACACGCTGTTTGCATATGTTGAATAATAAAACAGGAAGCCGTCTGTATATATACAACTGATGTTGCATTTGTGAGCAACAGAAGAGGTATATATAGACGGCTTTTCATTTGGATATGAATATGCCTTGCCGGGGAGTTTTACTGAGAAATGATTATAATCAGATGCAAAAATTAGAGCATATGAGATAGAAAATGTTAGGTATAATTTTTAGGGTATTGTTGATAGAATTTTAACAGATGCAGGAGCATTATGTTATTTTGAATGCTGCATGCATTGGGTAACTAAAGATGCAGTACGCATTCGAAAGAAAAAAGGAGGATATCTATGAAGAAACTACTTAAGAAGTTGTCAGCTGCTTTCTTCGCAGGAGTCCTTGCTGTAGCAACAATCCCCGGTGGATTTTCACAGGCTGCACAGGACGCGTCAACACTTTCAGACGGTACCGCTTACCTGAACATCAACAATTCTGATTGGGGCGAGTTTGAAGCAACATGGACAAATGCAGAGATCACAGGCGATGGTACTTACACAGTATCAATGGAGGCAACTGAGCCACAGAACCTCGCACAGTTTAACGCTCTCGAAGTTGTTAACGGTGAGTCGGTTCTTGGTAACAAGTCTATCATCACAGTTGATGAGATCAAGATGAACGGTGAAGCTATCGAGCTTCAGGGTTACAGCTACACATGTTCTGCAGATGGTGCAGGCGTAACAACAAGAGTAAATCTTTACAATGAATGGAACAAGCCAACAGATGATACAGGCGCAGTTGCTGCTGACACAAGATGTGAGCAGGACGCAACAGGAGCTACACCAATGCTCTGGAAGGCTGAGCAGCTTGAAGGCGTTAAGTCACTCGAGGTAACATTTACAGTTTCTCACTTTGGTGAGCACGAGGATGCTCCTATCGTTAAGGAAAAGGTTGCAGAACCGCTTCCTGCAGAAGGAACACCTACATACATCACATTCTCTGATACCGGTTGGGCTAATCAGTGGTGGAATGATGGTCAGGAATGGGCAACAGTTACCATGAATCAGGGTACTGTTACAGGCGAAGGCGAATACACAGTATCATGCGAGATCAAGGCTACTGAAGAAGCTCCTGCAAAGGGACTTGCTTTCTTAGATGTTGAGATCAAAGATGGTGAAAAGTATTTCCCATATGGTTACATGAACATCAAGTCAGTTAAGATCAACGGTGAAGAAGTTACTCTTACAGGAAAGACATATACATCATCAGATGACGGAATCACAACACGTACAAACCTTTTCAATGAATGGGTTAATCCGGAAGATAAGACATTTGGCGGTAGAACAGCAGATGGTTCTTCAGATGTTACACCTACACCAGTAGATGTTTCAGCATATGCTGATAAGGACATCACATCAATCGAAGTTACATATGAGCTTATTGCAGAAGCAGTTCCTTTTGGTTCATACATTGAGACAGTTGAGGAAGAAGTTGATACAACAGGTCCTTGGACAGCATTCCTTATGTTTGCAGATGGTCTTGATAATTCATGGCAGAATTACAACATGGGCGTTGGTAACGAAGTACAGGTTACCGGTGATGGCGTTTATGAAGTATCTCTTACAGCTGAACAGGTTGGAGCTACAACAAAGGCTGATCCTCAGGACGGAGCACTTGTATTCCTCGTTGATATCGATGGAATGGGCAAGGCAATGAAGTCCGTTGGTACTCTTAGAGAGAACGACAAGGAAGAGCTTAAGGATACAGATGCCAAGGTTAAGGTTGCAATCTTTGTTGATGGTCAGAAGATTACAAGCAACAGCGACAACCTCGTTCTTGGTGATATCGAAGGAAACGGAAGATTCCGTATAGATATCTCTAACGCATATGATGGATCAGGCACAGGAATCTCTGAGAATCCTGCATGTGATACAGCAGCTCTTACACCTGAGAAGGAAGTTAAGGTTGTATTCTCTATCACAGGAACAGGTGTTGGTACAGCCGGAGATACAGATCTTGATGCATATCTTGCAGCAAATGGTCTTGTAGAAACTGCAACAGAAGCTACAACAGAGGCAGTTACAGAAGCTACAACAAAGGCTGATGCTGCAACAGAAGCTCCTAAGGCTGACGAAGAGAAGAAGGATGACAAGAAGGATGGCCTCAGCGGCGGAGTTATCGCAGCAATCATCGGTGGTGTAGTAGTTGTTCTCGGAGCAATCTGCGGCATCGTTATGAGCAAGAAAAAGAAGGATGAATAATCCTAAAAACAGTATCAGAAAACTAATTGAGAGATCATGAAAGAGAGGCAGTGCACAGTGTGTGTACTGCCTCTTCTGTATGTACCGGCCGGAAGCCGGGAATATGCAGGAAGGGCTAATGAATACGTGCAGAAAATACAGTCTTTTTTTCATAGTATTTTATGTCATTTTATTGAGGTATTAAAAAACAGCATGATTAATTATACTGTAGATAATGAAGGGGAAATATGATCCCCGTGCGGATTTTTTAGTCAAAAAGTGTTAAGGAGGGATAGAATGGGCGATAAGAAATCTGCCGCAGAGTTATTTGATGGAAGCTATAGTGTTGATATGGCTAGAGAGAAGGAACTTGAAAACCAGGTTCTGGTGATCGATAAGAAGAGGAATAAGGTGAAGGAACCTGCCGGACTGTTTTTCGGAGTACAGAGGATAGTAGCCTTTCTTATGTTCTTCTTCGTATTTATCCCGAGCATGAATCCTTCGAAGCTGACAGCACTTATCAGTAAGAATCTTTCACTCTTTACATCGGCAATATCATATAACAGTCTCACAGAAAATGTTGGTAGAGGTTTCAGAATGGGATGGGTTGAGGAAGGAACCTTTACAACCCTTTACATCGGATCGATACTGACACTCATCGGTGTTCTGGTCATTGCAGCCGGAGCGTGCCTGTCACTTGGTAATCTCAAGTGCAAGAGATTGTCATTCCTGATCAATGTCATAGGCGTTGTATTACTGACAATCGGACTTTTTGTTATCAACGGAGCTTATAATGATTTCGCTGCTGCCAAGAAGCAGGATAAGGTACAGGCAGTATTTGCAAGCGGTATCATAATATATGCAGTGCTTGCAGGTATTATACTTGTTACAACAATCATTTGTTTCTTCATTGTTCCGTTACCAAAGAAAAAAGATAAATATGCGATGGAGACAAAGTTTAAGCTTTTCCTTATGTTTATTCCATTTGCACTTCTCGCATTTGTATTCTGCTACCTCCCACTTTGGGGATGGAGATATGCTTTCTTCGATTACAGATCAGGTGGAGAGCTTTCAAGCAAGACCTTTGTTGGTTTTAAATGGTTCAAATATCTCTTTGAGAATGAAGCAACCAAGAGAGATATCGTAAGAGTACTTCGAAATACATTTGCAATGAGTGGTCTGGGAATCCTGACAAGCTGGATACCACTTGCCTTCGCAGTATTCCTTACAGAAATAAATGCTAAACCGTTCAGACGTATCGTTCAGACATTTACAACGATACCAAACTTCATAAGCTGGATACTTGTTTATACAGTTGCACTTGCAATCTTCTCAACAGACGGTTTCTTCAATATGTTCTTCGGAGCATCAGGAAACCACCTCATGGGAGATTCACATACCTGGCTGAAGATGCTCGCCTGGGGAATATGGAAGGGCGTAGGCTGGAGTGCCATCATCTACATCGCCGGTATTTCAGGTATCGACAGACAGCTTTATGAAGCAGCCCGAGTTGATGGTGCCGGCAGATTCCAGAGAATCTGGCACGTAACCCTTCCGGGACTTATGCCAACATACATGGTAATGCTCCTCCTCGCTGTTGCCGGAATGCTCAGCAACGGACTGGATCAGTACCTGGTATTCTCAAATGCATCAAACATGGATCACATGGAAGTGCTCGACCTTTACGTTTACCACCTCGGTTTCGAGGGCGGAAGTATACCGCTATCTACGGTTATTGGTATGGCCAAGTCGCTTGTCAGTGTGGCTCTTCTCTTCATGGCGAACGGGGTTTCAAAACTCGTCAGACATGAAAGTATCGTTTAAAGGAGGTGTTCTTAAGTGGAAGTCGGAGAGAAAGATCTAAAAAGAAAAGACAAAAGAAAAATAGTCCTTGCCACAACACCTGAGGGCCAGACGATCAAGATAAATGCCAAGAGTGCAAAGCATAAATACAGTGGCGGCGACATAGCTTTCTACATATTTGATTACTTGTTTTTTATAATATTCACGATTTCGTGTATATTCCCGTTCTACTATCTTTTCATCAATACAATATCTGATGCGAAGCTGGTAAGCAGCGGTTCGATAAACTTCATACCGAGAGGACTTAATATACAGAATTACATCGCACTCAGAAATGCCAGCGATCTCGGAAATGCAGTACTTGTTTCAGTAGCAAGAACTATCATCGGAACATCACTCATGGTTCTTGCATCAGCCTTCGTGGGCTACCTTGTAACCAAGAAGGAAATGTGGGGAAGAAAGTTCTTCTACAGATTCCTCGTAATAACAATGTATTTCAATGCAGGTCTCATTCCATGGTACTTAAATATGCAGATGCTCGGTCTTACCAACAGCTTCGCAGCATACATCATACCTGGTATAGTAGCACCATATAATATCATACTTGTTAAGACATACATAGAATCAATACCTGCCGAACTGGAGGAAAGTGCATTTATAGATGGTGCATCATTCATGCAGGTATTCAGGAAGATCATCTGGCCGCTGTCAAAGCCGATACTCGCAACAGTAGCGATATTCGGTGCGGTAGGAAACTGGAACAGCTTCCAGGATTCCCTGATCCTCATGTCAGACTCACCAAACCTGTATACACTTCAGCATAGACTTTATATCTATCTGAATACAAGTAACAACCTTGCAACAGTTATGAACAGCGGAAATGCCGGAAGCAATGCGGCACTCGATTACGCAAACAACGGTCTTATCATAAAATATACCGTTTCGATGGTTTCAGTTATACCTATACTCCTTGTATATCCTTTCATGCAGAGGTATTTCGAGGAAGGTATCATGCTCGGAGCTGTCAAGGGTTAATGCTAAGGTTATAAAAGCATATAATGATATATAAAATACGGAGGGATAAAATGAAGAAGCTTTTTTCAAAAAAATCAATAAGAAAAACAGCTGCTATCGGACTGGCAGCCCTTACAATGCTCGGATCATTCGGAGCTTGCGGCAAGAAGAATGATGGTGGCAGCGGAGAAGGCGGCGGAGATACAGGAGAAGGCGGCGGCTCATCAAGACCGGCAGTAACACTCAATGTATTTTCCGAGAGAGCAAACTATTCCGGAATGCAGGCAGGATGGACAGCAAAGATACTTAAGGATAAGTTCAATGTTGAACTGAATATCGTACCAAACGGAGAAGGCGTTTTCGATACAAGAATGGAATCAGGAAACCTTGGTGATATCATAGCTTTCGGTTCTGAAGCAGATTACATCCAGGCACGTGATGCAGGACTTCTCTTTGACTGGGAGGAGGATGATATCCTCAAGGATTACGGTCCATATATAGTAGAGCATATGCCTTATGCTTTAGAGAAGAACAGGGAGATGAGCAGCGACGGTAAGATCTATGGCCTCGGATATGAGGTTGCTACAAACAGCCAGGATCTTCAGAGCTTCTTCTACACCTGGGATATCAGATGGGATCTTTATGCACAGCTTGGTTATCCGGAAGTTAAGACTATGGATGATCTTGTAGAAGTATTTAAGCAGATGAAGGAAATCTGCCCAACAGATGAAAATGGCAAGGAAACCTATGCAGCTTCACTCTGGCCTGACTGGGATGGTGACATGGTTATGTACGTAAAGTCAACCGCTACAGCTTTCTATGGCTATGATGAGTTTGGTATCGGTCTCTATGATCCTTCAACAGGTGAGTTCCACGGTGCTCTTGATGATGGATCTCCATATCTTGAGATGCTTGATTTCTATCATAAGCTTTACATGAACGATCTTCTTGATCCGGATTCAATGACAACAACCTACGATACAATGATCCAGAAGGTACGAAGCAGCGGTACTTTCTTCTCAATCTTCAACTATGCAGGATGTCTTGCTTATAATACACCTGAGCATATGGCTGACGGCAAGATGATGAGAAGCCTTACACCAAAGAATGCTTCACCTATCGTTTATGGTCTTAACGTATTCGGAAGCAACAACTACTGGGCAATCGGTGCAAATGCAGAATATCCAGAAGTATGTATGGAGATCATCAATTACTACTGTACACCTGAAGGACGTCTTACAATGGAATATGGTCCTAAGGGAGTTACCTGGGATTACGACGAAGACGGAAATACTTACTTTACAGAGCTTGGTAAGAAGACAAACGCTGACGGTTCTACAGTTCTTGAAGGAAACGGCTTTACAGGAACCTTCAAGGATGGTCAGTGCCAGATAAACATGGTTACATGGTCACTCGATGCTTCTAACCCTGAATCAAACGGCGAGACATATAATGATGAAAACTGGAAGTCAAACCAGACAGAAGCACTTTGTGATGTTGATCAGGACTGGAGAGATTACACAGGATGTTCAACAACCAATGAGTACATGCTCAGCGGAAATTATGTAGTATCACCTGGTTCTAAGTTCGTTATGGCTACAAGATCGGATGAACTTAAGACAACATGGGCTCAGGTTACAAAGTGTATCCGTGAGAACTCATGGAAGGCTATCTATGCTGAGTCTGATGCAGAGTACACAAAGATCGTTAATGGTATGAAGGCTCAGGCTAAGGGTTACGGTTACCAGGAGTGCTGGGACTGGACAAATGAGCAGGCTAAATTACGTAAGGCAGCTGAAGATGAGGTTGCTAACTAATCTGACTGGAATAAAAAACTAATTAAATGATATAATCAGTATTCATCCCGATGGAGCAAAACGCTCTATCGGGATGAAATATAATAGGCGGTAACAGAACGCACTGTTATATGTTAATGTTGATGAAGATATATACTTTATGATATATTATACAGGTGGCTTTTGATATAATGATAAGACAGAAGAAGAGAGGTGAAGAAGGATGAAGATGTTTGATATAGACGGGCCGTTATACAGATTTATGACAACACTTATGAATATGTTTATCCTTAGCATGTGCTGGCTTGTCGGTACTATCATCGGTCTCGGACTTACTATCGGTGTATCGACCGTAGCTGCCTCTGATATAGGTCTTAAAATGGTTGATAACAGAGAAGGATATATTGTAAAGCAGTTCATCAAATCATATAAGAAGAATCTTAAACAGGGACTTCCGCTCGGAATCATGGCGGTGATCGCATTTTATACCGTATATATGGATTTTGAACTTTTCAATAAGATAGAGGATGCGACAATATTTCTTCTGATCTGGGGCTTCCTGTCAGGTGCGATATTCTTCTGTGGCTTTGTTTACAGCTTTGCACTTTCTGCGAGATATGTAAATACACTGAAAAATACCATTACCAATTCCTTCAGGATAGCAACAAGATATTTCGGAAGGACATTCCTGCTTCTTATCATTCTTGTGATTGAAAGTGCGGCCTTCATCTGGAATATGATGATGATATTTATAGGGTTTATAATTGGCCCGGCATGCATTATACTTACAGTCTGCATGTTTGCGGGACCTATATTTAAGGATATTCAGAAGAAAAATACCGAAGACGGCGTTGAGTATTATGAGGATCCTGACAGTAATGAATCGTTATAATAATCTGAAACAGTAATGGACGATCATTAAAGAATCAATAAACGGAAACGAGTGTTATTCGGTAACACATAATAGTAGTAAAAAACATGCGGCAGTATATATGATCAGTTGTAGTCAAATACAACCTGACAATATACTGCCGCATGTTTTTTTATTTCATAGAATTATGTTCCTGTTATACAAAATCCCTCCGGGGGATGTGTGGATAAGACAAATAATAAATACTTTTTATTGTTTGTTTTATTATACATTCTGCTTTCTGTATTCAGCCGGACTTATTCCGGTGTTTTTCTTGAACTTTATATGGAAGTAATCAACGTTCTTGTAGCCGACCATTTCGGCAACCTTATAAACCTGTATCTTTGTGCCGAGCAGGATCTCCTTGGCATGATCCACACGTACGTTATCAAGATAAGAGTTAAAGTTGGTTCCCAGCTTCTTGCTGAAGATCTTACCCAGATATGAACTGTTGTAGCCGAAGAGAGGAGCTATATTTTCGAGAGTGATATTTGACTGATAATTATGCTCAATATAGTAGATAACATCATCAATGATACTGTCTCTTGATGAGTAACCGATCGAGGTCATAACCATGTCAAACTGCTCAGTCAGGAACAGTACGATTTCATGGAGATAATGGCTGTTCATTATGAAGCTTATTGCTTCCGAATTTGCCATGAAAGGTATCTCGGTCTGGCTGAAGAGTACCATGAGCTTCTCCTTGATCTTGAGGTAGATATCTACCAGAAGATCCTTTTCATCTCTGATCGAGAGAGGAGCGCTATATAGTTCATCCTGAAGCTTCTTCAGGGTCTCTGCAATCTTGTTCCTGTTAAATACCTGAATATTATTTACGAGAAGAGTAGAATACTCGTTGATCTTTTCTTCACGTAAATGCTGTTTGTCGGCAGGACTGAGAGATGATGAAATATCCTGAGCTGTATTGTCTGAGTTTGCAGCAGTTGTATCATTGCTGTCAACCGGTGCGGTTTTGATATTGTCAGTATCAATAGTACTCTCTGCAACATTATCATCATCGCCGGTATGATGGTAGTCACTGTACAGCATTGTATGCTGATTTTTATCGCTGAAGAATCGGTGAAGCAGCATTTCAAGCGCTTCGTTGTAGGATCTGGAGATTTCGTCGGCTTCAGACACTACGCTGCCGCAGGCGATAAATATGGAATCAAGAGGAGAGTTCTTCTCAGGAGGAAGCTCGCCGCTGAATTTATCAATCATCAGATTAAGCTTTTCAATTGGATGATCGCCCTTAAGAAGAATCACATTTCTGCCGTCGAGGGAGATGTTCTCTATCTCGGTTTCATTCTGGTTGGTAACGCGGAGAAGATCAGACAGATTGTAAGACTGGTCTGCAACATTAAGACTGTATTTCTCACAGAAAATAACCTGGTAGCTCCTGTGATTAAGGTTGAGATCATTCTTCTCGTTGTCACTCAGCTTAAGCTCACCTGTCAGAAGTCCGCGCAGAAGCTGTTTACGAGCCTTGCTCATAAAGTCATCCTTGGACTGTCTTGCTTCTTCTTCGGCATCAAGCTCATCCTTGATACGTGCAAGTACTTCGATAAGCTTATCGGTATCAACAGGCTTGGTAAGATAGGAAGTGACATTGTAATTGATGGCAGTCTGTGCATATTCAAAATCTGAGTAGCCGGAAAGCACGATAAATCTACCCGAAAAGCCTGATTCGCGGGCGGTTTTAATAGCATCGAGACCGCTTATTCTAGGCATACGGATATCGATGAGGGTTACATCGGGAGCATAGTCCTCGATGGCACGCAGAACCTCGCTTCCGTTTGAAGCTTCGCCGACGATAGTGAAGCCCTGTGCTTCCCAGTCGATAATGCTGCGGAGTCCCATTCGTATTATTTTTTCATCATCTGCAATTACAACTCGATACATAAAAAACATCCTTGATTGATTATTCCTGACGAAAGAAGATGTATGCCCCTTCTTTCTGCATAGTGACTGATTCTATATATTATTCATATAGCTTTTTTATATTTATTCCTCTCTTTGATTCACTTGGATACACCTTCAGGGGCATATATATTCAAGGTTATATACAAAATGCTGCTATAAAGAACTTAATATGTTTTCTTTAAACTTACTCCTCTCGTTGATCCATTTGATGGACTGATCCATCCAGACTGAGGAGTGGAGGCAGTATTGATTGATATCGTTTGCGGTAAGGTGGTCAGCAAGAGAAACTCCGTGGCCGCCTCCGTTAAATATGTGAAGTTCATACGGTACGCCGTTACGCTGAAGTGCATTTGCAAAAAGAAGCGAGTTTGTAGGATAAATAAGTCCGTCATCGCCGTTATGCCATATAAATGCAGGCGCGGTAGAGGCAGTAACCTGATTCTGAAGACTGTAAAAATCCTCCTCTTCAGGAGTGTATTCACCATCGAAGATATATGCATTCATTGATGCCTCAAAATCAATGAAGTAGCGTCCTTCATTTTCGTCCATGATAAACATCTTGTCAAGCGGCATCTTTGGATGCTTCTGATCAAACTGCACTGCTGCAGGGTCTGCTCCCGGCTGGATACCGATATCCAGGTGTGAGTTTGATGAGTGAAGATCCAGAACAGGATATCCAAGTATCATGCCTGCCGGTCTTACTGCTTCAGTGTTATCCTTATATTCCGGAAGCAGTTCATTGTTATCCCAGAAAACACCCAGCTGTGCGGCAACGTGAGCACCTGCGGAGAAGCCGCAGACAAATATATTTTCACTGTCAATATTTTGTTCTACTGAAAGGCTTTTAAGATATGCGACAGCTGCAGCGATATCCTTAAGTGGTCCCGGTGCAGGGGCATATTCTTTAATTCCGTAACGGAGGACCGCAGCATGGAAGCCTGCGGCAAGATAGCGGAGCGCTATCGGTTCACCTTCTCTGTCGGAGAGAAACGAATAACCGCCTCCCGGACAGATGATCACAGCCGGTCTCTTCACATCCGTAAGGAATTCCGGTGAATTGTCAATAGTATATAGTGTGAGCGTAACATTACGCTCGGGAAAAAGTTCCCTGATCTCTTTGTTCATGGTAAAACTCCTGTAAGCGTGAAGTGCCGGAATAAAAACCTGGAATAATAATAGTATTCCGACACTTGATCATTATAAATTATAACATAATTATACTTTTTCAGTCAAAGATAAAGAGCATAGAAAAAGCGTTATATATTACCATAAAAATTTGACGATGCCATACAATTGATATAAAATAAAAGTGTATATGTTTTTGGGAAAATACGTTGATTCTGGGATGTGCGTCCTCCTATGAAAGGGCGTTATTTTAAAGAACGGAGGGGAGTTTTTATGAGTGAGATAAAGGAAACAAGACCATTTGTTCCGTGGGAGCAGATGAACAGTTTTATGATAGAGGTTTTTAAGGGATATGGTGTTCCGGAGGAGGATGCTGCGATCTGTGCGGACGTTCTTCTGGAATCGGACAGGAGAGGAATAGAGAGCCATGGATGCAACAGGTTTAAGCCGATATATATCGACAGGATCGTTAAGGGAACACTTCTTCCGGTGACAAATATCGAGATTATCAGGGAAACACCTACCACGGTTGTGATGGATGCTCATGATGGAATGGGCATGGTGGCAAGCCATCATATGATGAAGAAGCTGATCGAGAAGGCTAAGCAGTATGGTATGGCCGGCGGTGCAATCAGGAATTCCACACATTACGGAATAGCCGGGTACTGGTCGGATATGGCTGCAAAGGAAGGACTTATCGGTGTTACGGGAACCAATGCAAGACCGTCAATAGCTCCGACCTTCGGAGTAGAAAATATGCTTGGAACCAATCCGCTGACATTCTCGCTTCCGACTGATGAAGAGTTTAATTTCTGCCTTGACTGCGCAACCTCAATAGTGCAGAGGGGAAGGATAGAATACTATGCAAGATCGGGTAAACCGACACCTGCAGGTACTGTTATTTCCGAGAATGGAGAGGCTCTTACGGACAGTGAGGAGATCCTTTCGGCTCTGGTTAACGGTACTGCTGCACTTGCTCCGCTCGGAGGCATCGGTGAGGAGCTCGCAGGATATAAGGGCTATGGTTATGCAACCGTGGTTGAGATACTTTCGGCAGCACTTTCAGGCGGTCAGTTCATGAAGTCTCTGTCAGGTGTCGGAAGTGATGGCAAACCTGCTATGTATCATCTGGGACATTTCTTCTTTGTTGTTGATCCTGAGGCATTCATGGGCAGGGATGAATTTAAGAAAATTGCCGGTGACATCTGCAGAGCCCTCAGGGCTTCTAAAAAAGCTCCTGGAGAGGACAGAATCTATACCGCGGGAGAAAAAGAATATGAGGTATGGAAATTCCGTAAGGATAAGGGTGTGCCTGTAGGAGAGGGCGTTCAGAAGGATATTATATCCATAAGAGATCAGCTGGGACTGCCATTTACATTTGACTTTGAAAAGAATCAGGGATAATATATTCGGGATGATAGATGATAATAGAAAGGTTATGGGTAAGCCATGACCTGTGGAAGGAGCATAATAAATGTTTCAAGTAGATTTCAGTAAACCGTGTCATATATATTTCATGGGTATAGGCGGCATAAGCATGAGCGGCCTTGCAGAGATACTTCTTAAAGAAGGCTTTCGTATATCGGGTTCTGATATGAAGGAGTCGGATATTACGAAGATGCTCGAAGAGAAGGGTGCCCTGGTTAAGATAGGACAGGTTAAGGAAAATATAACAGATAATATTGACGCTGTTGTATATACAGCGGCCATCAGAGAGGACAATGAGGAGTTTTGTGAGGTTAAGAAGAGAAATATACCTCTTCTTACGAGAGCACAGCTTCTTGGGCAGATCATGGCCTTCTACAAGTACAGTGTTGCTGTTGCGGGAACCCATGGCAAGACGACAACAACATCCATGATGACTTCGGTTCTTCTTAAGGCTGAGAAGGATCCGACTGTTTCTATCGGTGGTATGCTTGATATGATCGGCGGAAACATCAGAGTCGGCAGTTCGGATTATTTTGTAACAGAGGCATGTGAGTATACCAACAGCTTCCATTCCTTTAATCCGTATATCAGTATTATTCTTAACATTGATAATGATCATCTGGATTTCTTCAAGAATCTTGATAATATAATCGAGTCCTTCAGAGTATTTGCAACGAAGACTCCGAAGGAAGGCATGATAGTGATCAATGGTGATATGGACTGCCTTGGCAGAGTGACGGATGGGCTTCTTTGCAGGGTTGTAACCTTCGGTGAGTCAGATAAATGTGACTACATAGCAAAGGATATCAGTCTGAACAGCCTCGGTAAACCTGAGTTCACGGTTGTTGAGAGAGGAACGGAGCTCGGAAAGATCACGCTTAACGTTACCGGAAAGCATAATGCGATAAACAGTCTTTCAGTTATAGCAGCTGCCAGAGAGCTTGGAATAGCCTTTGATGATATCAAGGAAGGACTTCTCGGCTGCAGCAGTGCAAAGAGACGTTTTGAATATAAGGGAACAACAGATAAGGGAGCCATCGTGGTTGATGATTATGCTCACCATCCGACTGAGATCGCTGCTACTCTTAAGGTCGCAAATGAGATCAAGAAGGGTGAACTGTGGGTGGCATTTCAGCCTCATACCTATACGAGAACCTATTCGCTGCTTCCTGAGTTTGCAGAAGCACTTTCAAGTGCGGATCATGTTCTCCTGGCTGATATTTATGCGGCAAGAGAGAAGGATGACGGAAAGGTTTCTTCAAAGGATATAGCAGATCTGCTTAATAAAAAGGGTACGGATGCGGTGTACCTCGGAGACTTTTTGTCAATAGAAAAATATTTTGAAAAAAATTCAAAAGAAAATGATGTGTTAATAACTATGGGGGCAGGAAATATAGATTCTGTCGGTGTTTCCCTGCTGAAAAAATAGTTTTCAACAATACTAACAAAATCATTCGCCTTAATCCGGCGGGTGATTTTGTTTTTTATCAACAATGCCGAGTAGTCTGACAAATCAAAAGATATGAGCAAACAGGCGGGTTGTTGAAAATAGTCTGTCAATTAATCTAACATTATCAACAGTTTCCACAAAATTTTAATAGATACTCACATACGGGATGAGCGGTTGCATAAAAAAACACTTGTGGTATACTGTAAGAACCCTGGGGGAATACTGCGCAAAAACAGGATAAAATGCGCCTGTATTCCGGCTGATATAAGGGAGTTACATTGATCGGCCAAAAGGGGACACTAGGTGGAAGGCAGATTGCAAATACTATGAACATTACAATTTCAACAGAAAACAGAGAGACCTTTTCAGAGATCTCCAACAATTTTATTGATTATTACATGGCCGATGCCAACGGGGACTTCGTTAAGGTGTATTTATACCTTGTCAGATTATATTCCTGTGGCAGACCTGTTTCGGTCAGTGATATAGCTGACTATTTCAGATGTACCGAGAAGGATGTCTGCAGAGCGATAAAGTACTGGATATCAGTCGGAGTGCTCAGCTTTATATATGATACGAAGGGAAATATCTCAGGCATAGTTCTTAAAAACATAGAGGCTCCCGATAAGGGATTCGAGCTTGATAATGTGCTTGATTTCTCAGCTGAACTCGGAGAGGACGAGGAGAAAGAGGAAAGCGAAATGCTTCTTCTGGACAAGAAGAGAACCGGACGTACTGCAAAGAGGAAGACTGAGAGAGTGGAGCATATCGCTGAGGTAGATGAACTCGCAGGAGAAAGAGAAGAGAAGAACAGAGCTCCGGTTAAGGAAAAACTTGATGCGGATGCAATAGCCGAGAAGCTGGAGGATGAGGATTTCAAGGATCTTGTCGGCCAGGCGAAGGCGTATTTCAACAGGCTTCTTACTCAGACTGACACGGACATGCTCATATACATATATGATGAACTCGGTTTCCCAAAGGATCAGATAGAATATCTATTGGAGTATTGTGCGACCATATCCAAAACAAGAGCCAATTATGTTCAGGCGGTTGCCATTGACTGGTATGAAAGAGGCATAAGCAGCCGTGAGGAGGCTGAGGAATATACAGCTTCCTTCAGCTCACTTTATAGAATGATATTCCGTGAACTCGGAATAACAAACCGCGCAGTTCCGACGCCGGCAGAAATGGGCTACATCAAAATGTGGCAGAATGAATTCGGCTATGGAGAAGATATAATCGGAGAGGCCTGCAGAAGGGCTATAATCACAAGACCAAACTCAGCAACCTTTGCTTACGTAAACGGAATACTTGATAAATGGCATAAAGACAATGTCAGAACCTTCAGGGACATTGAGGCTGCGGATGAGAGATTTGAGAAGTCAAGGAAGAAGAGTACGGGAACTGAAGGAAGACTCGGAACCTTCGGAAACTATAAACAGAGCAGCACTGATGAAGAGTGGGATGAGCTTACGAAAATGTCCGTGAGAGAGGTCAACAGGAAAGAATGAGTTACGCATTTAACATGGATGAGATCCTGATGAGACTGGATCAGAGAAGAAGCTCTGCCAAGAAGGATCAGAACAAACGGCGTGAAGAGGTATATGATAAGATACCTGAGATAAAAGAAATTGATGATAAGCTGAGAGAAGGAACGATCCTTGCGATAAGGAATAATATTCATTCGACAGATGAAAAGGAAGGCGTGGGAAGTATAGCCGCTCTTGCGGAGCTTCAGAAGAAAAACGATATACTTTCTGCGAAGAAGAGGAAGCTCCTTATAGAACATGGTTATGATGAGGATTACCTTGAATTAAGGTATGTATGCCCTCTTTGTAAGGATGAGGGATATGTTAACGGTGAAAAGTGCAGGTGCCTTAAGCAGATGATAATTGAGGAGAGATACAGGCAGTCAAATATTGCCAGGAGGCTCTCTGAAGAGAACTTCAGCACCTTTGATATAAGCTACTACAGTAAGGAGACAGCCTCGGGTGAGGAGATATCTCCATATGAAAATATAAAAAATATTCTTGACAGAGCGAAGAAATACATACATAATTTCGAGAGTCAGCGAGGAAGCATCATTATCTTCGGTGAAACAGGAAGAGGAAAAACATTTCTTACCAACTGTATTGCCAAGGAGATACTTGATCAGGGACACAGTGTTTTATACCTTTCTGCGGGTGAACTGGTAGATGATGTAATAAACAGCTATCTGTTCAGACGCGATGACGGAGAAGGAGATATTGAGAAAAAAGCACGGTATGATTTTGTATCTGATGCAGATCTGCTTATAATAGATGACCTGGGAACAGAGTCACTTAACAGGCAGAGCGTGACACAGCTCTTTCGTGTTATAAATAATCGTATTGTTGCGGGGAAGGCTACCATAATTTCTTCTAACCTGGATATAAAGGGGATAAGAGATAATTATACGGAGCGTTTTGCTTCGAGGATAGCCGAGAATTATGATTTTTATAACATCTTCGGAGCCAACATAAGGATGGCTAAGAAGAGACGTATGCTGGAACACTGATTAACTTACAAATATATTTATTTTTACGGAGGAAAAAACAATGCCAGACTCAAGTAAACTCAGTACCATACCTGTAGGACAGTTAGGACTTCTCCCGCTGGAAAGCTGCCGTTCTCTGGGTGAGAAGGTCGACAATTATCTTGTCAAGTGGAGAAAGGAAAGACTTCAGAAGAGACCGCAGGAGAGCAGAATCTTCGATGGTTATGAGCAGGATACATTTATTCTTAATTCATGCTGCCCAAGATTTGCCTCAGGAGAAGCTAAGGGAACACTTCAGAGCTCAGTAAGAGGCAAGGACATATTTATCATGGTTGATGTCGGAAACTACAGCATTGAGTATACTCAGAGCGGTATTAAGAAGCCTATGTCACCTGATGATCATTATCAGGATCTGAAGAGAATAATCGCTGCAATCGGCGGTAAGGGACACAGGATAAATATAATCATGCCATTCCTTTATGAGAGCAGACAGCATAAGCGTACAAATCGTGAGTCACTTGACTGCGCACTTGCTCTTCAGGAGCTTGTAGGCATGGGCGTTGAAAATATAATCACCTTTGATGCACATGATCCACGTGTTCAGAATGCCATACCTCTTCATGGCTTTGAAAATGTAATGCCAACATATCAGTTCATCAAGTGTCTCCTCCGTACAACACCTGATCTTGAACTTGATTCGGAGCATCTTATGGTTATAAGCCCGGATGAGGGTGCTATGCACAGAGCAATCTATTTTGCAAACCACTTCGGCGTTGATGTCGGAATGTTCTATAAGAGAAGAGATTATTCAAAGGTTGTTAATGGTAAGAATCCTATCGTTGCACATGAATTCCTGGGTGATGATGTTGCAGGCAAGGATGTTATAATAATCGATGATATGATCGCTTCCGGCGAAAGCATGCTGGATGTTGCAAGAGAGCTTAAGGGAAGAAAGGCAAGAAGAGTATTCTGCCTCGCAACCTTCGGACTCTTTACTGCAGGCCTTGATGTATTTGACAAGGCTAAGGCAGATGGCGTCATCGATAAGGTTATCACAACAAATGTAACCTATCAGAAGCCTGAGCTTTTCGACAGAGAGTGGTATGAATCAGCCGATATGAGCAAATATATCGCATACCTTGTTGATCACCTTAATCATGATGCATCCATAAGTGATCTCCTTGATCAGTCAGAGAGAATCCAGGCTCGTATCAATGAGTATAAGGTTAAGCATACTATTTCAGATAACTACGAGGGTTAACCGGGGTTCAGAAGCTTCGGTTTCGGGAATACGAATATTAATTATTTAAAGTTATTATATAACTTAACGTAAAAAATAAGAGAGAAAACAGCATTTTAGCAAAAAAATGCTGTTTTTTTCTTGACTGATAGGTTATTTAGAGTACAATGTATCTATATGAGCGGCGACTGGCGGCGAAGCCGGCAGGTTTGCTGACTACAGTCGGCAGGTGGCAACAGTATTGCAGGTTTGCTGACTGCAGACAATAATAATGATCGATAAGAACAGGAGATGGACAATTATGGCTAAGAAAGATATTGACTGGGGAAGCCTTGGTTTCGGTTATATGGAGACCGACAAGAGCTATGTTTCAAATTTTAAGAGTGGTGCATGGGATGACGGTGTGCTTACCGACAACCATACGATTACAATGAGTGAGTGCGCATGCGTGCTTCATTATTCACAGTCATGCTTTGAGGGCCTTAAGGCATATACAACAGAGGATGGACATATCGTTACTTTCCGTCCTGACCTTAATGCACAGAGAATGATGGATACCTGTAAGAGACTTGAGATGGCTGTATTTCCTGAAGAGAGATTCATTCAGGCAGTTGTTGATGTTGTAAAAGCAAACGCTGACTGGGTACCACCTTTCGGTTCAGGTGCAACACTTTATATCAGACCTTTCATGTTTGGTTCAAATTCAGTTATCGGTGTTAAGCCTGCTGATGAGTATCAGTTCAGGATCCTTACAACACCTGTTGGACCATATTTCAAGGGTGGCGCTAAGCCAATCTATATCAGAGTAAGTGACTTCGACAGAGCAGCTCCTCACGGAACAGGTCACATCAAGGCCGGCCTTAACTATGCAATGAGCCTTCATGCGATCGTTGATGCTCATCAGAAGGGCTTTGATGAAAATATGTATCTTGATCCTGCAACAAGGACCAAGGTTGAGGAGACAGGCGGAGCAAATATGATCTTCATTCAGGGTAATAAGTTCATCACTCCGAAGTCAAACAGTATCCTTCCTTCAGTAACACGTCGTTCACTTGAGGTTGTTGCCAAGGATTACCTCGGTATGGAAGTTGAGGAGAGAGAAGTATTCCTTGACGAGCTTGACAGCTTCGATGAGTGCGGTCTCTGCGGTACAGCAGCAGTTATCTCACCGGTTGGCAAGATCAATGATCATGGCAGAGACATCTGCTTCCCAAGCGGAATGGAAGAGATGGGTCCTACAACCAAGAAGCTTTATGATACACTTACAGGCATCCAGATGGGCAGGATTGAAGCTCCTGAAGGCTGGATCAAGGTTATTGAGTAATAGCTGTATATTTGATAAATATTTAAATGATGAGAACAAGGCTCTGCAGTCTGAACAGGCTGCAGAGCCTTTTGTGCATTTTGCACAATAAAAATCGTAAAACATTACGATAAAATACAATTTGACTAAAAACATACGGAAATGATATATTGATTAAGAAATGAAGAACAACCGGTTGCGCAACAAAAGAACAAAAAAGTTGCGCAAAATCGCGGTTGTGTTTAGGAGCAAAAATTGCCTGCAGATAATATGTGCGCAACATGATACAATTAGTTGCGCAAAATGACTTTGTATTTCCGATTAAACAGGCGATTTGCGCAAAGTATATGTTCACAGCCGGGACAAAGGCTGTGCTTAATATATCGATCGGTCGTAATTTATGCCGGCTTATATGACTGATCCGTATCTATGCAAATGTGTTTTATTTAAGAAAGGACAAGTTTCAGATGAGAAAGAAGCAGGGACTCAGAGCAAAGGTGCTTTCATGCTGTATGGCACTCCTGATGGGGGCCGGTGTGATGGGAGGAGTACAGGGAAAGGAGAAGGAAGTATCTGCAGCGAGCAGTATTTCCGGTGTTTCAGCCATTTCAGGGCTGCCTTCGGATTTTATAAGAGGAGTCGATATATCGTCTCTGACTGCATTTGAGAATGCGGGCACGGAGTTTTATTATCTCGACGGAACGAGCGGAGATATGTTTGATATACTGTCGGATGCAGGCGTAAATTATGTAAGGATACGTATCTGGAATAACCCTTATGACTCAGGCTCGCCTTATAAGGGCTATGGAGGAGGAAATACTGATCTGTACAATGCCAAGGTGCTCGGAAAGAGAGCGACCGATGCGGGAATGAAGGTGTTTATTGATTTTCATTATTCGGATTTCTGGAGCGATCCTGAGAAACAGTTTGCTCCTAAGGAATGGTCAGATTATTCACTCTCTCAGAAAGAATCTGCGGTTTACGGATATACCTACTGGGCACTTTCCGAACTTCTTGACTATGGTGTGAATATCGGAATCGTTCAGATCGGAAATGAGACAAACGGTTCCATGTGCGGAGTCGGAGGCCTCTACGACGGTGTATGGGATCTCAGCTCGGGAGTTGCAGACCTTATGCAGCAGGGCTGCTATGCGGTTGATGATATAAACAGTGCATATGGCAAGAGTATACAGAAGGCACTTCATTTTACTGATCTGAATACAAATGGTGAATGGTATGCAAAGTGTCTCAAGGAGCAGGGCGTTGATTATGATATTTATTCAGCATCATATTATCCGATGTGGCACGGAACCTCTGCAGATCTTACAACTACGCTTACAACTATAGCAAAGACCTACGGAAAGAAGGTTATGGTTGCCGAAACCGCCTATCCATACACTCTGGATAATCTCGACAGTACTTCGAATACGGTTTCAAGCTACTGTATGAATTATCAGAATTATGATGTAAGTGTTTCCGGACAGGCTGAGGCAGTCAGGGATATAGCTGCTGCAGTTAACAAGGTTAATACCAATTACAGATCCGGCTACGGTCTGGGTGTATTTTACTGGGAGCCTTCATGGATACCAACCTCATCATCAGCCTGGGGCACATACGGAACAGGCTGGGCATCGTCTTCATCAGGCAATTTTGAACTGTTATATAATTCTTCGGTAACATATTATTCGACCGAAGATAAGGGTTCCTCATGGGACAATATGGCTCTTTTTGACACAAACGGAAAGGCCATGAAGTCGCTCTATGTATTTAACGATATGGCAGGTAAGAGCAGTAATGCCTCATCCGGAACATCTTCTTCGGGAACATCAACATCTGTAAGCAGTACTCTGGACGGAACTTACTATATAAGAAGCAAATTCAGCGGAAAATATCTTAATATTGCCTCCGGTTCTTCATCAAATAATGCAAACCTCGAGCAGTACAGTTATAACGGCAGCTCTGCCCAGAAATTCAAACTGGTTTCCGACGGAGACGGATATTATACGATCTATACAGGAGCTTCAGGCTATTCAAAGGTACTGGATGTTGCTAAGAAGAGTTCGGCGAACGGGGCAAATATCGCCCAGTATACATCAAACAGCGGTACAAATCAGAAGTTTGAGCTGGTGGAGGTATCAAGCGGAGTCTATGCAATAAAGACCAAAATATCAGGAAGTGCATCATGCCTGGATGTGTATGGCTGGAGCTCTTCTGATGGCGGAAATATAGCGCAGTACAGTTATTGGGGCGGAGATTGTCAGCTCTGGTATCTTGAGGTGACTTCCGAGTGACGGAATAAGAATAAGACTTGAATGATATAGAGACAGTCATTATGGGCCTTGCAGACCTATGGTTTGCGAGGCCTTATTATATAAAAACCCTCCGGGGGATGCGTCTCGGCGCGAGATGTTATTAGTTGCCTGCGGCAACACGCGCCTCGCGCAGAGCATGCCGC
>OCTW013384014.1_pt1 | contig 76126 bp, 73 predicted proteins | sample 1539671 | NCBI WGS metagenome assembly OCTW01 (sample SAMN02144230, study PRJEB22623) | gut metagenome | biome: sheep rumen | host: Ovis aries | place: New Zealand | reverse complement strand
AAAACTGGCGTTTCGTTTACAAATATGCACTTTTCGATTTACAAACAGGCATCTCGCCTTACAAACTGGCGCCTCGAATTACAACTCAGCTGAAACTTCAAAATGCTGTCAGTTCATTCCGGTTTTGCCATCATTCATTCCAGATATGCATACATTTATTCCGATTTTCTGAAGTCATGCTATACTTGTTGACAGCATAGACTTTCAAGGGAGGATCTCGCGATGTTTCAGAAAGAAAAGGATGTGCTGCGGTATATCCGAAGGCTTCGCTACCGCGTGCGTCTGAATAAAAAGACGTTCAAGCTGCTTATGGTGCTCAGGACGTTGGTAATTCTGACGCTGGTGCTGAACGTGCTCCAGCGGAACTATGAGGCAGCTGCCCTCTGCGTTCTGTCACTCATCCTGTTCCTGATGCCGTCCTTTTTCGAAAAACAGCTGAAGATCGAGATTCCTCCGCTGTTTGAGGGGATCATCTACTGCTTCATATTTGCAGCGGAAATCCTGGGAGAGGTGAACCATTTCTATACGCTGATCCCTGGATGGGATACGATCCTGCACACGCTGAATGGCTTTCTGTGTGCGGCGATCGGATTTGCGATGGTCGATTTGCTGAACCGGCACAGCAGCAGGCTGAATCTTTCTCCGCTCTACCTGGCAGTTGTCGCTTTCTGCTTTTCGATGACGATTGGCGTCCTGTGGGAATTCTTTGAGTTTTTCTGTGACCAGTTCTTCTTTCTGGACATGCAGAAGGATTTTGTTGTAAAGACGATTGGTTCGGTGACGCTCGATCCGACGCACAGTCAGAAGCCTTTTGTTATCCGGAACATTGTCCGGACGGTGATTGAGACGGCGGACGGAAAGAGCTATGTGGTAAACGGAGGATATCTTGACATCGGGATCATTGATACGATGAAGGATCTGTTTGTAAACTTTGTCGGAGCTGTCGTTTTCAGTGTGCTGGGCTATATCTATGTCAAAACCCGTGATGAGAACAGTCTTGCCGGGAAGCTGATGATCCACAGGCTGACAGCGATGGAGGTCGAGGAGGTCAATGCCTTCGTTGACCAGCAGGAGGCAGAGCGGAAGGAGCAGCTTGAAAAAGCCCGGGTCATCCGGAAGAAGTCCCGAAACCGGAAGAAGTCCTGAGAACAGACAATCCGTTTTAGAAATAGCTTTAGAAATCATCCCTGGAAACACAAAAAAGGTGTTGACAGGGATGATTTTGAATGCTATTGTACTAATCAGTTAATACAACAACACAACAATACAACAACACAAATACACATCCGCAGGCTGGTGGTGAGCAGGGATAACCCGGAGAAGACACAACAGGATACACCTGATTGTGGAGCATAAGGGAGATACCGGGACACGCAGGGCAGAGACGGCGGCTGTGGGAGAGGGGGCGCTTCGATGTGGCATGGAGCTTTGAGAATGGAATTCCGATCTATCAGCAGATTATCACAAAGCTGAAGATGCAGATTGCGGCAGGCATCTATCAGCCGGATGACAGACTTCCTCCTGTACGGGAGCTGGCAATGGACGCGGGTGTCAACCCGAACACCATGCAGCGGGCACTTGCCCAGATGGAACAGGAGGGTGTGCTCTACACGAACCGGACGGCCGGGCGGCATGTTGCCTCCGACCCGGAGAAGATCCGGTCTCTTCGGAAGCAGATTGCGGAGGATGAGATAGCACGGATGTTTGGGAAGCTGCAGGGAATCGGCATGTCGAAGGAGGAAATCATGGCGGCGGTCGATGCCTGGAGTCGGGAAGCCTGATCTGCCGGTGCCTGAGAGCCGATGGGCGTACGTGTCACAAGGCACAGCGGGCAGGCGGTTCCTGAGGGAAAAAGACAGTGAATACGTCCGGAAGGACGCGAGGAGGAGTTATGGAAGAGTTGAAGAAAGAGATGGATGTGATACAGACAGGCGGGGGACCTGAAAAAGAGCAGCCGGCATTTGAGTGCAGGAAGCTGACGATGCGGTATGGAAAGACGCTGGCGCTCGATGCGGTGGATCTGACCTTGATGCCGGGACGGATCGTCGGGCTTCTGGGGCCGAATGGTTCCGGCAAGACGACGATGATCAAGCTGGCCAACGGCCTGCTTCAGCCGACCTCCGGGGAGATCCTGATTGCGGGAAATGCGCCAGGCCCGAAGTCAAAGTCGCTTGTCGCCTATCTGCCAGACAGAGATTTCCTGCCGCCCTACATGAATGTGACGCAGCTTCTGGATTTTTACAGCGACTTCTTTGTAGATTTCGATCGCGAGAGAGCGGAAAAGCTGCTTGAGAGTCTTGGGTTTGACCCGAAGCAGAAGCTCAAGGTGATGTCAAAGGGAACCAAGGAAAAGATCCAGCTGGTGCTTACGATGTCGAGGCGGGCAAAGATCTACCTGCTTGATGAGCCGATCGCCGGCGTCGATCCGGCAGCGAGGGACTTCATCATTCGGACCATCATCGGCAACTATGCGGAGGACGCGCTGGTCGTCATATCCACACATCTGATCGCGGATATTGAGACGGTGCTGGATGAGGTTGTCTTCTTAAAGAAAGGACATATTGTCCTGCACAAGCAAAGCGATGAGGTGATTGCCGAGAACGGCAAGGATATCGACCATGTATTCCGGGAAGTATTTGCCTGCTGAGGAGGGAAGAAGAATGTTCAGAAAGCTGTTGAAATACGATATGAAGGAAGTCGGGATGGTGATGCTGCCGCTGTACGCGGCGATGCTGATCCTGGCGGCTGCGGCGGGCTTGTCCATGCGGTTCTCGATTATGAAAGGGCCCCGGGATTTCGTAGCGTCGACGGTGCCGGGCGTCGTGACCCTGATTCTGATGCTGGTTTACGGGGCATTGATTCTGGGAATGGCGGTTATGACGCTGGTCATGACAACCCGGAACTTCAGGGACAACCTGCTTGGGAGTCGCGGCTATCTGATGAACACGCTGCCGGTCACCACACAGTCTCAGGTGCTCAGCAAGTCACTGAACGGTCTCATCTGGATTGTACTGGGAGGCGTTGCATCGGCTGTGTCCGGAACCATTGCGCTTCTGTTCATCATGAGGAAGCAGGACTGGGCAGAATTTTTCCAAACGATTAATGAGATGTTCGGAGACCGTATGTCGCCCTGGGTGATGCTTCTGCAGCTCGTCATCTTGTTTGTACTTGGAGCGCTGCAGATTGTCACAAAGATCTTTGTTTCCATCTGTGTTGGGAACCTCTGGCGTTCAAAGCGGGGGCTTGGAGCGGTTCTGATGTTTGTCGGACTGACGGTCCTGCAGACCCTGATCGGCAACAGACTGACGCACCTGACAGCGGATGCGTCGATCAGCTACTCGCTGCTGAGCAGCGGCGTTTCGGTGGTCTTTGGGTTGAACGATGGGGAAGCGGGATTGTTCACTGCAAGGCAGATGGGATTTGCGGCAGGGCAGGACATTCTATATATTGTCCTGTTTCTGATTGTAACCATCTGGGTACTTCGAAATAAGATGGATCTTCAGTGAATAATCGGATTATTTACAGAAAACGAGGAAGTCATAATGAAATTAACACATCGGCTGTCAGATCGTGTATAATGATTCTGACATCATAGTATAGAAGAGACAATTGAGGGAAGGGGCTTCGCCGGTAGGGACACGCGGGGTGAGGCGCGAGAAGACGTGTCAGACGATGCAGAGGACTGCAGGAATGGAGGAAACATGAGAAAACAGATCAGAGTGCTGACAGCAGCGACGCTGTGCGCGAATCTGGCATTTGCCGGAGCTGCTCCGGGATTTGCCGCTGAGGCGGCAGCACCGGCGGCCGAAACCGAGTCCGCTCTTCAGGCGGGACAGGAGCTGGCTGGTGAGGTGCTGGATGCAGCGAATGAAGCCTGGAAGTTTTCCGGGACGATGGAGTTTGGAGACGGGCTCCTCTCCCTGATGTCTTCAGACGGAACGGACGTAAGCTGGTTGAAATCAGCCGGCGTGGATGGTGTCGTCGCCGGCGGCGGGGATGGAACCGCAGATGCGAATGAGACGATTACACTCAACGGGACGGCAGTGTGCGATGTGCAGGCAAAGTACGATGCAGAGAGCGGCAGACTGTATTTCAGCTGCCCGGGTCTGAAAAAGGTGCCGGCCTCTGTGGATCTGAACGAGATCTTCTCGGGCATGAAATCTGAGTTTGAGTCTGGATTCGGATCCGGACTTGAGACAGGGATCCCTTCGGAAGATATGACCCGGCTCCAGAAGGAAGCGGCAGAGCTGTTCGGCTCCATCCGCTCAGATGAGTGGACAGATTTTATTGGCAGGTATGCCGGAACTGTCATGACAGGGATCACGACAGAGCAGGGAGGAGAGAGCCAGGTGATGGCGGGAAGCCTGAGCGATACGGTCACCAGTACGACAGTCTCCATTCAGCCGGATGCGATGGACAGGATTGTCAAGGACAGTGTCGGAACACTCCGTGAAGACCCGCTGGTTCTGAAGATACTCGGAAGTGATTTTGCGGCGGATCTGGCATCGATGGCTGTGAAATCCGGAGCGGATAAGGCACCGGACGCCGGCGCAGACAGCACGGGCGATGTCACCGGCAGTCAGCTGGTCGGGATGTATCAGAGCGCGCTGGATTCGGCGAAGGACAATCTGTCAGGCCTCCCGGGCTTCTCTGTCAGCATCGGCAACAACGCGGAAGGAAAGTTCACGAGTATGGATCTGAAAGTCCTGTACTCCGGAGTCGAGATACCGGTATGCACATTTGTGACAATCACTGACGGAACGAAGAATGCAACGGAGCTGGATCTTGGCGAGATGATCGCATCCTCCCTGCTGGGCGCAGCTTCAGGGGAAGGACAGTCCGACGTGGAGACGGAGACAGGTGCGCAGGATACCGCTTCATCCGGGAAGACAGGTCTGCTGATGGAGGGTACGACAGACGGCGGAAAGCTGAATGAGACGATTACCATCCAGGCAGCTGGTACTCCTTACGTGACGGCGACGGTCAGTGACTGGGACATCGAAGGCATGAAGAGCGGAAAGCTTATGGGCAGCGTCTCTGCGCAGCTTGGTGGCGAATCCGTCGGCCTTGACTTTGCATACTCTGATGCCGAGGGGCAGAGCGTAAGCCTCCTCGTAAACGGAGAGATGTTTGTGAAGCTGACAGGCAGCGTGAGCACAGCGGATCCGTCTTCTGTTCAGAAACTTGACACGACGGGGGCAGTGGAGCTGAAGAGCAGCGATGATTTTGAGAAGTATCTCGCAGACGCTGACCCGTCTGCTCTCCTGGAAAAGCTTCAGGCGGCAGGAGTTCCGCAGGAGCTTCTTGGAGCAGAGCTGGAGCAGACAGAAGGTGCGGCAGCTTAAGCTGCAGGAAACTGGTCGCCTGGCTTGGCGCATCAAAAGCAGTGCCCATGAAATAACTCGAAAAGCAGGGAGACGCGGAAAGCGTCCCCTGTTTTTTTAGTGGGAGATTATTCCACGGCCTTGAGAGATTCGGCCATAGGGATTGCGCGGATGCGCTTTCTCATCAGGAGATTGACCATGTAGGCAAACAGGTTGGTGATCAGGACGGCAAGGATATAGCTGACCGATCTGATCCGTGTCAGGAAGACCATATTGTCGACAAGGATCCGGCTCATCACAGCGCGGTGGAAGAGCATGCCGAGCGGAAGACCGATGAAACTGGCAATGAGAGAGAGAATCAGATTCTCCCGGAGAACGTAGCTGTCGGTTTCCTTTGGGTAAAAACCGAGGACTTCGACGGTTGCAATCTCACGGCTGCGCTCAGCCAGATTGATCGAAGTCAGGTTATAGATGACGATTAGCTCAAGCGCGCCTGAAAACAGAATCAGCAGAAGAACGATATAGTAGACGCAGGAGAGTGCCTTATCTGCTGTTTCCTTTGAGAGGGACAGCCTGCTGACCTGCCGGACACCCGGAATCCCGGCAATCTGCTGTGCGAGGGCAGCGTCTGCTGCTTCAGAAGAAGCATCTTTCGCAGTCGTCTGAGTGCCGCTTGTCCGAATCAGCAGTGTGTCGGGTTTCCATTCCCCTGTCTGCTTCCTCAGCGTATCAGCATTCAGAATCAGGGCATTGTCAAGATAGTTGTCAAAGATGCCGCTGACGGTGGCTGTGATATCCTGACGGGCCGCATCCCTTATGATCAGAGTGTCGCCGACGGAGAGAGACAGCTTCTGTGCGATTTTTGTGCAGACGAGTACCTCTCCGGACGGAGGGAAGAGACATGCCTTGTCTGCTGTCTTCAGTGTCCAGAACGACATAAAGGTCTCCGGCTGGTCGGTGCTGTAGAGATTGATGGCTGACATGGAGCTTTTGTGTGCCTTGACGCTGACTCGGGACAGGCTGCAGGAGCAGGCTGCAGAGTCTGCGGCGATTCGGAAGAGCCTGTCTGTCACATCATCGATTTTTGACGATGTGACAGTCGCTTCAAGCTGGTAGCGCTGGATGGTCCTGTACTGGAGATCTGTGATACCGATCAGGGAATCTTTGACGCCAAAGCCTGTCAGTACCAGTGCTGCGTAGCAGCTGATGCCGACAAGCATCATAAACAGACGCTGCTTGTAGCGGAGCATGTTCCGGAGCGTGATTTTGTGGAGAAATGAAAGCCGTTTCCAAAATGGAGTAACGTGTTCAAGCCAGATTCGTTTCCCACTTTTTGAGACGCCTGGGCGGATGAGCTCGGCAGGACGAATCGACAGCTCGCTTCGGACAGACAGCCAGGTGCAGAGCAGAATACCGGTGATCGATACAAGGCCCGTCATGACTGCAAGCGGCAGGCTGGAGGTATACTGGATCCTGGCAAAGCCATAGACGGAGCTGAGGGCAAGCCAGAAGACCTTTGGAATGAGAAGGGTACCGGCAAAATATCCGCCGGCCCAGCCGATGTGGGCTGCACTTCCGGCGTACAGAAGGTACTTCGCGCTGATCTCCGCAGTTGAAAAGCCCAGTGCCTTGAGCGTCCCGATCTGCGTACGCTCCTCCTCGACCATTCGCGTCATGGTTGTAACACAGACCAGCATGGCGATCAGGGCAAAGAACAGTGGGAATAAATCTGCGATACCACTGACGATCGAAATGTCATTTTTGAAACTGATGAGACTGGAATGATCTTCCCGGGTGAGGGCGTAGATGTGAAGGGATCTGTTTTCCGCGAGGCTGGTGACGCGGTCTCTGACCTTCTCCACCCGTGTCTCATACGCTTCGCCGGTGTGCGGGATTTCAGGATCAAGCGTGAGATCGATCTCTGTGAATGCAATGCTAAGGAATGCACGCTTCGGAACAAACAGAAAACCATCGAGCTTGCCTGCGCCGATGGTGGTGCTCCCGCGGCTTGTGCTCAGCCAGAGCGGAGAATCGCACAGACCAACGATGGTGAATGTCTTTGTATCCAGAAAACCGGCGGCCTGATCGGATTTTGTGGTGTCGACCGTCAGCTTTTTCCCAATGTCAGAGAAGGAAAAGAGCCGCCTGTCGGCCAGACATTCGGATGCAGTCTTTGGCATGCGGCCGGCCGTCAGAGATGGAAGATTGACCGTATTCTGGAGCGACTGGATACGGAGCGCGTAGCGCTGCGCCGTGCCGGCGGATGCCATATTTTCCGTATCTGCCTCCGATCCTGTGCCGTGCGCTGAGACAGCTTCTACCATGGCGTCTGTGCCGGTGCCGCCCTCTGCGGTGGAGACGCCTTCGATGTCTGAGAAGGCCTTGACGTCGGAGGACAGAAAAAAATTGCTGCTGAGGATCCGGATATCGAAGAGCTTCTGACGACTGAGATAGTCGTCGCATGTCCGCTGCATTGCCGGTTTTGTGATTTTGAGACCGGCGAAAAAGCCTGTGCTTAGAAAAAGGAGCAGAAAAAGCGCAAGATACCGTCCGAAAAATGTGCGGATGCTGCGCCTTGTCAGTTTGAAGATAGCACGATGGGTTTTCATGTCGGCACCTCACCACTCGATCTGGTCTGCCGGGATGACAGCTGCATTTTTTTCATTCGACTGAATGCGGCCGCTGCGGATCCGGATGATCCGGTCTGCCATTGGTGCGATCGCCTGATTGTGCGTGATGATCATGACGGTCGTATGGTGTTCGCGGCTCAGCCGGTGAAGCAGCTTCAGAATCCCTTTGCCTGTCTCGTAGTCGAGGGCGCCGGTTGGCTCGTCGCAGAGCAGGAGCTTCGGATTCTTTGCCAGGGCGCGTGCAATGGCGACGCGCTGCTGTTCACCGCCGGAAAGCTGTGCGGGAAAATGTCCGCCCCGGTCTTTCAGACCGACGAGGGAGAGCGCCGCCGTCGCGTCGATCGGGTCTTTGCAGAGCTGGGCGGCGATTTCGATGTTTTCGAGCGCCGTGAGATTCGGGATCAGGTTGTAGAACTGGAAGACAAACCCGACGTCATGCCGGCGGTAGTCGACCAGCCTGCGGTCATTGAGCGCAGAGACTTCCGAACCATCCACAAAGATACTTCCCGACGTGATGGTGTCCATCCCGCCAAGCAGGTTGAGCAGGGTTGTTTTCCCGGCACCGGAGGATCCCAGCAACACGCAGAATTCGCCCTTCTGCATGCTGAACGAGACGTCATCCAGCGCCCTGACAGGGACTTCACTTGTCCCGTACAGCTTCGATACATGATCAAATTCGATATACGCCACGATACCCACCCGGCCTTTCTGTTCCTGTTTTGCATTCACTATATCACGAAGTCATATACTTTTTGTGCGGGAGAACATTGAATTCACCGCATCTGCAATTCACTGCATTTGCACAGCGGAAGCTGTGTCCGGATATCTGCCTGAATCACTTCCAGGGTTCGGAAGGGCTTCGTAAGCAGCCCGGAACAGCTGTCGGAACGATAACTGTAAATATTTCGGAATTATATAAGTATTCCAGCAATTCCCGCAATTATTATTCCGCCAGATAGAGTATAGTTGTGCTCGAAGCGATGATGGCAGAAAACACAGAGGGATGGAAAATGAACCGGGAAGAAGCGGAAGAATACCTGTACTGTGCGCTGGATATCGGCCAGCTGCTTCTTGCCAGCGGCGCGGAGGTCAACCGGGTCGAGGACACAATCAGCCGGGTGATGGCGGCAGCCGGCGTTCCGAAGGTCGAGGTGTTCTCGATCACATCGAATATCACGGTGACTGCGCACCTGGATGGGTTCCAGACGCTGACACAGATGCGGAGGGTGTATGCGATCCGCACCAATATGCGGCGGATTGAGGAGCTCAACCAGCTGTCGAGGGATATCTGCGCGAAGAAGCTGAAGCCGGAGGAAATCCGGGACAGGATCGAGCAGATTCAGGAAGAGAAACCGGCAAACAGCTGCCTGCTTCCGATCGGATATGCCATCGTATCAGGTGCATTTGCCCTGTTCTTCGGCGGCGACCTGAACGACTTCGCGGCTTCCGTGCTGATCGGATTTCTTCTCTGCTACATCGAGCGGCTGATTTCAAGGTTCACGGACAATATCCTGATGACGGCATTGATCTGGTCGACGATCGGCGGCTTTCTGGCACAGCTGACAGTCCTTTCAGGGCTGGGTCATCATGCAGACCTCATCAGCATCGGCAACATCATGCTGTTCATCCCCGGAATTGCCTTCACGAACTCGATCCGGGACATGTTTGTCGGCGATACCATCACCGGTCTGATCCGGTTTATGGAGTCGATTCTCCTGGCGGGCATCATTGCGGTCGGCTTCACGCTGGCCGGGCGTATTCTGGCCGGACTGCTGTGAAAAGGACTCAGCAGGAGCGTGTTTCCGAAATGCGAAGGGTGCAGTCTGCTGAAAAGGGCAGGACAGGAAAGGGCAGGACAGGAGAAGCGCAGAACGGGAAAAGTGCATGATGTGGAAAGCGCAGGACGTGGAAAGGGCAGGACAGGAAAAGCGCAGGAGGGTGAAAGAACTGTATGGAAGTCTGGAAGATTGTGCTGCAGTTTGTCACGGCGGTGGCGGGCTGCTTTGGATTTGCGATTGTGTTTCATGTCGGCTGCAATGAGTGGCTGGTTGCGTCTTTTGGCGGTGCTGTCTCCTGGGCGGCCTATCTTTTGATGCTTTCTGCATCTGGGAATGATTATGTGGCAGCTTTCGTCGGGTCAGCGGCTTCGGCCTTCTACGGGGAAATGATCGCCCGGAAGGTTCGTGCTCCTGCGACGGTCTTTACGGTGATCGCTTTCGTTCCGCTGATTCCAGGAGCGTCCCTGTACCGGGCAGCAGATGCATTGATGAACGGGCACAGCGAGGAAGGCAGACGGCTGGCGGTTTATACACTCGCATTCGCAGCCTGCATGTCGGCAGGCGTTGTTGTCACAACCCTGATTCTGCGGAAGATGGGGAAGGTCAGAGCCGGCAGAATATCCGGATGAGCGGCACCATGCGGCAGACAGATCTCGATGTACCCCCAGGAGCCCCTTCTGTGTGACCTTATCCACGTGCCATCAGACAGGTTCTGTGAAGCAGAGGCTGGTGTTCCATGTGATTCAGGGCTGATTCTCAGCTGGCAGCATCGACGTAGGCAATGGATGCCAGGAGGTCTGTCACCCCGCCCGTAAATCGCGTATACTGTTCCTGACATGAAATCGGCAGCGGTCGTCTGCTTGAACGCAGAAGGAGAAAGAATATGAGCATCATCGATATGAGCGGTTTTTGCCGCAAGGCAGAGGAGAATCACGTGCTGGGCGTTGTGGTTCAGCAGCATGGGCAAGAGATCGCAAGGCAGCTGTGGGACGCTGCGAGGCGCCGGGATGTCTACTCTGTCAGCAAGAGCTTTACGTCTGTAGCGGTTGGGATTGCGCAGAGAGAAGGACTTCTGTCGCTGGATGAGAAGCTGACAGATGCCTTTGCGGAGGACCTTCCGGATTTTGTCAGCCCGCACCTTGAGAAGGCGGCTGTCCGGGACCTTCTGACGATGTGTCTCGGCCAGGGAAAACCCTTCCTGATGGGCGCTGACCGCCCATTTTATCAGGAGACAGACTGGGTAAAGCTCTCGCTCTCCCAGCCGTGGGTCTGTGATCCTGACACGACATTTCTGTATAACAATGCCGGACCGTATCTGGCCGGCATGCTTGTGCAGCGGCGGTCCGGATGCGACCTCATCCACTATCTGATGCCGCGGCTGTTTGTACCGCTCGGCATTCACCTGCCGACCTGGGAGATGGATCCGCTTGGCAACAGTTATGGGGCGGGCGGACTGTTTCTGAACATCGATGAGCTGGCAAAGTTCGGACAGCTGCTGCTTCAGGATGGGAGCTGGAACGGGAAACAGCTGATTCCGTCGGACTGGGTTCGCGAGGCAGGAAGAAAACAGGTGGACAACGGGGAGGACGGCTACGGCTACCTGTTCTGGATGGGACCGCATGGCAGTTTCCGCGCGGACGGCAAGTACGGTCAGTTCGTAATCGTCATGAAGGATGTGGACGCCGTGGTTACGATCATGTCAGAGAGCCACACAGAGCGGAAGATCCTGAACGCCGTATTTGAGGAGCTCTATCCGCAGCTGAAGGGTCAGTGAGGGGTGACCTGAATTTTACCAGATATTGAAATGACATCAATGTCATACTTTCACTGGACATCAACATAGACTGCACAGGAAAAGAACACAGAAAGCCTGGAGGCGCAGTTGTGGCCTCCGGCTATGCGGCCGGGCGCTGCGGGTTCAAAACAGCAGTGCTGACGAAGGCGAATCTGAAAGAGGCGGAGGCCCTGCGGGCAGCACGACAACCATCACACAATACATTTATCCAACATTTTATTTTCATTCCATGTCAGAATGACACAGACTTTACAGGCGCAGGCTATACTGTTTTCCGGATGCCGGAAAGATGCAAGACGCATACTTGGACTTCCGTGAAATTCAGCAGGGCCTGCGCCTCAGGACAGGTGGAAAACCTCCGGGATGCAGTCCGTGATCGATTTTCAGGCTTTCTTACCCGATTCTTTTTGAAGGGGTCAGAAACAGCGGACGGACGGCATTGCATGCAGATTCGTCATTCTGCGATAAATTGACGATTCAAATCTGAAATATCTGAACAAATCATTCCAACATCAGGACGCATCTCATTCTTTGTAAGGTATATTCTCCAAATAATTGCGAAGAACATGATAATAATGTTATAATCTCCTCAAGTGTTTAAACAAGATCAGATCGCTTTCCGGCTGTCTGAGCCGGAAATCTGACGAAAAGGAGGAGACGGATATGCTGGAGCAGTCCTGCTATGACCTGGCGGACAGGTGCATAGCAAAACATGGAGCAAAGCCATCCTCGCTCATCCCTGTGATGGAGGACATCCAGGATGAGCTGCGCTATCTTCCGGGGGAGCTGTTGTCCTACGTGGCGGAAAAGATCGGCGTCAGCGAGGCGGAGGCCTACGGCGTCGCGACGTTCTATGAGAATTTCTCATTTGAGCCGAAGGGAAAGTTCGAGATCAAGTGCTGCGACGGAACAGCCTGTCATGTGAAGAAGGGGATCGCCGTGATAGAAGCCCTCCAGAAGGAACTGGGGCTTGGAAAAGATAAGCATACGACGGACGACATGCTGTTTACGCTGGAGACGGTTTCGTGCCTGGGCGCCTGCGGACTGGCGCCGACCATGATGGTCAACGGCAAGGTTCATCCGCGCATGACACCTGACTCTGCTGTCGCGCTGGTCAGAGAATTGAGAGGTGAGGAATCATGACGATCGCATCGAGAGAGGATCTTCAGCGTGCGCGTCTTGACGCTGACCGGGAGATGAAGAAACAGGATGTCCGCGTGCTGGTGTGCGCGGGAACAGGCTGCGTAGCCTCGGGGTCAGAGGCTGTCTATGAGGAGTTCAGAAACCAGCTGGAAGGACGGGAAGGGATCTCCCTTTCCTTTGCCCCTCACGAGCATACGAAAGTGGCGGCGGTCTGTCATACGGGCTGTCAGGGCATCTGCGAGATCGGGCCGCTTGTCCGGATCCAGAGTGGAGATCAGGTTATTCAGTATGTGAAGGTGCAGCCATCAGACGTCAGTGCGATCATCATGCGGACCATTCTGCACGGTGAGGTCATCGACCACCTGCTCTATCACCAGCAGGCGCAGTATGTCAGTCCGGACGATATTCCTTTTATTGCGAAGCAGACCAGGGTCGTTCTGTCCAACTGCGGAAAGTACGAACCGGATTCGCTGTCGGAGTATATCTACTCGGGCGGCTTTTCAGCGCTGGAGAAGGCGCTCTTCGATATGACACCGCAGCAGGTGATCGAGGAGGTCTCGAACTCGGGACTCAGAGGACGCGGTGGCGCAGGGTTTCCCACCGGGCGCAAGTGGTCGCAGGTTGCCCGCCAGAAGGATCCCGTCCGCTATGTTGTCTGCAACGGCGATGAGGGCGATCCGGGTGCCTTCATGGACGGATCGGTCATGGAAGGCGATCCGTACAAGATGATCGAGGGCATGATGATTGCAGCCTATGCGGTCGGCGCCCAGGAGGGCTATATCTATGTCCGGGCAGAGTATCCGCTGTCGGTCGCCCGGCTTCGGGAGGCGATCCGGAACTTGGAGGAGGCAGGGCTTCTGGGATCGAACATTCTTGGAAGTTCATATTCCTTCAGGCTGCATATCAACCGCGGAGCCGGTGCCTTCGTCTGCGGAGAAGGGTCGGCGCTGACCGCTTCCATTGAAGGAAAGCGCGGAATGCCGCGTGTCAAGCCGCCGCGGACGGTCGAGCACGGGCTGTGGGCGAGGCCGACGGTTCTCAATAATGTCGAGACCTACGCGAATGTCCCGCGCATCATCACCGATGGTGCCGGGTGGTTCCGCTCCATCGGTTCTGAGAACAGCCCCGGGACGAAGACCTTCTCCCTGACCGGCGCGATCCAGAACACTGGTTTGATCGAGGTGCCGATGGGAACGACCATGCGGCAGATCATCTATGATATCGGGGGCGGTATCAAGGACGGGGGAACCTTTAAGGCGGTTCAGATCGGCGGCCCGTCCGGCGGATGTCTGACGGAGAAGGAGCTGGACGTCGGACTGGACTTTGAGTCAGTTAAGAAGTATGACGCGATCATCGGATCAGGCGGCATGGTCGTCCTGAACCAGAGCTCCTGCATGGTCGAGGTTGCACGCTTCTTCATGGGGTTTACCCAGCGTGAATCCTGTGGGAAATGCACGCCCTGCCGCGAGGGAACCAAGCGGATGCTGGAGATTCTGCAGAAGATTGTCGACGGAAGAGGAGAGATGAGCGATCTGGACGAGCTGGAGGATCTGGCGCAGATGGTTCGTTCCATGTCGCTCTGCGGTCTTGGAAAGAGTGCGCCGCTTCCTGTCATCAGCACGCTTCATCAGTTTCGGGATGAGTATGTGGAGCATATCGTGGACAAGAGATGCCGCGCGCATGTCTGCGCGAAGCTGCGCCGCTTCATCATCGACCCGGACAAGTGTGTCGGCTGCGGAAAGTGCGCGCGCAACTGTCCGGCAGGCGCAATCATCGGCGCGAAGAAGATGCCGCACAAGATTGTCACGGATGCCTGCATCCGCTGCGGAAGCTGCCAGGAGAACTGTGCGTTTGACGCGATCTATATCGAGTACTGAGGAGGGGTGAGAGATGGGGGTCATGACAATCAATGGAAGGCGTGTTGCCTTCACAGATGAGAAGAATGTGCTGTCTGTCATCCGCAAAGCGGGGATCAACATCCCGACTCTGTGCTATCTGTCGGAGATGTCGACCTTCGGAGCCTGCAGACTCTGCATGGTGGAGGACGAGCGGGGAAAGATGTTTGCGTCCTGCTCGGAGGTTCCGAGGGACGGGATGACAATTTATACAAATACGGTCCGTCTTCAGAAGTACCGGAAGATGATTATTCAGCTGCTTCTGGGCTCGCATAACCGGGACTGCACGACCTGTGCGCAGAGCGGGGACTGCCGGCTGCAGGATCTGGCGCATAAAATGAACATCACCTCCGTGCCTTACCATGACACGCGGGATGTGCACCCGATTGACACCAGTTCGCCGTCGATTGTCAGAAACATGAACAAGTGCATTCTCTGCGGTGACTGCGTGAGGGCCTGCTCGGAACTGCAGGGGCTCGGTGTTCTGGAGTTTACGAGAAGAGGGGCGGACGCCCTGGTCTCGACGGCGTTCGACCGCCCGATTGCCCAGACCAGCTGTGTGAACTGCGGGCAGTGCCGTGTGTACTGTCCGACCGGGGCGATCACGATCCACTCCAACGTGGATGAGGTCTGGGAAGCAATCGGCGATCCGACGGTCCGGGTTGTCGCGGAGATCGCGCCGGCTGTCCGGGTCGCTGTGGGAGATGCATTCGGCATGAAGGACGGCGCCGGTGTGATGGGTATGATCGTGAACGCAATGCACCGGATGGGATTTGACGAGGTTTACGATGTGACGCTGTCGGCGGATCTGACCATTATGGAGGAGGCGCAGGAGTTTCTGGAGCGGCTGTCGGAGAACCGGAATCTGCCGCTGATGACATCCTGCTGCCCGGCATGGGTGAAGTTCTGCCACGACCAGTATCCGGAGTTTGAACAGAATGTCTCAACGTGCAGAAGTCCGCAGGGCATGATGAGCGCGGTCCTGAAGGAATATTACAGGGATCCGGAAAATTCGCAGGGCAAAAAGACGGTTGTCGTTTCGGTGATGCCGTGCACGGCGAAGAAGATGGAGATCCGCTGGAAGAGAAATTACACAAGAGGGCAGCAGGATACGGATATCGCGATCACTTCGACGGAGCTGATCAATATGATCCGCGATTTCGGCCTGGAGCTGGGAGACCTCGATCCGGAGGCCTGTGACATGCCGTTTGGCCTGGGCTCGGGCGGTGGCGTGATCTTCGGAACGAGCGGCGGCGTGACCGAGGCGGTTCTCAGAAGGCTGGCGCCGAATCACAGCAAGCAGCTGATGGACAACATCGCCGACTGCGGTGTCCGCGAGAAGAAGTGGATCCGGGAGTTCACGGTCAGCTACAAGGACAGAGACCTGAGGATCTGCGTCGTCTCAGGGCTTGGAAATGCCAGGGTCGTGCTCGACAGACTCAAAGCCGGGGAGGTGCAGTATGATCTGATTGAGGTCATGGCCTGCAGAGGCGGCTGCGTCATGGGCGGCGGACAGCCGGTCATCCTCGGGCGCACGCCGCGGGATGCCCGCACGGCAGGACTCTATCGAATCGATAATAATGAATCTGTCCGGAAGTGCGATGAGAACCCGCTCGTCCAGAACCTGTACAAGGGCATGCTGAAGGACAAGGCGCACGAGCTTTTGCATGTACACGCAGCAGACGAAACCCGATAACAGGGCGCGCAGCTGCAGGCTTTTGCATGTGCAGGGGACAAGACCTTGATCCGTTCACGAGACATATGGTGCCGGTAAAGGCTTTCGCATATACATGCACAGACAGATGATGCCGGCATCCGATGCCGTGGCCTGCAGAGAAACGAACATACAGAAAAAAGCCAGGCGGAGCAGCGCTGCCCCGCCTGGCTTTTTTTGAAGATGACGAACTGGAAGTCATCGAAGAACCTTACTCCAGCTCGAATGCGCCTGTATAAAGCTGGTAGTAGACGCCCTTCTGGGCGATCAGCTCGTCATGCGAGCCGCGTTCGATGATTCTTCCGTGGTCGAGCACCATGATGGCGTCTGCGTTGCGAACGGTGGAGAGTCTGTGTGCGATGACGAAGACGGTGCGTCCCTTCATCAGGTTGTCCATGCCTTTCTGGACAAGGGCCTCGGTTCTGGTATCGATGGAGCTGGTTGCCTCATCGAGGATCATGACTGGCGGGTCAGCGACCGCCGCGCGGGCGATGGAGATCAGCTGGCGCTGCCCCTGTGAGAGCTGCGCGCCGTTTCCGGTCAGGAAGGTGTCATAGCCGTCCGGAAGCCGGGTGATGAAGTCATCGGCGTTTGCAAGCTTCGCGGCGGCGATACATTCCTCGTCGGTCGCATTCAGGCGGCCGTAGCGGATGTTGTCCATCACGGTACCGGTGAAGAGATTGACATCCTGAAGCACGACGCCCAGTGACCGCCTCAAGTCGGGCTTCTTGATCTTGCGGATGTTGATGCCGTCGTAGCGGATCTTTCCGTCCGGGATGTCGTAGAACCTGTTGATCAGATTCGTGATCGTCGTCTTTCCGGCGCCGGTGGCGCCGACAAAGGCAATCTTCTGGCCCGGCTTTGCATAGAGCGTGATGTCGTGAAGCACCAGCTTGTTCGGGACGTAGCCGAAGTCGACGTTGAACATCCGGACATCACCCTGCTGCGGCGTGTAGGTAAGCGTCCCGTCATGATGCGGGTGCTTCCACGCCCACTTTCCGGTCAGATGGTCCGTCTCATGGATGGTTCCGTCCTTGTCATACCCTGCATTGACCAGCTCCACATAGCCGTCGTCTTCCTCGGGCTTTTGGTCCATCAGCTCAAAGACACGCGAGACACCTGCAAGGCCGAGTGCAATCATAGAGACCTGCATGGATGCCTGGCCGATGGACTGCGCCAGCTGCCTGGTCATGGCCAGAAATGATACAATCACGCCGATTGTGACGGTGTCGATCCCGGTCAGTGTCAGGTTCGGCGCCTTGAGCGTCACGAGAAAGCCGCCCAGGATTGCCAGAGCGATGTACATGATGTTTCCGACATTTCCAAGAATCGGCATCAGCATGAAGCCGGCGCGGTTCGCGCGGTCACTGTCCTCGAAGAGTTTCTGGTTAAAGGTACGGAAGTCAGCCTTCGCAGCCTCCTCGTGGTTGAAGACCTGGACGACCTTCTGACCATTCATGATTTCCTGAACGAAGCCCTCCTCGGCAGCCAGTGATTTCTGCTGATCGACCATACCGCTTGCGGAACGTCCCGCGAAGGTTTTCGAAATCCGGCTCATGACGTACATGAAGAACGCGACGCCGATGGTCATCCAGACAGAGAACTTCAGCATGGAGATGACGATCGCGATGACGGAAAGGCCGGTCTGATAGATCATCGGGAGCGACTGACCGATCATCTGCCGGATCGCATCCGTGTCGTTGGTGTAGGTGGACATGATGTCGCCGGTCAGGTGCTGGTCGAAATAGCGGATCGGAAGCGTCTCCATGCGGTCGAACATGTCATCCCGCATGTGCTTCAGCGTGCCCTGCGTTACCGTCGCCATGATCTGGGTATAGATGTTGGAGGCAATGACGCCTGCCGCGTACACGGCGATCATGGTTCCGATGATGGAGAGCAGCTGCGGATAGACTGCCTGCAGGCCCTTGGTCAAGCCGGGCGTGATGGCGGTGTCGACGAGGGTCTGCAGGAAGACCGACGCGATGACGCCTGAAAGCCCGGAGACGGCGAGGCAGATCAGGACGATGACAAGGCGCCATTTGTAAAAATGAAACATATATTTCATCATCCGGCTGAAGGTGCCGGGCTTTACCGGCGGACGCCCCGAGGGCTGCTTTTTCCCGGAACGGACCTTGTCTGCGCTGCGCGGATCCGAAGCCAGGGCTTCAGGCTTCGCCTGAGCCGCTGTGGCTGCCTGAACGGCCTGGGTCTGAACGGCTGTTTGATTCTGTGCTGCTGCCATCTTACGCATTCCTCTCTTCCTGATTCTGTGCCCCTGTCTGCGTTTCTGTCTCGTCCTGCTGGGCACTGCGGGTCTGGGAGTCGTAGACCTCCCGGTAGATGCCATGCTTTGCGAGCAGCTCCTCATGCGTACCCTGCTCAACGATGCGTCCGCCGTCCATGACAATAATGTTGTCCGCATCCTGGACGGAGGAGACGCGCTGCGCAATGATGATCTTCGTGGTGTCCGGAATCTCCTCGCGGAACGCCTTGCGGATCAGTGCGTCCGTCTTCGTATCGACGGCTGAGGTCGAGTCATCGAGGATCAGGATCTTCGGCTTTTTCAGAAGCGCCCGGGCGATGCAGAGCCGCTGCTTCTGGCCACCCGATACATTGGTTCCACCCTGTGCGATCATCGTCTGGTACTTGTCCGGGAACTCCTGGATAAAGCTGTCAGCCTGTGCCAGCTCGCATGCATGGCGGATTTCCTCATCTGTGGCATCCGGGTCTCCCCAGCGAAGGTTCTCGCTGATCGTACCCGAGAACAGGACGTTTTTCTGCAGAACGCAGGCAACCTGATCGCGCAGGACTGTGAGGTTGTACTTCCGGACATCCTCGCCGCCGACGCTGACGGATCCCTCAGACACATCGTAGAGTCTGGAGATCAGCTGTACGAGGGACGATTTTGATGAGCCGGTTCCGCCGATGATGCCGAGCGTGGATCCGGACGGAATGTGGAGACTGACATCGGACAGCGCATATTTTTTGCTGCGGTCTGAGTATTTGAAGGAAACATGGTCAAAATCCACGCGGCCGTCGGCGACCTGTGTCAGTCCATTTTCGGGTGAGGTGATCGTAGCGTCGTAGGAGAGAACTTCCGCGATACGTTCCGCCGATTCCTCGGCGATCATACACAGCACGAAGATGAAGGACAGCATCATGATGGCAACCAGGATCTGCACACCGTAGTTAATCAGGGACGAAAGTTCGCCTGTGGTCAGCGCGGAACCCTTCGTGGAGATGATCAGGCGGGCACCGATATAGCTGATCAGGGTGATGGAGGCAAACACGCAGGCCTGCATGGAAGGCGTGTTGAAGGCCAGAATCTTCTCAACATGGGTGAAGTCGTGCCGAACCTCCTCCGATTCCTTGTGAAACTTGTCCTTCTCATAGTCCTCCCGTACGAAGGACTTGACCACGCGCATCCCCTGGATGTTCTCCTGCACGCCATTGTTCATCGCATCATAGCGCTTGAAGATGCGGACGAAGATCGGATGCGTCTTGATCGCGATGCCGAAGATAATGATTCCCAGAATCGGAATCATGACCAGGAAAATCAACGACATTTTTCCGTTGATGGAAATGGCCATCACAACCGAAAAAATGATCATCAGTGGCGCACGAAAAGCCCCGCGTACCAGCATTGCGAAGGCGTTCTGGACGTTCGTGACATCGGTTGTCATGCGGGTAACCAGGGAAGCCTCCGAAAAGCGATTGATGTCGTGGAAGGAATAGGTCTGTACGCGGTCAAAGATGTCCTGCCGCAGGTTCTTTGCCAGCCCGCAGGAGGCCTTCGAGGACTCTGCTGCGGCTGCTGCTCCGAAGAACAGGGAGATAAATGAGATGACCAGCAGCCACACACCGTAGTACACGACTGGCTGGATGGACCGTTCTCCCATGTGGTCGATGAGCTTTGCCATCAGGAACGGGATGATGACTTCCATGATGACCTCGCCCGAGACCAGCAGCGGGGAGAGGATGGATTCCCGTTTGTATTCCCGAAGGCTTTTTGCCAGTGTCTTGATCAAAGCTGTTCCTCCTTCTGAGTCTGATTGGGACGGATCGTTTTTGCCGGAATTGTGTCAGGATTGTTTCCAGATACATTGTCCAGCAGCTTGTGCAGAAGGCGCCTGAGCTCGACAGCCTCCTCGGGTGTAAATCCGCGCACAAGCTCCTGCTCGGCCTGCCGTTTCTGTCGGATGGACTCGTCCCGGAACCGGTCGGACTTTTCCGTTGTCCGGACGATTCGTCCGCGGTGGTCGTCCGGGTTGACCTCCACCGTCAGAAATCCTTTTTTCTCCATGCGGGAGATGATGCCGACGACCGTCGGGTGTGAAACCTGGAGATGCGTCTCGATTTCCTTCTGCGTCACGGCACCGCCGTGCGTATGGATGAAAAACATAGTCTGGAACTGGCTCATGGTCAGCCCGGATTCTTTCAGACGGATGTCCGCCTGGTATTTCAGTCGTTCACCGACAATCTTTATCAAGTGGCCGATATCATCGTACACACGCCAAAGCCCTCCTTTCTGAAATGGAACCTGCAGGAACCCATGCAGCCTGTATCCGCTTCATATTGTCCTATATATGTAGCATGCTACAATTCAACGTAGACCTATTATATGCCTTATGCTTCCGAGGTGAAATTGTGAGATGCTCCAAAATGTAGCACGCTACATAATAAAAGCGGAAACATTCTGCACAAGGCATGTCAATCTGTGTCAATTTCTTCGCGCATTGGGAAGAGTATCCATGTTATGATGAAAGAAAGGAAGGGCGGCTGCACCATTGGCCGGTACATACAGGAACAGACGGAGGATTGATGATGGCGGAGAGAAATCTCGATTTTGACACATACGTTGACCGCAGAAATACAGACTGCCTGAAATATGACTTCGCAAAGCGCAGGGGGCTGCCGGAGGATGTGCTCCCGCTCTGGGTCGCAGACATGGATTTTCGAACCTCGTCCTATGTGGAGGATGCGCTGGTGGAGCGCGCGAAGAACGGTGTGTTCGGTTACACTGAGTCCGGGGAGGCTTATTTTCAGGCGGTTGCCGGCTGGATGGAGCGCCATCACGGCTGGGGGATTCATCCGGAGTGGCTAATCAAGACGCCGGGTGTTGTGTTCGCTCTGGCGATGGCGGTCAGAGCCTATACAAGGGAAGGCGATAACGTCCTTATTCAGCAGCCCGTCTACTATCCGTTCAGCGAGGTGATTCTGGAGAACGGGAGAAATGTGGTCAGCAGCGATCTCTACCTGGGGGAGGACAACCGCTACCACATCGATTTTGATGATTTCGAGCGCAAGATTGAGGAGAATGACATCGGCCTGTTTTTGATGTGCAGTCCGCACAATCCGGTCGGAAGAGTCTGGACACGCGATGAGCTGATGAAGATCGGGGAGATCTGCGTCCGTCACAACGTGATTGTCGTCAGTGACGAGATCCACAACGACTTCATTTTCGAGGGAGAACACCATGTCTTTGCGACGCTGAGCCCTGAATTCGAGCAGATATCTGTCATCTGCACGGCGCCCAGCAAGACCTTCAATCTCGCGACGATGCTGCTGTCGAACATCTTTATTCCGGACGTCCAGCTGCGGAAGCGTTTTCTGAGGGAGGTCAGCGCAGCAGGAATGAGCCAGCTGTCAGCCTTTGGACTGACGGCCTGCCAGGCGGCATATGAGCACGGGGAAGAGTGGTATCAGGCGATGCTTTCCTATGTAAAGGGAAACATCGATTATGTGTATCGCTACGCACAGGAGCATTTCAAAAAGATCAAGGTGGTCCATCTGGAGGGAACCTACCTGCTGTGGCTTGATTTTCGCGGGACAGGGCTGTCGTCCGGGGAGATAGACCAGAAGATCATCTACGAGGCAAAGCTGTGGCTGGATTCCGGAAAGATTTTCGGGAGCGCCGGAAGAGGCTTTCAGCGGATCAACACTGCCTGCCAGCGCGCGACCCTCGAGGAGACGATGGAGCGGATCAGGAGAACTTTCGAAGCGTAAGCCGGCTCAGCAGGGCTGTGATTGGACCACGCAGCCAATAAGACCTGCGTCAGGCAATGTCAGGGGGCGTGAGTGGAAATGGATGAGGAGAAGAAGGCCATCCGTGCGCAGATCCGCAGGCTTCGCGCGCAGATGACCCGGGAAGAGATCGGGCAGCGGAGTCTGGAAATCTGGCAGAGGGTCCTGGAGAGCGGCGCGTACAGAAGCTGCAGTGTCATTTACATCTATATGAGCCTTCCCGGGGAGGTAGAGACCAGGGCACTGATTCAGCGGGCCTGGGAAGACGGGAAGAAGGTCGCCGTGCCGAAGACCGACCTGGAGAAAAGACAGCTCCACTTTTACGAAATCAGGCATTTTGGACAGGTGAAGCCCGGTGTGATGGGGATCCTGGAGCCGTCGGAGGAAGAGGGAGCCAGGCGCGCCCCGGATCCGGATGACGCCACTCTCATGATCGTGCCGGGGGTTGCCTTTGACAGACAGCGCAGCCGGATCGGATACGGTGGCGGGTTCTATGACCGGTACCTGGACCTTCACCCGCACCTTCAGACGGCGGCGGTCGCCTTCGACTTCCAGATCCTGGACAAGATGCCGGCCGGCGAACATGATAAAAGGCCAGACTGCATCTATACGCCCTCGGAAGTGATCCGGTAATTAGGCTGCTCTGTCGGCTGATGGGAAGTGGAAAAACTGGTATCGAATGGAAGAAAGTGAGGAGATGGGAGACAGGCCGGGCGTGATGTCTGGGCTGCTCACAGAGGGCAATCGAAGAAAGGAGAGAAGGGAGATGGCAGACAGAAAATGTGCGGGCCGCCTGATCGCGGGAGTTCTTTGTGCAGGACTGGCGTTCTGGAGCTTTGGGACGGGACCGGCAGCAGGCATCCTGGCGTACGCAGGGCTGACAGCCTATGGTGCGGAATCAGACGCGGAGGCCGGCGCTGAGAGAAAATCTGAGACGGATACGAAGGAAGATGCGGCGTCAGAAGCGGGGGCAGAGACAGCCCTGCTGCTTCACCCGACGATCCGAAGATACTTCAGGTATGCCAGCGGGCAGCAGAGCGGGGAGGAGCTTCTGGCCCGGATTTCATACCCGGAGATTCATATTCCGATGGAGGAGACGCGCTTTTCTGCACTCAGCAGTGCGCTCTCTCAATACAACAGCGAAAAGAAGGCGTCCTCTCTCGAGGCGCTGAAGACACTGACAGAGTCCGCAAAAGAAATCCACCAAGATGGCAATACGGATGTTTTCTGTTCCCAGGAATGCGAAGCTAAGATTGCCAGGGCAGACGGGATCGTTTTCAGTATTGTGGAGAACGACTCCAACTATCTGGGAGGCGTTCACGGTTACTATGAGAAAACCGGGACAGCTTATGACAGCAGGAGCGGACAGCTTCTGGCTTTCACAGACGTGGTGCAGGACTGCGATGCGGCGTCAGCCCGTGTTGTGCAGAAGCTCTCCCAGGAGTATCCGGAACTGAGCTTCCCGCCGGAGAAGGAAAAGCTGGCCTCTTCCATGAAGCAGAGGGATGCCGGGCAGGATCAGTCGGTCTTGTTTCACTGGTATCTGACCCCGCTTGGCGTGAACCTTGTCTTTCCGCCTTACACGCTGGGATGTTATGCGGAGGGGCAGCAGGAGATCCAGCTTTCCTTCGAGGAAGATCCTGGTCTGTTTCACTCCAGATACAGCCAGGTTCCGGAGACATTCGTTGTTCCATTTGACCAGGATACGGGCATCCGGGCGGATGTCACAGGAGATGGGGCAGTTGACCGCATCACTGTCGGCGGCGAGATGGACGAGACTGGGGCGTACAAGAATCTTACCGTCAGCGTGAACGACCAGGCGCTGACGCTTTCGGATTTTCCATATTACAGCACGGAGCTTTATCTCATCAGGTCGAACAGCCGCTATCAGCTTTACACCTTCTGCAAGTCGGACAATGATTACCAGATCCTGAAGGTCTTCTCGCTTGGAAATGGAGCACCGGCTGAGCAGACGCCGCCTTCTGCAGACGAGGGGCGTCTGGACCCGTACAATCTCGGCGTGAGATCGACCGAAACAGATAACGGGAGTGAGACGGCAGAGATCGGCCAAAGCGGCAGCTATGAGCGCGCATACAGTGATGAGACGAATGCGCTGACCGATCCGGGCAGCATGCTGCTTTCGACCCGGATGGATGCCATGAGCACCTATCAGGCCTGCAAAGCCTATACAGCTGAAGCGGGATATCCGGTCAGCAGCGATCCATACTATCAGGCAGACGCAGATAATATCCGGCTGACCCTGAAACAGGCGGCTGAGTTTGAGACCGTCTCGGAAAGCGGAGAGCAGACAGGAAAGGCATCCTACCCGGAAGGTACTGTGTTCACGATTCTGCGGACGGATGGCGCAGGGACGGTGGATCTGAAGTCTGCAGCAGGAGAGGATAAAATTGCACGGGTGAGCGGCGACTTCTCTGACTGGCCGCAGCAGGTGAGCGGATTCGAACTGGAGACACTTTTCGACGGAACCGTGTTTGCAGGGTGATTGTTTTGCGAAACCGTTCTATAATACCGGCTGAGAAGACGTAATTTGGCTGTCTGAAGAGGAGGAACAGAGATGTCTGTGAAGTCTGGCAAGCTCGTGATCGTCGGAGCAGGAAAGGTTGGAAATGCGGTTCTGGATTCGGTTCTGCGTTTGAGCATCATCGATGAGATCGTGGTGATCAACCGAAACCGGGACAAGGCACTGGGAGCGGTCCTGGATGCCAGTCATACGACCGCATTTGAGTACAGCACCAATACGAGCATCCGGGTCGGCGACTATCCGGACTGTGCGGATGCGCAGATCATCGTGGTGACGGCGGGGCCAAGTATTGTCAAGGGTGAATACGACAGGAGCATTCTGCTGAAGCGGAACATCGAGGTGATGAATGGGGTCATGGCGAACATTACCCGGTACACGCGGGAAGCCATCCTGATCATCATATCGAACCCGCTCGATATTCTGACGTACTATTTCCAGAAGAAATACAACTATCCGGTAGACCGGATCTTCGGAACGGGGACGCTCCTGGATACCGCGCGCTTCAACAAGATGCTGGGCGATCTGTGCGGCGTCGATGCCAAGAATGTGACCGGGTTCGTTCTGGGAGAGCACGGGGAGACGTCCTTCATTCCGTGGAACACGGTCAACATCGTTGGGGTGCCGTTTCAGGAGATCGGGGAGAAGTTTCAGCCGGCTGTTCCCATCGACAAGGAGAAGCTTTTGAATGAGACGAAGGTGATCGGTCCGGAGATTGTCCAGCTGAAGGGGTATACCAGCGCCGGGGTGTCCCTTGCGGCCTGCCGCCTGATCGGGGCAATCGTGCGGAATGAGCGCTGCGTCGTCCCCGTTTCCACTGTGCTCCGCGGGCAGTATGGCATCGATGATGTCGCGATGAGCATGCCCTGTATCATTGGAAGCGATGGAATCAGCCGCGTGATCGAGCTGACGCTCGACGAGGAAGGAAGGAGAGATCTGGAAGTCTGCCACGCACACCTGAGGGAGCTTCTGGAATCGGTCGGAGCATAAGGAAAACAAAGACTTGTATATGGATAAAAGGAAACAATCAATACAAACGAGACACCAGGATATAAGCACCATGCAGTACCCGACGAGGTGGAGCATGGTGCTTCATTTCCTGCGGGGATCAAAGAGATGGTTTGCCGCGGCGATTTTCAGCGCCTGCGTGGTATCCCTGCTTGATCTGGCAAATCCGAAGATCATCGGCTTTACAGTGGACTCCGTGATCGACACGGGAAGCACCTCCGTCCCGTCCTGGCTGTCCGCCTTTGTGAAGGCGGCCGGCGGAATTGAAGGAATCAGAAGCCATCTGTGGCTGATTGCGGTCCTGGTGGCAGGTGTCGCTGCGGTGCGGGCGGTATTCCGCTATTTCTTTGAGTTTTTTAACACGAAGGGGGCGGAAAGGCTGGTCAAGACGATGCGGGATGATCTGTTCGGACACATTCTGCACCTGCCCTACGCATGGCACAGCGAGAATGCGACCGGCGATATTATCCAGCGCTGCACGAGTGACGTCGACACAGTAAAAACGTTTCTGTCAGACCAGCTGTCGGCGCTGCTTCGCACGTTGATTCTGATGGGGCTGTCGCTTTTTTTCATGTTCCGGATTCATGTGAGGCTTGCCGCTGCAGCAGCTGTCTTTATCCCGGTGATTGTCCTTTACAGCCTGTTCTTTCACAGCCGGATCGGTTCGGCGTTTGAGAAGGCCGACGAGGAGGAGGGAAAGCTGTCCACGATTGCGCAGGAGAACCTGACAGGCGTACGCGTGGTCAGAGCATTCGGACGGGAACTCTATGAGCGCCGCCGCTTCGAGGAACAGAACCGGATCTACACCGGATACTGGGTTCATCTGATGAAGGTGCTGTCCATGTTCTGGACGAGCGGGGATCTGGTGTCATACCTCCAGACGCTGGTCATTCTGGTCTACGGGTCGTACCTGGCTGCGACCGGCCGCATCACGGCAGGGGAGCTGATCGCGTTCATCTCTTACAATGAGCTGCTGAACTGGCCGATCCGTGCCCTTGGCCGAACCATCGCCGAGCTGTCCAAGACGGGCATATCAATCGATAGACTTCGATATATTATGAACGCCGAAGTGGAGCAGGTTGCGCCGGGGGCTGTCTGCCCGCCGATGAACCGCGACATTGTGTTTGAACATGTGAGCTATGCATATGACAACGGGCAGGGAGAGGTGCTGCGGGATGTATCGTTCCGGATCAGGGGCGGCAGCGTCTTCGGAATCCTTGGCGGAACCGGAAGCGGTAAGTCAACGCTGATGCACCTTCTGGACAGACTTTATGACCTGCCGGATGGCGGCGGGAGGATCCTGATCGGGGATACAGATATCTCGAACATTCAGACAGCCTACCTCAGGCAGCATGTCGGGATGGTTCTGCAGGAACCGTATCTGTTTTCGCGGACCCTGTCAGAGAACATCGCCATCACTCAGAAACGCGTGGTGCTGGATGAAGTGCGCCGGGCAGCCCGGATCGCCAGCCTGGACGACACAATCGATCATTTCACGAAAGGATACGATACTTATGTCGGCGAGCGGGGTGTGACGCTCTCCGGCGGGCAGAAGCAACGCACGGCGATTGCGCAGATGCTGATCCGTCAGCCGGAGATCATGATCTTTGACGATTCGCTGTCCGCTGTCGACGCCGAGACCGATGCGAAGATCCGGGAAGCGCTGAAAACACGGACAGCCGGCAGCACGGTGATCCTGATTTCGCACAGAATCAGCACGCTGATGCATGCGGACAGCATCCTTGTCCTTGATAAAGGAAGGGTGGCTGCACAGGGGACGCACAGGGAACTTCTGGAAAAGAGCCCTATCTACAGGAGAATCTATCAGCTTCAGCTGCAGGGCGCAGAGGAGATGCAGGAGAATGGACCTGAGGAACCGCAGCCAGAAGGACAGCAGACGACCGGCTTCCGGCAGATTCCGCAGGGGCAGAACGAACAGAACGAGGGAGACGTTCAGGTGCGGACGGCACTGCCGCGGTCCGCGCAGTTGAACAGACGGCAGATGGGAGATGTCCAGGCGCAGTCGGCACAGCAGGGAAAGGAGGAGCGCTGATGAAGGAAGACGACAAGGTTCGCTATCCGCTCTTCGGGTTTTTGAAAATCCGTCCCTATGTGCGGGCATACAGACGCACGATTCTGACAATGGTGCTGTGCGGTGCCTTCGTCTCGATGATTGATGCCGTCTACCCGCTGTTCAACCGGTATGCGCTGGATCATTTCGTCGCGGGAAAGACGACGGACACGATGCCGCAGTTTATTCTGCTCTATGTCCTGGTCCTGATGGTTCAGGTGGTCACGAACTTCACCAGCACCTACTTCAGCGGGAAGGTGGAAATGTCTGTGGACAGGGATCTGCGCGATGCTTCGTTCCGGCATCTGCAGGAGCTGTCCTTTTCCTACTTCAACCAGAACAATGTCGGGTACATCCACGCGCGCGTGATGAGCGATACGGGCAAGATCGGGGAGATGACGGCCTGGAGGCTGATGGACCTGGTGTGGAATGGGTCCTACCTGATCTTTATGATGATCCTGATGCTCGCTATCAACCGGAGGCTGTTTCTCTGGCTGCTGGTTCTGGTTCCGATTGATTTCTTCCTGATCTGGCTCTTCCAGAAGAAGTTGATTGTTCTGAACCGGAAGATCAGGGAGCTGAATTCGCGCATTACCGGGAACTTCAACGAAGGGATTACAGGAGCGCGGAGCATCAAGACGCTTGTGGTTGAGAAGCGGATGCAGGAGGATTTCGAGAAGGATTCCGAGGAGATGCGCCGCGTGTCTGTCGGAGCCGGACACTTCAGTGCGATGTTCATCTCGCTCGTGACGCTGATGGGATCGACAGCGCTGGCTCTGGTTCTCTGGAAGGGCGGCCAGATCACGATGGATGGAGTCATCCGGATCGGGACGCTTTCCGTCTTCATGAGCTATGCGCTCTCGATGATCGACCCGATTCAGCAGATCGTTGTCACCATCAGTCACCTGATCGGAATTCAGGTCAACATCGAGCGGTTCTCCAGGCTGATGGAGGAGAAGCCGGATGTGGCAGACAGCCCGGAGGTTCTTGCAAGGTACGGCGACATTTTTCATCCGAAGAAGGAAAACTGGGAACCGCTTCATGGAGACATCGAGTTTGATCATGTGGACTTCCGGTACCCGGACGGGGAGGAGTACGTTCTGAAAGACTTCTGCCTCAAGGTGCCGCAGGGGACAAATGTCGCCATCGTCGGCGAGACAGGGGCGGGCAAGTCGACACTGGTCAATCTCGTCTGCCGGTTCTACGAGCCGACACGGGGAAGGGTGCTGATCGACGGGCGTGACGCCAGGGAGCGTTCGCTTCTGTGGCTGCACAGCAGCATCGGATACGTACTGCAGACACCGCATCTTTTCTCCGGAACAGTCCGTGACAATCTCCGGTACGGGAATCCGGACGCGGACGATGATGAGATCTGGAAGGCGTTGAAGCTGGTGTCGGCGGACGACGTCGTCCGCAAGATGGACAAAGGCCTTGACTCGGAGGTCGGAGAAGGCGGGGACCTCCTCTCGACAGGAGAAAAACAGCTGCTTTCATTTGCGAGGGCGCTGCTGGCAGATCCGAAGATTCTTGTGCTGGATGAGGCGACCTCCTCGATCGACCTGATGACGGAGCATAAGATTCAGGACGCGATCAGAACGGTCATCGCCGGGCGCACAAGCTTTGTTGTGGCGCACCGGCTGTCCACGATTGTCGGAGCGGATGTGATCCTCGCTGTAAAAGACGGGAAGATTGTGGAGCAGGGGACACACCACGAGCTGATGCGGAGACGCGGCTACTACTACGAGTTGTACACCCGGCAGTACGCCGACATGGCGGCAGACCTCGCCGCAGGGGGCTGAGCGCGCCTGATCCGCGCAAGCGGCCGCTCCGCAGCGGAAAGACCACGCCTCACCCCTTCGTCCGGGCGGCCATGTACGCGCCGTCCGGGACAATCTCGATCCAGTACCCGTCCGGATCCTCCAGAAAGTAGATGCCCATCGCGGTGTTCTCAAAGCAGATCCAGCCATTCTTCTTGTGATAGGCATGTGCCTTCTCGAAGTTGTCGGCGGTCAGGGCAAGGTGGTATTCCTGTTCCCCCAGGTCGTACGGTTTCGTGCGGTCTTTCATGTATGTCAGCTCCAGCCGGAATCCGGTTTTGCCATCTCCGAGAAAGACGATTGTAAAGTCCGGCTGGTCATTTCTGGAAATCTCCTCGAGCCCGAGGGCGTCATGGTAAAACTTCAGGCTCTCCTCCAGGTTTTTCACGTTAAAGTTGAAATGATTAAAAGTAAACATTCTGTACTCCTTTCATGAGAGGATCGTTTGCAAAAACATGCTTCGCGGATGCAAGGTCTGCATTTTCGTGCATCGGGTAGATGGCGTCAGTGCTGCAGTACCGGAGAAAATCCCGGATGCCATACCCCGGCTCCTTCAGCCTCAGGTCATAGGGAATCATGGCGGCAGCAAAATGCGTGCCCTTGATCCGCGAGAGCTCATCGTGATAGAAATGAGCCAGACGCTGGTCATCCGCGTCGCCATCCCACCACCAGTTGTTCAGGTCACCCGCATGGTAGAGACTGCCTTCCGGTGTCCGGACCACGAAGGCGACGCCGCGGTCGTTGGAAGCCAGCGTATAGACAGAAAATAATGTGGACGGTGCAAGCGAACCCTGGCTCATACCGAGCGCATTCTGAAGGATGGATGCCTGGCTGGCTTCAGATGACGCGAAGGCATCGGACATCAGTGACTGGTGCGGACGGAGAAAGAAGAGTCTGCGGCTGCCCTTCAGGTCCGGGAAGCGTTCATCAATCAGAGGCTTCATGTCCCAGGAGAGAAGCCAGGCATCTGCGTCCAGCCCGAAGATATCCGGATTGTAGTGATCGCCGTGTGAATGGCTGACAAACACATAAAAAGGCTTTCTGTGGCCTGTGCGCGCGGGAAGCGTTCCTTTCCACCAGTCAAACAGAAAGTCTGCCTGCGCCGTTTCAACGAAAAAGCCACTGTGAAAAACATGTGTAACCTGCATAAATCGATACCTCACGAAATCATTACGCAGTCGGAAAGGTTCCCAACCGTCCATTTCCATGATTGTAGGGCATACGGGGTGCTTTTGTCCATGGGGCTGGTCTGCCGGACGGTGCAGACAATCACCGCACGGATCGCCTTCTGGACCGCTGCCTCAATTTAAAACGTTGAAGCATGGTGCACGGCTGCGGCATTTTGGCAGCGCCTGGCGTTTCATGGTATACTGGACTAAAACAAAAGGCAGGCGGAATACCGCAGAAGGCAGAACGGGAGAGCATATGACGGATCAGGGACTTGAAGGAAATGAGAAAATCGAGGAGCACATCGGAATGCTCCAGAGGGAGCCGTCCCCGGAAATGCTGGCGGTGACGCTTTCCACGATCCGCCGGAGAATGAAGCAGGGCGGACAGTTTGTCGTGGCGGTGTCGCCGGAGAAGACCCAGAAGCTGGAGCTGCGCATTCTGGAGAATGAAGGAAAGCGGTGGCTGGAGGCGTACACCAGCTTTGAGGAGGAGATGAAAGGCGCCCAGCCGGTGATGTCGACCTTCCTGTCTGACATCGGACAGGTGCTGAGAATGGCGCTTCAGAGCGATGAGGTGGAGGGGCTGGCTTTGAATCCGTACCACCGCGCGATCCTGCTCGACAAGCATCTCATCCGGCTGATCCTGGGAGAGGCTTGAGCGGACAGCCGTCAGGGGCTGGGAGGTATCAATGGCACTGTATGCGCTGGGAGATCTTCATCTCTCCTATCAGTCAAAAATCAAGTCGGTGGCGCAGCGGGAGAGTGCGCTCTGGCAGGGACATGAGGAACGGTTTCTCGAAAACTGCCGGGCCATGGTGACGGATGCGGATACCCTTCTCCTGCTGGGGGACCACAGCTGGGGAAACAAGCTGCCATACTGCCGGAAGGATCTTGAGTATATTGAATCGCTGCCCGGACGAAAGATTCTGCTGAGAGGAAACCACGACCATTTCTGGGATGTCAAGAAGACGGAACAGCTGAACCAGATGTATGAGGGAAGGCTTCATTTTCTGCAGAACAACTATTTTCTCTACAAAGACTACGCACTGGTCGGAACCAAGGGCTACTGCTTCGAGGGACCCTTCTACATGTCCCCCGGCGGGCAGATCGTGGGGTACGATGAGGAAGCGTACGCCCATGCGCAGGCACTGGTGAACCGCGAGGCAGAGCGCCTTCAGAAGTCGTTCGATGCAGCGGTCAGAGACGGGCACCACAGGTTTATCATGCTGCTCCACTATCCGCCGACCAGTCTGATGGAGAGGGACAGCATCTTTACGAAGATGGCGGAGCAGTACCACGTCGAACAGGTGATCTACGCCCACTGTCACGGCGAGGCACGCTTCCATGACAGCATTCGCGGCAGAAAGAAGGGGATTCTGTACAGCCTCGCTTCCGGCGACTGCCTGAGGTGGAAGCCGCTGAAGGTGCTGAGCTGAGGGGATCAGAGCGGCTGCGGATACTATGCAGAGCCTACGGATCAGGGATCGTACAGTGCTCGCCGTTGTCTCAGTCAAGCACCCCGGGATTGAAGGCTGTGCAGATGGAAAGGTCGGTCAGAGGCGCTGTGTGCGGACATGAGGAATGTATGGAGCAGAGTACGGAGGATCATGGAAAAGTCTATATCGCAATTGACCTGAAGTCGTTCTTCGCCTCCTGTGAGTGCGCAGCCAGAGGACTGAACCCGCTGACGACCAATCTGGTGGTGGCGGATGTCTCCAAAACGGAGAAGACGATCTGTCTTGCAGTCTCTCCATCGCTGAAACGCTACGGGATACCGGGGCGGGCAAGGCTGTTTCAGGTGGTCTCGGCTGTTTCCGCAGTCAACAGAGAGCGGAAGAGCAAGGCGCCCGGACGGACATTTTCGGGGACATCCGTCGATGACGAGGCGTTGAAAATGGATCCCGCTCTGGAGCTGGACTATATCGCGGCTCCGCCCAGAATGCGGCTCTACATGGAGACGAGCGCAAGGATCTACGGAATCTATCTGAAGTACGTGGCGCCCGAGGATATGCATGTCTATTCGATCGATGAGGTCTTCATCGATGCGACACCCTATCTGAACACATATGGACTGACCGCACACGAATTTGCCAGGAAGCTGATTGCGAATGTCCTGCACGAGACCGGCATCACGGCAACGGCGGGCATCGGTCCGAACCTGTACCTCTGCAAGGTTGCAATGGATATCATGGCAAAGCATATCCCTGCTGACAGGGATGGTGTGCGGATTGCGGAGCTGGACACACAGACATACCGCCAGCAGTTCTGGAGCCACCGGCCGCTGACCGACTTCTGGCGGGTCGGACGGGCAACGGAACGGAAGCTGCAGCAGGTCGGGCTTTTTACGATGGGGGACATCGCCAGGTGCTCGCTCGGAAAGCCGGAAGACTATTACAATGAAGATCTTCTCTATGACCTCTTTGGCGTCAGCGCGGAGCTTCTGATTGACCATGCCTGGGGCTGGGAGCCCTGCACACTGGCGGATATAAGGGCATACAGGCCGGAGAACCGCAGCATTTCATCCGGACAGGTTCTGCTGGAGCCGTACGATTTTGAGCATGGCAGGGTCATCATCCGGGAGATGGCGGAGAAGCTGTCGCTGGAGCTGTTCTCCAGGCGTCTTGTCACCGATCAGCTGGTGCTGGATGTGGGATATGACATCGATAACGTTGAGAATCCTGATCTTCGCACTTATCTTCGGGGAAAGGTGACGCTTGACCGGTATGGCAGAAAGGTACCCAGGCCGGCGCATGGGTCTGAAAATCTCACAGCCCAGACGGCTTCCACGGAGGAGATCATCCAGGCGGCAGTCCGTCTTTACGACCGGATCACAGACCGCAGGCTGATGGTACGAAGATTCAATCTTTCGGCCAGCCATACCGTCCCGGAATCGGCCGTGAAAAAAGAGGAGACGTACGAGCAGCTGGACCTGTTTACAGACTATGATCTTCTGGAAAAGCAGAGAAAACAGGAACAGGAAAAGAGAGAGCGGGAGAGAAAGATGCAGGAGGCGGTGCTTGCGATCAAGAATCGCTTCGGGAAGAACGCGGTTGTCCGCGGGACGAGTTTTGAGGAAGGGGCAACCGGACGCAGGCGGAACGAGCAGATCGGCGGACATCAGGAATAGGTGCGGCCTGCACCGGTCAGACATTGGCAGGAGCGGACAGATGGAGCGGGCAGATCGGCGGGCATCAGGAGTAGGCGCGGCCTGCACCGGTCAGACATTGGCAGGAGCGGACAGATGCAGCGGGCAGACGTGAGAACCTCAGGCGTGAGCGGGCAGATCAGAGAAGGGGGAAAACAGGCAGTGGGAGAGGACCAGTCGGACTACAGCGATATCATCAATCTGCCGCACCATGTCTCTGCCCGGCATCCGCAGATGTCCCGGACGGCCAGAGCCGCTCAGTTCGGTTCATTTGAGCCGCTGAGAGACTACAGGGACGTGCTCGCGGAGGAACGGCGGCTCACTGACGAGCGGCCGGTGTTATCGGAGGAAGAACAGAAAAAGCTGAATGAGATGGTTGCGAAACTGGCGTCGGACACGGCGCAGCCGTCCGTCACACGTCCAAAGATCCGGATGACGGTCTTCGTGCAGGATGAGAAAAAGGAGGGCGGCAGGATCGAGGAGATCCCCGGCACCCTCCGGGCTGTCAATCTGGAGCTGAGATACCTGGTGCTGGAGGACGGCAGGAAGGTCCCGTTCCGGGATCTCCTGAGACTGACCGCCGAACGGCCAGAGTGGCCCTTTTGAACCGTCGGGCCAAGCCTTCTCAATGAGCGCGCGGTGAAAGCCGTGAGGTCAAAAAGCCATAAAGTCATGCGGATTGATACAGGAGAGGTATGAGGAGCATCAGGCAATTTTACCGGCATCGCGGAGCAGGTTTTCCGTGATGCGGACAGCCTCATAGACCATATTGTCGCAGTGCTGCTTCTTCGGAGCCCCTTTCTCTGCGTTCACACGGAGCAGATCGCGGCACTGCGTCATGCCGTCGTGGCTCTGCTGAAACTGCTTCCAGTAAGACATGACTGTCCCCGTGTCACTGACACCGTACAGACCCAGGACAAGCAGGCCGCCTGACATGGCGCCACAGACGCCACCGATTCTCATGCCGGAGCCGAAGTTGGCGGTCAGATCAGCTGCCATCTGGCTGCTGAGCCCCTTCTCCTCGCAGAAGGCCATCAGCACAGCCTGTGCGCAGTTGTAGTGAACGTTCGGATCATTTCTCAGGGCTTTTGCCCGCTCAAGATATTTGCTCATATTTGTCCTTTCTGCTGCTTTTCTCTGTAGCAGCTCCCTTCGCCCTGGGGGATTTCCGGATGTCGGGGTCTGCGGCTCCTGGGTGTGGGGCGGCCTCCTTCGCCCTGGGCGATAGGTGATATCGGTATAGGTGTATCATGCTCAGAGCTTATAATCCTGAAGCAGCCTGTGCTGCCCCGGGTCCGCATCAAACACGCGGATTTCGCAGTTGTGCGCACGCGGCCGCCACATGTAGCCGCTCTTCTTATCAAGCATGTAGCCGGAGAGTGCACGCATCGTCCCGCCGTGGCAGGCAATCAGGATATTCTCGCAGTGATGCGCCTGCCCCTCTTTCACGATGTCGTCCAGGCAGGCATGCGTGCGGCTGACCAGGGAGGAGATGGGCTCCACGGTTTTCGGGGCCGGAAAGATGCCGGGCATCGCCCAGAACAGGAACATAGGAAGCCCGAGATGAAGATATGGGCGAAGCTCATACTTCCCAAAGTCCACCTCGATCAGTCTGGGATCGATGATGACATCTTTTTCCGGGACATTCCCGATGATGACAGCTGTGTCGACTGCACGTCTGAGCGGACTGGCGTAGACCGCGTCAAAGGTGACATCCCCGATCATCTTCCTTGCCGCTTTTGCCTGACTGAAGCCGGTCTCGTTGAGCGGTTCATCCGTGCGGCCCTGCATCAGATGTTCTTTGTTCAGCTTTGTCTGTCCATGCCTGGTAATCCAGATTTTCATCCTAAGCCCCTTCCGGTACTGCAGAGAAGTCTTTTTCTTTACAATCTTTACAATAAGAAATAAGTGTCAAAAGTACCTTTTGCCACGCGCATGCAGGCATGCGTGGTGGCAGACTTTTGACACCATAATCATAAGTCATCCTTTGTGTTCAGGCAAGGGACCAAATCACCGCCTTGTACCATTGAAAAGGCGCAAAACAGAGTGTAAAACAGAGGTAATGTGAAAATGAACGAATGGAAGGACAAAGCGTTGTTATAGCAACGGATACATTTTCATAACAACGTATAATGGCGGTATAAAAACGTGATACATGATATTGTCAGATAGAAGTCAGGAGGATCAGGAGATGGCAGAGCTTGGAAATGTACAGCAGCTGAAGGGGATGCTTCAGAGACTGGGAGCGGGTGAAGACCTGGCTTCTGTGAGAGAGGACTTTGTGAAGTCATTCAAGGATGTCCCGGTGAAGGACATCATGGCGGCGGAGCAGGAGCTGATCAAAGATGGAGCAGATCCCAGAAAGATCACGAAGCTCTGCGACCTGCACTCCGCGCTTTTCCACGGCAAGACGGAAGGCGAGGTCATCCGCGAGCAGAAGCGGATGAAAAAGCAGGATCTTCTTCAGCTTCCGGAAGGTCACCCGGTCGATTACTTTATCCGCGAGAACAGTGCGCTTGAGCTCATCCTGAACAATCTTCAGATGGCGCTTGAGAATGGCGGACACGATGACAAGGTTCAGCTGGCGATGGTCCGCCTGAAGAAAATCCGCGCTTTGTACGGGAAGAAGGAAGAGCTGATCATGGCGCCGCTGGAGCGTTACGGTATCACCGGCCCGAGCGAGGTCATGTGGGGCGTCGACGATGAGATCAAGGCGGAGGTGGGCAGACTCGCCCGCGGCCTTCAGAGAACAGGCGCAGAGGAGCTGAAGGAACCGATTCTTGCGGTGATCAGGCGCATGCGCGAGATGATCTACAAGGACGAGAACATCCTTCTGCCGATCGCGATGCAAAACCTTACGGATGATGAGTGGGTGGATGTCTACCGCGATCTTCCGGAGATGGGGCCGGTCTTCATCACGGAGATTCCGAAATGGGCGCACGGGGAGCAGGTGCTCATGGAACGGGCGCAGGCGGAGAAAAGCGCGGCAGAGGCGGAGGACAGGAAGACGCCGGCATCCGGCGCGGATTTTGAACAGGCAGTCGTTCATTTCGATGGAAATGGATCTGAGAGCCCTGCCGGCGAGATGACGGTCGCACAGCTGCGCGGTTTGATGAAGATCCTGCCGCTGGACATCACCTTCATCGACGGCCAGATGATCAACCGTTTCTACAAAAATGGGGACAAGGTTTTCTCACGACCGCTCTCAACGCTTGGACAGTCAACCTACCAGTGCCATCCGGTGCCGATCCGCGCGGTCGTGAAGAATCTGACGGATGATTTCAGGAGCGGTGCGAGGGACTCCTTCACACGCTGGATCCCGAACCCGGACCGGCCGGTGAAGGTGACCTACCTGGCGGTCCGTGACAAGGAAGGAACCTACCTTGGCGCGGCGGAAATCATCCAGGATATGACGGAGGCGTTCCGCCAGTTCCGCAGCATGGAAGCCGCTTCGATGAAGGCGGAGGCGCTGAAGGCCGCAAAGACGCAGCCGGATCAGGCGTAACAAAGATACAGCCGGGTCAGGCGTAACAAAAAACACATCCGGATCAGACGTAACAAAGATGCTGTTGGATCAGGGATAACAAAGACCAGCCGGATCAGACATCACACAGGAGACCGGGGACGGGACGGCGGGATCTTTGGTAGAAAAAACAGGAGGAAAGGGCGATGGGTATGCTTCAGATGAAGAGAGTCTATGAGGCGCCGGAGGAGCAGGACGGCTATCGGATTCTGGTTGACCGCCTCTGGCCGAGAGGGATCAGCAGGGAAAAGGCGAAACTGGACCTCTGGGCGAAGAGCATTGCGCCGACAAACGAGCTCCGGGCCTGGTACGGGCATGTGCCGGAGCGGTTCGGGGAGTTTGCCAGAAGGTACCGGGAGGAGCTGAAAGGCAATCCAGACATGGAGTCGTTCAGAATGCTGGCAGCAAGAAAGCTTCAGGATGGAAATGTCACCCTTCTGTATGCGGCGAAGGAGGGTGCACTCAGCAATGCCGCCGTCCTTCTGGAAGATCTGAAGGCTTGAGCGTATGGGCTGCAGTCTGCCGGCTGCCGGGACCTGGTGTCCCGGTGGCTGGTTTTTCTTTTTTCGGAGCATCTTTCAAAAACTGCGTTTCAAAAAATCGAAGATTTCCTTGACATATACCCCCTAAGGGTATAACATGCTGTTGTCAGCGGATACCCAAGAGGGGTATACAATACGGGAGGCAGATGCAGATGTCGTCTGCAGCCTGCCGGGAATCAGGCATCTCTGCCACAGAGCGGCGGAGGCAGACTCCGCGGACGGAAAGGATCTTCTATGACACAGTATACAGTAACAGGAATGAGCTGCGCGTCCTGCCAGGCTCATGTCGAAAAGGCTGTTTCGAAGGTGCCGGGCGTGAAGGCGGTCTCGGTCTCGCTTCTGACCAATTTGATGGGCGTCGAGGGAACGGCGGACAGCGCTGCTGTCATCGCGGCGGTTGAGAAGGCCGGCTACGGCGCCAGCCTCAGGGAGGAGAGCGCGAAGAGCAGCGAAAGAAGCGCGAGTGCCAGACTCAGGGCGGAGGAGGAAGCCCTGAAGGATCACACGACGCCGAAGCTGGTCAGACGGCTGGAGTATTCCGTCTTCTTCCTCGCTGTCCTGATGTACATCACCATGGGGCACAATATGTGGGGATGGCCGCTCCCGGCATTCCTCTCGCACAATCATCTGGGACTGGCGCTGACGCAGATGCTTCTGGCGGCGGTCGTGATGATCATCAACAAGGACTTCTTCACTTCCGGCTTCAAGTCTCTGTTTCACGGGGCACCGAACATGGATGCACTTGTGGCACTCGGCTCGAGCGTGTCCTTCGGCTGGTCCATCTACATCTTTTACAGGATGACAGTCCTGGTTACGCGCGGAACTGCAAACATGGACCTGATGCCGCTGTATCACAATCAACTCTACTTTGAGAGTGCGGCGATGATCCCGGCGCTGATCACCGTCGGAAAGACACTGGAGTCCCTGTCGAAGGGCAGAACAACCGATGCGCTGAAGAATCTGATGAAAATGGCACCGAAGACAGCCAATGTCGAGCGGAACGGTCAGACGGTGACCATCGGAATTGACGAGGTTGAGAGTGGAGACATCTTCGTCGTGAAACCAGGCGAATCCATCCCTGTCGACGGCGTGATCATAGAAGGATCGACTGCTGTCGATGAATCAGCTCTGACTGGAGAATCGATTCCAGTCGATAAGACATCCGGAGATGCCGTCAGCGCGGCGACCATCAACCAGAGCGGATTCATCCGCGCAAGGGCAACCCGGGTCGGGGAGGACACGACCTTTTCGCAGATCGTGCAGATGGTTTCGGACGCGGCTGCAACCAAGGCACCGATTGCCAAGATCGCAGACAAAGTCTCCGGCATCTTCGTGCCGACTGTCATTCTGATCGCGGCTGTGGTCCTGGCTGGCTGGCTTCTGACAGGGCATCCGCTCGCCGCTTCGCTGGAACATGCCATCACTGTGCTTGTCATCTCGTGCCCGTGCGCGCTGGGGCTGGCGACGCCGGTCGCCATCATGGTCGGAAACGGGATGGGTGCAAAGAATGGAATCCTGTTCAAGACGAGCGAGGCACTGGAGAATACCGGAAGAATTCAGATTGTTGCGCTGGACAAGACAGGAACCATCACAGCGGGGAGGCCGGAGGTGACAGATGTGCTTCCTGCAGCCGGAAGGACAGAGGGTGATTTGCTGAGTCTTGCCTATGCGCTGGAGATGCAGAGTGAGCATCCGCTTGCAAGGGCGGTTGTCATGGAGGCAGAGAAGCGTCATCTTCAGCCGGAGAAGGTCCATGATTTCAAGGCACTCTCCGGAAATGGACTGACCGCGTCCATCGGAACCTCCGTCGTTCACGGAGGCTCAGGCAGCTATATCGGCAGCATCGCCGTGATCCCGGGGGATCTTCAGAAGAAGGCGGATGCACTTGCGGAGCAGGGGAAAACGCCTCTGTTCTTCGAGCAGGACGGCAGGCTTGCGGGCATCATCGCGGTGGCGGATGTCATCAAGCCGGACTCTGCACAGGCCATCCGGGAGCTTCAGAAGATGGGAATTGAGACGGTCATGCTGACCGGGGACAATGAGCGAACAGCCCGTGCCATTGGCAGGCAGGCCGGAGTGAACCGGATCATCGCCGGAGTGCTCCCTGACGGCAAGGAGGCTGTCATTCGAGATCTTCAGAAACGCGGTAAGGTTGCCATGGTCGGAGACGGCATCAACGATGCACCGGCGCTGACCAGGGCGGACATCGGCATCGCAATCGGCGCCGGGACGGATGTCGCCATCGACAGCGCGGATGTCGTCCTGATGAACTCAAAGCTGACAGACGTCTCAGGCGCAGTCAGACTGAGTCGCGCAACCATCCGCAACATCCATGAGAACCTGTTCTGGGCATTCGCCTACAACGCGCTCCTGATTCCGATGGCAGCCGGTCTCTATCCGGGCATCCACCTGAATCCAATGTGGGGAGCCGCAGCGATGGCGCTTTCAAGCTTCACAGTCTGCATGAACGCCCTCCGGCTGAACCTTGCGAAGGTGCACGATGCCGCTCATGACCGCCCGATGAAAAAGAAGGCGCTGCCGGAGACGGAGAAGACAGAGACGGTCACTACAGCCGTCAACGCAGTCAATGGAAATCCGGCAGCCTGCCCGGTTCCGGTCAGGACGGAAGCAAAAACAAAAGCTGCCGCTTCGGATGCGGGCATGGCGGCAGCAAGCCCAAACGACCGTCAGGCAGCGGGCAGAACGGAGACAGAGACCGTCCTGATCGGGGGCATGATGTGCGAGAACTGTGAGCGGCATGTCATGAATGCCCTGAAGTCGGTAGATGGCATCGTCAGCGTCAAAGCAGATCACAGGACAGGGAAAGCCATTGTAACCTACACGTCAAAGCCAGATGAGACAGCGATGAAACAGGCCGTCGAGGACGCCGACTACGAGTATGAAGGAGTTCAGGCTTGAGTGAGCGTCAATCCCGGGCGAGCGTCAGTCCCGGTACTGAACCGTCGACAGTCTGCATCTCCATATATCCATACATTCAAATGAGCCATTGAGAGCCCGCGCCAGATGAGTCGGCCTCAATGGCTCATTTTCCTGTTTGACGCACCTTTTCGGGAGGTGTTACCATACAGCTGTTCGTATATGGGAGTATTGAAGTAAGATCAGGCGGAAATACCAGCAGGAGAAGAATATGAGACGCAGAGATTCAGATATAAGACACAGAGTGGCGTCAGCTGTCCTGGCAGCAGGTGTGCTCGCGGGCAGCGCGGTGGCCGGGCCGGCGGCAGTATACGCGGCGGAAGGAACGACGGCCGCGGCGGGAGCAGAATCCCCGAAAGGTGCGGAAGCTCAGGCGGGGATGACAGAGGAAGCGATGTCGGAGACCGGCAGGGTGGCGACGTCGGAAGAGGAGCACGGGATCCCTGCCGATGAGTGGCTGCCCATCGGATCGGTCGTGAAGGTAAAGGGATATAAACGAAGCTTTATGGTGCTTGGACGCGCGGTTCTGAATGACAGCGACAGCCGTTATTATGATTACTGCGCCTGCCTCTATCCGGACGGATACATGGGCGGGACCCTCTATTTCTTCAACCAGGATCTGATTGCGCAGGTGGAATCGGAGGGCTACGAGGATGCCTACGAGAAGCTCTACCGGGAGGAAAACCTGGACGGGCTTGATGTGGAAGCCCTGACAGATGGAAGTCAGATGGAGGCTGCGAAGACGGAAGACTCGGAGAGCGGTGCAGCCGCAGGTGTGCAGGAAACGGAAGAAAGCACAGAAACGGACGAAGCCGGGCAGACAGAGCCGGCGGAAAGTGAAACTGCGGGTACTGTTTACACAACGACAACAAATGTCCGGCTCAGATCAGAACCATCCACCGACGGAGAAGCGCTGACAACGATCCCCGGCGGGCGCCAGGTGACGGAGGATACCTCCCGGAAGGAGAAGGACAGCTGGATTCCGGTGCTATTCACGGACAACACCGGGAAGATTCTGTCCGGCTGGATCAAGAAAACATATCTGAAGTAAGGATCGTCTGTTGCAGAAGTACAGCCGCTGCGGATTCGGGCACCGGCTGACAGGTCAGGAGAGAGAACTTGAACATCAACGAAACCATATCGAAGGAACTGGACATCGGCCTCTGGCAGGTAGAGGCGGTCGTGAAACTGATTGACGAGGGAAACACCATCCCGTTTATCGCCAGATACCGAAAGGAGATGCATGGCTCTCTGAATGACGAGCAGCTGCGCAAGCTGGATGAGCGTCTGACCTATCTCCGCTCGCTCGAGGACAGGAAGACAACGGTTCTTTCTTCCATCGAAGAGCAGGGAAAGCTGACGGAAGCGTTGAAAAAGCAGATCGAAGCGGCGCTGACGATGGTCGAGCTGGAGGATCTGTACAGACCGTACAAGCCAAAGCGCAGAACCCGCGCGACCATCGCGGCGGAAAAAGGGCTTCAGCCGCTTGCGGACATCCTCCTGAAGCAGGAAACGGATGACACGCCTGAGAATCTCGCATCGACATACGTCGATTCTGAAAAAGGCGTAGTATCGGTGGAGGAAGCCCTCTCCGGTGCGGGGGACATCATCGCAGAGAATATTTCGGACAGGGCAGATCTGAGGACCAGGATCCGTGAGATTACGACGGCGGAGGGGATACTCACATCGGAAGTGAAAAAGGACCAGGACGATCCGCAGTCCGTGTATGCACAGTATTTTCATTTTCAGGGGAAGGTGTCTGCGCTGAAGGGGCACCAGATTCTGGCGCTGAACCGCGGGGAGAAGGAGAAGGTTCTGACCGTCTCGCTTCAGGCACCGGAGGATCAGATCCTGGGGGTCATCCGGCATGCTGTCATCACCCGGCCGGATGCTCCATCGGCAAAGCTTCTGGAGCAAGTCTGTGAGGATGCCTACAGCCGGCTGATTGAGCCTGCGATTGAGCGCGAGGTGCGCGGCAGCCTGACAGCGCAGGCAGAGGACGGAGCGATCGATGTCTTCGGGAAGAATCTCCGCCAGCTTCTCATGCAGCCGCCGATTGCGGGGCAGACTGTGCTTGGCTGGGATCCGGCATTCCGGACAGGGTGCAAGCTGGCGGTTGTCGACGAAACCGGCAAGGTGCTTGACACGACCGTCGTCTATCCGACGGAGCCGACGACTCCGGCAAAGATTGCGGCAGCGAAGAAGAAGGTTGAAGAACTCATCTCAAAATATCATGTGACGCTCATATCCTGTGGAAATGGGACAGCCTCCAGGGAGTCGGAGAAGATCATCGCCGAGATCATCGCCGAGGTACCGGAGCAGGTACACTATGCAATTGTCAGCGAGGCAGGTGCATCAGTGTACTCGGCAAGCGAGCTTGCAACAGAGGAGTTCCCGACCTTTGATGTCGGACAGAGGAGTGCGGCCTCCATCGCCAGACGGCTTCAGGATCCGCTGGCGGAGCTCGTCAAGATTGACCCGAAGTCGATCGGAGTCGGCCAGTACCAGCATGACTGTGATCAGAAAAAGCTGGGTGGGAAACTGGAAGGCGTGGTCGAGGACTGTGTCAATGAGGTTGGCGTCGACCTGAACACAGCATCCTGGCCGTTGCTGCTGTACGTGTCCGGCATCACCAAAAAGACGGCAAAGTCGATTGTCAGCTACCGGGAGGAGAACGGGAAGTTCGAGGACAGAAAGCAGCTCCTGAAGGTATCCGGGCTCGGTCCGAAGGCCTTCGAGCAGTGCGCAGGCTTCCTGCGGATCCGGGGCGGTAAGAATCCGCTCGACATGACTGGGGTACATCCGGAGTCCTATGAGGCGGCAGCCAGGCTGCTGAAGGAATTCGGCTATTCCAAGGAGGACGTCGAGAAGGGTCAGATCCGCGATCTTGACAGCCGCATCCGCTCGGAGGGCGGAATCGGAAAGCTGGCGGAGCAATTCGGTGTCGGAAAAGAGACACTCGCTGATATCGCGAAGGAGCTGGAGAAGCCGGGAAGGGATCCCCGCTCTGATATGCCGAAACCGGTCCTCAGATCGGATGTCATGGATATGAAGGATCTGAAGCCGGGCATGATTCTCAAGGGCACCGTCCGGAACATTGTGGACTTTGGTGCATTTGTCGACATCGGAGTCCACGAGGACGGTCTGGTGCACATCTCCCAGATGAGCGACCATGGCTTTGTCAAATCCCCGCTGGATGTCGTCTCAGTCGGAGACATTGTGGATGTGAAGGTGCTGGACGTGGACCTGAGCCGGAGCCGGATCTCCCTGTCGATGAAGCTCGGAGAACCGGCGGTTCATGGGAAGAAGCAGGATGGGGCTGCATCCGGCAGCCATAAGCAGGATAAACAGCGTCCGGACAGCCGCCGCGAAGACGACAAGAACAGCAGACAGCGCCAGAATGGAAGATGCGGGGGTGTAAAGACCGGGATACAGCATCAAAGTGACAGGCATACAGATGGAAAGAACGGCGGGCAGCGCCCGGACAGACGGGCGGGCAGGGGCAGCCGGCAGGAGAACGGCGGGCTGGATCTGTCGGCACTGCTCCGGAAGTGGAACTGAGCCTGCATGGATGCATCCGGCGCTGCTTCTGCAATTGACACCCGTTTGGTGCGGTGTTATGGTACGAACAGAAGATGATGATGGCGGGCATAAGAAACCTGGCTGAAGGAAAAGGAAAGGAAATCAGATATGTACGGCAAGATTGCAGTCGTGTATGACGGGGACAGAGATGACATCGTGGATATGGCCGATGCGGTCGCAAAGGGAGCAGAGGACGCCGGCGGGAAGGTTGATATGTTTACCGCTGAGGAGTTTAACACCAACATGGCGGTTTCCTACTCGGGGATTGCACTCGGAACGCCGATGATCAAGAAGGGAGAGGCGCTGAACTGCAGGTTTGGCCGCCTGTATAACGCTCTCAAGCCGAAGCTTCAGGGAAAGAAGGTCGCGCTTTTCACGAACAAGGATGGGGATGACAACTGGATCATCCATCTGGAGCGTGATATCCATGGTGCAGGCATCATCCTGGAGACTGCAAGTGTCGTCGCGGACGGTGAGATCACAGATGATATTCTTGCGGAGTGTGAAAGACTCGGAAGGGAGATCGTCTGACCAATCTGAAAGACGCTTCACACAGCGGCTGTGTTCCAGCCTCGGAAGAGGCGGGAAGGCAGCCGCTTTTTTCATCTCGTTTTATACAAAGCGGCAGGAGATGCCGGGCTGTATTTTCATAAGCTGTGCGCCCTGGCGCCTTGAATAACCGGCAGGCTCAGGATAGAATGATGCAGCAGTATGAGAAGTAGTTTCAGATATACAGAGAGGAGTCCTTCATGGACAGAAAAACGACCCGCCATGTGGTGCTGGCTCTCATTGTCCTGTCAGCAGCTATTTATCTTCTGCAGGTTCTGATCTTTCATGATGAGCGGACAACGGCTTTCTATCTTCTGCAGGATCTTGCATTTATGCCGGTCACCATCGCCATTGCAACTCTGGTGGTCGGAGAGCTCGTAGATGAACGCGAGAAGAAAGAGCGGCTCGAAAAGACAAAGATGTTGACAAGTTCATTTTTCACGGGAATCGGCGCTTTCCTGATCCGGGAGATTCTGCGGATGACCGATGCAGACGGTTTTGTACATGAGGTCGTGAAAAATGGCGCAGAGCAGTCCGGGACAGTCGGGGAAATCCAAAGGCAGCTTGAGAATGAGAAGCTGAACGTGCACATTGATGCTGCCGGTTATACGAAAATTCAGCAGATCATCCGTTCGAACCAGACCAATATTCTGGTCATCGCATCCAATCCGCTGATCATCGAGCACGAATGCTTCTCCGAGATGCTCTGGGGCGTGTTCCATCTCATGGATGAATTTCGTCTGCGTGGATCCTGGGATGACCTTTCAGAGCAGGATATTGGACATTTCAACCAGGACTTTGAGAAGGTTCTCCGTCTTCTGCTTATGAACTGGGTCGGGAATGTACGGTATCTGAAGGAAACCTATCCGGCATTTTATGCGGCGGCATCGACAAAGATCGAATGATGCGGGAACGTCGATGGCATAGAAAAATGCAGAGAACCCGGATTCGTGAGCGGAAGGGAGGTGGAGGATGGTGAACACCGTGATCGGGATCAAATCGGCTATGATGGACAGGGCTGGCCAGGAGGACAGAGCCATGGAAGAGTACAGTGAGGAGCTTTGCGGAATTCTAACCAAAATTGAGGAAGCAAAGGACATGCTGGCGCAGCTGACGGATGAGATGGATGACAAAGACCAGAGCACAGAGGATGTGGATGAGGCCATGGATGCGCTGGACGATGCGATCGATATCCTGGAGGATCTGATGTAATACACAGAACCTTCATAAAAGATGAGTACATTCATTTACAAACCGTATAAGGGAGGTATGACAATGCTGAATCCAAAAGTCAGGGACCTGATCAATGCCCAGATCAACAAGGAATTTTTTTCTGCATATCTGTATCTGGACTTCGCAAATTATTTTTATGATGAGGGACTCGATGGCTTTGCGCACTGGTACGACATTCAGGCGCAGGAAGAGCGCGATCATGCGATGCTGATGAGAACCTATCTTCAGAATAACGGAGAACGGGTGGTATTCGAGGCGGTTGACAAGCCGGACAAAAGTTATTCCAGTCCGGAGGATCCGCTGCGTGAGGGTCTGGAGCATGAGCAGTATGTCACAAGCCTGATCAACACCATATACAAGGCTGCACAGGATGTCAATGATTTCCGAACCATGCAGTGCTTTGACTGGTTTGTAAAAGAGCAGGGCGAGGAAGAAAAGAATGCCGATGACCTGATCAAAAAGTACAAGCTGTTTGGACATGATCCAAAGGGCCTGTACGCGCTGAACCAGGAGCTGCTCGGAAGAGTCTACACGGCTCCGTCTCTCGTTCTCTGATGAGCAGGGAAGATGTGATATGCACTTGCCGCCACGTGACGAAGGGGGATGTCCGGGATGCCATGAAGGCAGGGGCGGACTGTTTCAAGGACGTCCGGAAGGCAACCGGTGCTGGCGGCAAGTGCGGCAAGTGCGGCAAGTGTAAAAAGAAGATCAAGAAGTACATGGACAGGCACTGCGATGCAGATCCCTGAGACATACGCTCACTGATAAGCTTCGCAAAGTGTTTCCAGAACCTGAATGTACCGCTGTGTCAGCTGCGAGGGACGGATCGAGACCGGCAGAATATAGCCGATTTCCATGAAGTCATCGACCAGGAGTGGACGGGAGATGATATGCGGCCCGTTCAGCTCCTCGCTGATGACCCCGCTGCTGATGGTATATCCGTTGATCCCGACCAGCATGTTGAACAGGGTGGCACGGTCACAGACATAAAGCTCACGGTCACAGTCCATGGTGCTCAGTATTTCTTCGGAGAAATAGAAGGAGTTGTGGCTGCCCTGCTCGAAGCTGAGGCGCGGATAAGGCTTCAGATCCTCAGGGGTTACGGCGTCCTTGGCAGCGAGCGGATTGTCTTTTCCGATAAAGACATGTGGCCTGGCGATGAAAAGCCGGGTGAAGGAGAGCCCCTGGTCCCGCAGTGTTTTTCGAAGGACGGTCTCGTTGAAGCTGTTCAGATATAATATTCCGAGCTCGCTTCTGAGGTGCGCGACATCATCGATGATATCGTATGTCTGTGTTTCCCTCATGTGAAATTCATACTTTGTTCCGGCGTACTCCTTCAGCAGCCGGACAAATGCCTCTACGGCAAATGAGTAATGCTGTGAAGAAACGCAGAAGTGCTGCTTCACGGCATTCTTCTTTTTATATCGTTCCTCGACCAGGCTGGCCTGTTCCAGGATCTGTCTGGCATATCCGAGAAACTCGTCCCCCTCCGGCGTCAGTTCCATCCCTTTTCTTGATCTGGTAAAGATCGGGATATCATATTCTTTCTCAAGCTCGTGGATGGCCGCGGTAAGGCTCGGCTGAGCGATATAGAGTTTTCTTGCGGCCTCTGTGATACTTCCGGTCTCCGCCACAACGATCAGGTATTCCAGCTGTTTCAGTGTCATATATCTCACCCGCTTCTAATGCTCTTTATCCGGCGTCTCAGACAGTCTCTTTTTAATCGATAGATTTCAAACAAAGTGTAACATGATTCATAGATTATATCTATGGTATTTCAAATGAAACAGGTATTTTACCAGAAAAGATGTCTTCCATATAATCAGGGACAGGATCCAGACAACGGGAATATAGCCGCGTGCATGCCAGGTGTTCCTTTTCATTGGAAACAGGAAGAAAGCGAAAAGGAACTGACAGGGGATCGTCAGGAAAACGACAGGAGGACCGGGACAGATGAAGACACTTCAGACACCATTTCGATATGATTATGTAGGAAGCTTTCTCAGACCACAGAAGCTCAAGGAAGCCAGAAGGGCATTTGACACAGGGAGGATCAGCCACGACGACCTGAAGAAGGTTGAGGATGAGGCCATCACGGAGCTGATCGGGAAGCTGAAGGAGCTCGGCTACCCTGTTCTTACGGATGGGGAATTCAGAAGGGCAACCTGGCATCTTGATTTTATGTGGGCATTCGACGGAATCGGACATGAACCGACAAAGACCGGACTTCCATTTCACGGCGAAGCGGCGATGATCGATGACACCTATATCGATGGGAAACTCGGACTGACCGGAGAGCATCCGTTTGTGGAGCATTTCCGGTTTGTAAAGCAGTTCGAGGATGAGAAGACGGTTGCAAAGCAGACGATCCCGGCACCGGCGCAGTTTCTCGCGCAGTTTGCGATGCCGTTCAACCGGGCTGCCACGCGGGAATTCTACAGCACCGATGAGGAGCTTGAGGATGATATTGTCCGGGTTTATGGCAAGGTGATTCACGATTTGTATGCTGCCGGCTGCCGGAATCTGCAGCTGGACGACTGCACGTGGGGGATGCTGGCGGACAAAATTGGACCGTCTCTATACGGGACAACAAGGGAAGGAGCGCTTGACATCCAGAAGAAGCACAGGGACATCAACAACAGGGTGATCGCGGAGGCACCATTGGATATGATTGTCAATACCCATGTCTGCAGAGGAAACTTCCATTCGACCTTCGCAAACAGCGGGCCGTATGACGGCGTGGCGGATATTCTGTTCGGGGAGGAGAACGTCAATGCCTACTATCTTGAATTTGACGATGAGCGCTCCGGCGGTTTTTCGCCGCTGGCAAAGGTGAGCGGAGACAAGAAAGTGGTCCTTGGACTGGTCACGACAAAATCCCCGAAGCTCGAGAGCAGGCAGGTACTCATCGATAGAATTCACCAGGCAGCCAGATATATTCCTCTTGAAAGACTCTGCCTGAGCCCGCAGTGCGGTTTCGCATCCTGCGAGATCGGAAATAAGCTGACGCAGGAAGAACAGTGGGCAAAACTCCGGCTGGTGAAGGAAGTTGCGGAAGAAGTGTGGGGATAAGCGGCCGGCACTCCGCATTGACATCTCTCCGTTGTTCAGAAATAATGAGAAAGTCTTCGGACACGATATTGCAGACCAGCTTGGAAGCGAGAAGACGATGAGACGCATGATCGGATATCTGCATAATGCAAGACCACGCAGCGCAGAGGAGATTGCGGATGAGATGCTTGCGATCTGCTATGACCGTGAGACCTGGCGGAAAAAGAAAGAGACAGAATACTATAATGAGAAATATAACGAGCAGTTGAATCAGGAGCTGTAAGAAGAATCCCACTCTGGCAGATTGCCGGGTGGGATTCTTTGTGAAGACACAATACAATTAGTATACAGGATTTTCAACGTTCACTTTATCAGATTCCTGGAAGGGAGCCAGGGAAGAAACCATGCGGACAACAGTGTTGTAGGCGTTCTTTACATAATGAATCTCACCGGGTTCGATGTGGATGAATTGTCCTTTTGTGAGATGGTTGACTTTTCCGTCAACTACAATATCAACTTCGCCCTCGAGAATGTAGAAGTTTTCCTCCATCACATTGTGGTAGTGGGCCTGAAAGTCATCACCAGGCTGAAACTGCACAATGGCAAAATTCATTCTGGGACCCTTCATCAGATACTTAGGGCCGCTGTTTCCAAAACGGTACTCCTTGTCTTTCTCATCTACAATATACATTTTTTCTCCTTTCATCCTGACGGTTCCCTTGATACATGGATCAAAGACCAGGTGCTTTCCACATGGGTTCTGTGATGCCCTTGTTTACCAAATCCAGTTGTGCTTTATAGAATGAACGCCACTTTGAATAAAGCGCTTCATATACGGCGTGATTTTTTTTGTCCGGCAAGAAGGTTTTTTCAAATTGAACAGTTTTTGCTGCACCTTCTGCAATGCTCGGATAGATCCCAACGCCATAGCCGGCAAGGATGGCAGCGCCGAGTGCGGTCGCTTCTTTGACAACCGGAACCCGGACAGGCATGTTTAATACGTCGGCAAGAATCTGAGACCAAAGAGGGCTTTTTGATGCGCCGCCTGCAAAAATAACCTCTGACGGCCTCGCTCCTGTGGATTCATAGACCAGTTCCATATGGCCTTTGACAAGCAGTGCGGTGTTTTCAAGGATCGCATGATAAAAAGTGTACTTGTTGAACTTCTCCGGGTCCAGTTCAAAATTGGAGAATGTGGGAGCGGCATGTTTCCATGAAATAAAATTCATGATGTCGCTGAAAGCACACAACATACCATATGAACCGGCAGGGATATCTTTGGCTTTCTGGTTCATGAGATTATACGGATCATCACCTGTCTCTTTGGCTAGTCTCTTTTCTTCCTGACAGAAGCCATCACGAAACCAGCGCATTACGAGGCCTGGCTTGAATGCCAGGGCTTCATACTGCCAGACACCGGGGACCGCCTGGCAATTGACACGTACTCTGCAGAAAGGATCAGTCTCAACGTGGTCAGTATTATACTCATATTGCCAGAAGCTTCCGCCGAAAACGGCTGCCTGACCTGGACCGGGAGCACCGACTCCGATTGTGCCGAGCTGACAGTCTCCTCCACCGACAACGACCGGGGTTCCTTCTGCAAGACCGCTCTCCTGACTCCCTTTTTTGTTTACATGCGAGATCAAGGTGCCACATTCAGCAACGGGCGGGAAAATGTCGCTTCGCAGCCCGCATACCTCTGCGATGGTGGGATCCCATGAACGCGTTTTCAAGTCAAAGATGCCTGTTGTTGATCCATTGCTCGGTTCGATCGCTTCAACCCCGGTCAGCTTACGGATCAGCCAGTCATTAAACATGCCAACCTGCGCAATGCGGGAATAGGCATCCGGCATTTTGTCTTTGACCCACAGAATACGGGGAAGCGCCCCAAGAGCATATGTCTGTCCGGACTTCTGATAGATCTTTTTTTCAAGATCGGGATGAAGAGCGATTAGCTTTCCGACCTCATCATTGCTTCGCGAATCCACATTTGCACAAGCCCAGATTTCGTTCCCGTCGCGATCATACAGCACGATGCCCTCACGCATGCAGGTAGTGGAAACCGCTGCAATTGCGTCGGGAGCAATTCCGGTTTTTTTCAGGACACCTTTTGTACACTCGCACGCCAGGTGCCAGTTTGTTTTCCAGTCAAAGTCCATACTTCCAGGAAAACGTGGGTCTTCTCTGTGTGTCCACTCCCTTTGCTCTACACCGAGCTGAGTCCCGTCGGTCGAAAAGATGACGGCACGCACTGAGCCGGTACCTGCATCGATGGCCATTAAGTATTGTTCGCCCATATCAATATACCCCTTCCCTTTAATATCCGGATTTCATCTATTCGTTATCAGTGACTAGTTCAAGAACCTTTCGAGCAGTAGGCTCATCCGTGATCAGAACATTCAGATAATTCCCTTTCAAGGCTGCCAGAATCGAAGCTGCCTTGACAACGCCGGCAGCAACGCCGATTACGTTCTCCATTTTTCGAATCTGTGACAAGGGTGTGCTGATCAGGCGTTCTTCCAGACTGGAAGAGATGAGATCCCCATCCGAATCAAAAAAATGACACAGGATATCTCCGACCGCCCCATGTATGGAAAGGGATAAATTGTCATTGTATGAGAGTACACCATTCGTCCGGATGGTTGATTTTTCATCCAAGGCTCCGATCCCGACGATTGTCATTTGTGCCAGTGATGTCAGTTCGAATGCTTCTATAACCTTTGGTTCCTGGAGCATTGCATCGACTGCCGTTTTTGTCTGGAGAACCAATGGGGTGGGAATCAAGTGCAACTTGACATTAAAGACACTTGACTGAGTATTCGGAAGATAATAACTGACGCCTCCAGTCAGAGAGACAATGTTGACAGGAAGGTCAGACAAGGCTCCCAGATGGTTTAGCAGACGACTCATGGTATCACCGTATCCCATGTTCAGGAAATCCTGTTTGCCCATCTGGTCATAGATATATCCCGCCGCAGCAAGCGCGACATTCTCGTTTGTTTCCTCTGCTTTGACTGGAGCCGGGGCAATGAATGCGTCACGAAGGTGGAAGGTTTTGATGAGTTGCCTTTCAAGCTCCAGTCGGGTTGTATGACCCGATCGAATTGAAAATTGAACCATACCTGTTTTTCGCGCACGGTCGATCAGACGGTTTACTCGAAGACGCGGAATGCCTAGACGCTGGCCGATCTCCTGTTGTGTCAGACCTTCCATATAATAGTACCAGGCCGTTTTCAGTTGAAGGATTTCATCATAATCATAGGTATCGGACATAAAAACCTCAGAAACAGATGTTAAAAATAAAAACAAATGTATCAATTGTTGGAAACATATTAGCATAGAGTACAAACGGTGTCAACGAAGTTAAAATGGTAATATGACGAAAAACAAGTTATAAAATTGTGCATATATGTAAAATATGACGCATCTATATTGACAATTCATATGCGCAAATGTATAGTTGAGAAAACAATATTTCTAATAATCAGCAATTGTTGGGGGAGCGGGCTATGGCGAATGATGTCCTTCTCAATATAAGGAATATACATAAATCATTTGGACTGAATGAAGTACTCAAAGGGATCGATCTCCAGCTGGATGAGGGTGAAGTGCTTGCACTTATTGGCGGCAATGGTGCCGGTAAGAGTACCCTTATGAAAATTATCATGGGAATCTATTCCTATGATGAGGGTGAAATTACTATACGCGGACAGAAATATGCATCGAATAAAACAAGTGCGGCACTTGCAAACGGGATATATATGGTGCCACAGGAACCGATGCTGTTTCCGAATATGACAGTTGAAGAGAATATTCTGATCGGTTTCGATGAGAGTGAGTCGTCTCTTCATAATGAGCTGATCTCCACGATGAAAGAATATGGATGGAAAATTGACCTGAGCAGAAAAGCATCCAGCCTGTCAATTGCGGAACAGCAGCTCGTTGAGATCCTCAGAGGACTGATGAGGCATGCAAGCGTCCTGATTCTTGATGAACCGACCTCAGCACTGACCTTTGATGAGGTTGAAAGTTTATTTAAGTGCGTGGATGATCTGAAGAAAAAGCACATCGGCATTATCTACATTACGCATCGCCTGGCAGAAGTTTTTCAGATTGCAACGACCGTTGCAATTATGAGAGATGGTCGTATTCCGCTGTCAGGAAAGGTTGATGAATTTACACGTGAGATGCTGGTACAGGGGCTGCTTCCGCCGTCGGCACAGAATGAGGCCGGTTCAGGTAATATCTACCCAGATCGGAATGATCAAAAGGAAGCGGATTCGAAGCCAAAAAGTGACCAAAACCAGAAGCCTGTTTTTGAACTTCAGAACTATACAGGATATGGCTTTTCCGATATATCTCTGAAATTATATCCGGGAGAGATTCTGGGACTTGCAGGTGTTGTTGGAGCGGGAAGGACAGAGCTGGCCACAACGGTTTTCGGACGTGACAAGGTTCTGTCCGGGAAAGCATATCTTGATGGAAAAGACATCACCGGGATGAAGACAAGGCAGGTGATCGCAGCAGGACTTAATTACGTGCCGGAAGACAGGCACCTGAACGGCTTGTTTAAGATCAGCGATGTAGCGGTCAATACGACGAGCGCACTGCTGCCCCGTAAGGAAATGGGGAGATTCCTGTTGAACAGGAAATACGAACGTGAGGTTACATCCAGATACATTGAGGATTTTCGAACAAAAGTTACTGGGCAGGATCAGCTGGTGGGAGATCTGTCCGGAGGAAATCAGCAGAAGGTCGTAATCGGACGGGCATTATCGACGGACCCGAAGGTTGTCATATTGGACGAGCCGACAAGAGGAATAGATGCTGGAGCGAGAGGAGATGTCTATTCGATTATTCACCACCTGAAAAACAGAGGGGTGTCAGTCCTCCTGATTTCATCAGATATGGAGGAGATCGTAGAACTGTCAGACCGCGTGATGACTGTATGTAATGGACGTATTAACGGTGAATTCACGGGAACCGCGATCAATCAGGATAATCTGATGAGAGCCGCCTTTGGAATTACGGAAAGCAGAGAGCAGTCGGAGGTGAAAGCATGAAACGGTTTCTCAGACACAGGGAGCTGACATCCGTATTCTTCCTGATCTTGTTGTTTTTGATTGTCGGTGTAATCAACCCAAGCTTTCTGAAGCCAGGGAATATTATTGCCTGTTTTAACGATGCAGTCGTTTACATCATCATATCGGTCGGAATGGCGTTCGCGATCTTTATCGGCGAGATTGATGTATCGGTCGGTGCCAACCTTGGGTTTACCGCCACGGTTGTCGGGACAATGCTTCGAGATGGCAGCAATTGGGGGGCAGCATTTGCAGCAGGTATTCTGGTTGGCCTTCTCATTGGCCTCTTCAATGGCTGGGGCGTTGCTGTGATGGGAGTTCCTTCCCTGATCTTTACCCTGGGAACAAACGGAGTCATGAGAGGCATGATGTATGTGTACTCTGGCGGAAACTGGATCGAGAATCTTCCACAGTCCTTCAAAAATCTGTACACCGTCAAGGCATTCGGTCCGGTCCAGCTGAACCTTGTGATTACGATTCTGGCGGTGATTGTGATCCATTTGTTCCTCCGAAAAACAAAGAGAGGAAGGTATTTTATCGCAGTCGGTGATAATCCTGCAGGGGCGACACTTGTCGGAATACCAACGATGCGGACAAGAGTTCTGGCATATATCATCTGTGGATTGATGGCATCTATAGCAGGGATCGTGTTTACATCCCGGATCGGCTTTGTCACGGCAATTTCAGGGAATGGATATGAGATGAAAGCGGTGGCAGCCTGTGTGCTGGGCGGTATATCTCTGACGGGCGGAGTCGGTTCCGTGATTGGTGCAACGGTTGGGGCTGTCATAATGGCCAGCATCAGCAAGCTGCTTGTATTTATGGAGATCGGATCCACTTACGATAATACGATTACGGGGATTATGCTGATCACAATTGTTGTCGTTGACTCTCTGATGCAGCGCCGTTCAGCAACTAAGAACAGACATGCAAGACTTGCAGCGCGGACAGCTGAATTCTCTACGAAGCAGGGAGGTACGAACGATGAGTAAGGCAACGGATAGACTGAAAAAGTTTTTCAGCAGCTGGGAGTTCGTACTGATCGTGATTCTCGTGCTCGAAATTCTCGTATTTGGTGCGAAGAACCCGAAATTTCTGAAGCCGACGCTGTTCTTTAATAGCATGAATGACTTCATGTCCATCTGTATCATCTCGCTTTTTGTGACATTTGTCATGATCACAGGGGGGATCGATATTCAGGCGGGCTCGATTGTCGGGCTTACTTCGATTATCATCGGTGTCACATGGCAGGACTTTGGATTTAATGTCTGGACGGCTGCACTGCTGTCAGCGGTTGTGGCGACCGGCTGCGGTGCATTGTCGGGTTTCTTTGTAGCGTACTGTGGCGTTCAGCCGATGGTTGTTACGTTGGGAGGATCTTTCCTGTATGCCGGGATTGCACTGATTGTTTCTAACATGGCAAGCACAGCAGCATATCAGGGAATCAGCGGATTCCCGGAGTCATTCAAGGCGATCGCAAAGACAAAGTTTTTCGGAATTATTCCAAGCCAGCTGGTCATCTTTATTGTGCTTGTGATCATTGCATACATATTACTTCATAAATCAAAATATGGACGGAAGGTATTCCTGGTTGGTGTAAATCCTCAGGCAGCAGAATACTCAGGCGTGAATACCCGCTGGATTACAATGAGCACGTATATGCTTTCAGCGTTTAGCGCGGCGCTTGCCGGGATTGTGCTGACAGCCTATCTTGGAACGGCGAAGAGTGACCTTGGAGCGAATTTCACACTGAATATTATCACGGCGGTTGTGCTGGGTGGGACACTGAGCACTGGGGGAAAAGGTAATGTGATTGGAACGGCGCTGGCTTCTCTGGTGATCGGAATTATGCGGTTTGGTCTGCCATTATGCTTTGACAGAAAGCTGATGAATTATCTCGATATACCGGTTGGATTTTTACTGCTGGCAGTTGTGCTTGTCCGGTCAATGAGCACACACCCGGCGGTCATGAGGAAAGTGGCAAAGCTTCGGAAGAAAAGAAGCTGAGAGATCACGAATGTTTGGGGGAAGAGCCCCTGAATATAGAAACTGATACCACATACACAAGGAGGAAAAAAGAATGAAAAAATTGTGGGCAGCAGGAATGGCACTGGCAGTCGCAGTGGGAACACTGGGAAGCATGACCGCAATGGCGGAAGAAAGTGTTGAGGGAAAGGTTGTAGCATTTATCCCAAAGGTAACAGGAAATGCTTTCTTTGAGTCTGCCAATAATGGGGCTCAGGAGTACGCAAAAAAGTGGGGAATCACAGTTGAGTACATGGGAAATGCAACAGCAGGTGCTGCAGAGCAGACTGAGGTTATCAACCAGGCGGTGAACTCAGGAGTTGATGCCATTTGTATTTCAACAGTTGATGCAGCAGGTGTTTCTGACGCGCTCAAGGAAGCAAAAGATGCCGGTGTGACTGTCTGCACGTGGGATTCCGATGCGCAGCCGGAAGACCGTTCTCTGATGGTCTCTCAGGGAACTCCGGAAGTGCTTGGAAAAATGCTGGTCGATATGGGAGCTGATGGGCTGACAAAGAGAGGAAAGGATCCGGCGAAGGATGCTATTAAGTATTGCTGGCATTATTCACAGGCAACTGTAACGGATCAGAATTCCTGGCAGGTAGCTGGCGAGAAGTATATCAAGGAGACATACCCGAACTGGGAGAATGTTGCTCCAGACAACTACTACAGCAATCAGGATGCAGAGCAGGCAGTCTCTGTTGGCGATGCTGTTCTTTCGGATCATTCGGACATCGACCTGATCATCTGCAATGACTCGACAGCACTTCCGGGACAGCTGCAGGCAGCACAGAACAAGGGACTGACAAAAGACGATATCACCATTACAGGATTTGCTTCTCCGAACTCGATCAAGGATTTCTGCAAGGCAGGCGTTTTGTATGAATGGGGCCTTTGGGATTGCGGTATCCAGGGTGCGATGGGCTGCTATGTAGCGGCATATCTTGCAGCTGGCAATGAAGTAAAGGTTGGCGATACGATTTCCATTCCGGATATCGGCGATTGCGAAGTCCAGGCGAATGATTCGATTGCGGAAGGTGCTAAAACGGCAGATACCAATAACGGTGTTGTACTTCTTCCGGAACGTGTTGTATTTGATGAATCCAATATGAATGACTATAATTTCTGATGTGACAGGTCTTACGGATCTTGTGATCTGAGGTATATTCATTCATGCGGGCGAGGCATCTGCCCCGCCTGCATTTTAACGGGGAGAATGACTGACAGGAGGAAAATATTATTATGGCAGACTTGGAAGGTGTGAAGGTTGCAAAGGATTATCATGTCAATACTCCATTTGCAAATACAGAAGGGTTTTATGTAAAAGGCGCGAATAGTCTTGACTTTGGAATGAAGAAGCACCTGACAAATATATTCAATCCGAAGAGTGGAAATGCGGTTATGTTTGCATTTGATCATGGATATTTTATGGGGTCGACAGCCGGACTGGAAAGACTGGATCTGCTGCTTCCGAAGCTAGCCCCATATATCGATGTGTTTATGGGAACCCGGGGTGCGATTCGTACTTGTCTTGATCCGAAGTTTACAGCACATAAAGGTATCGCACTCCGCGTGTCAGCGGGGTCTTCCATGATGCAGGATGACTTGAGCCATGAAGTGGTTGCCGTTGATATCGAGGACAGTATTCGAATGAATGCGGATTGCATGGCGGTCCAGACATTCATTGGAGCGGACGGGCAGCTCGAGAGCATCGACAACCTTAGCAGGGTGATCAATGCAGGCATGCGGTACAGCATTCCGACCCTCGGAGTTGTCGCTGTTGGAAAGCAGATGGAAAGAACGCCGAGGTTTTTCAAACTTGCGACAAGAATTGTAGCGGAGATGGGCGTTCAGCTTGTGAAAACGTACGACTGTGAGAACTTTGATGAGGTTGTCGCTGCATGCCCAGTGCCGATTGTGGTCGCGGGTGGCAAGAAGCTTCCGGAAATCGATGCTTTAAAGCTTGCATATGATGTTATTTCAAAAGGAGCACATGGTGTTGACATGGGGCGCAATATCTTCCAGAGTACGCATCCGATACAGATGGCGCAGGCGGTTGGAAAGATTGTCCATGAAGGGTTTACCGATAAGGAAGCATATGAATTCTTCCAGGATATGGTGAGTGACAGCGAAAAGCAGAAAACGGAATAATCGAATATAGGAGAATTCTGCTTGACTCTTGTATAATACCAGGGTTTACGATCCTCCCAACAAGCAAAAAAGACAATTTAAGTGCATAGTTTCCGGATGACAAAGACGTCTTCTCATATGAGGAGGCGTCTTTTTTTTGTGAAGGCGGCAGCTCATCATCGAGTGCGGAGCACGAGATGATGGTGAGGCTGTCGAATCGAGTTGGACAGAGTGAACCTGCCCTGCTCAATTCCGGAATGTATGGTGAGGAGGTATGTATGGCGGATTCGAGAATCGATTTCATCTATCTCAGTGAGCCGGATATGATCCGGGCGGGCGTGAAGGACATGAAGGCCTGTATTGAGTCGATGGAGGATATGCTTCTGCTTCTGAAAGCAGGAGATTACATGATGGGCGGCGAGAATCACAATTCCCACGGATGCATGGTGATGTTTCCGGATGATCCGAAGTTCCCAGGCATGCCGAAGAATGCGCCGGACAGACGATTCATGGCGATGCCGGCCTACCTTGGTGGTAAGTACCAGATGGCTGGCGTCAAGTGGTATGGCTCCAACATTGAAAACAAGAAAATCGGTCTTCCCCGCTCGATTCTGACGATGATGCTGAATGATAAGGATACAGGGGCGCCGCTGGCACTGATGTCTGCGAATCTTCTCTCGGCCTATCGGACCGGCGGAATCCCGGGCGTCGGGGCAAAGTACATGGCGCGGAAGGATTCCGAGACAGCGGCGATCATCGGACCCGGCGTGATGGGAAAGACGAGCTTTGCAGCATTTGCGGTAACCTGCCCGAATCTCCACAGGGTTCACATCAAAGGAAGGGGCAGGCGCTCGATCGATTCCTTCATTGAATTCGTAAAGAAGGAATATCCGCAGATTGATGAAATCGCGGTTGCGGACACCATCGAGGACGCGGTTCGCGGGGCGGACGTCATCTCCTTCACGACCACGGCACTCTGCGGAGATGACCCGGAGATTGTCAATACCTACCCGTATGTGAAGACAGAATGGGTGAAGCCGGGCGCCTTCATCGCGATGCCGAGCGCGGCAAGGTTCGATGATGATCTGCTTCTGAAGAGCAAGCTCGTGGTCGACAACCGCAAGCTTTACGATGCCTGGGAGATGGAATATCCGTATCCGACCTATCCGAAGATGGGTATTATCGGCTGCAGGTTCACCGATCTGATCCATGAGGGAAAAATCAGCAGCGGAGACATCACGGATATGACCGATATCATCGAGAAGAAAGCACCCGGCCGGACATCGGACGACCAGATCATCATCTACTCGGTCGGCGGAATGCCTGTCGAGGATGTCGCCTGGGGCTGCAGCGTGTACAGAAGAGCGAAAGAGCTCGGGATCGGCGTGAAGCTGAATCTCTGGGAGAAGCCGGAGATGGCGTGACGAAAGACTGTCGGGAGGAGATCGGATATGGCTGCATTATCGAGAATCGAAATCATCTGTGATATGTCCAAGTTTTCGGTATTGAAGAAGACACTCAGCGAGAACCATGTCGGCGGCATGACATTCACGCAGGTGCTTGGCTGCGGCGTCGAGAAGGGAACCAAGGAATACGAGGTCGATGAGAATTATGAGATGGAGCTGCTTCCGAAGATTCAGGTCTCCATTGTGGTTCCATCCGAGCGGGTCAGGAGTCTTACGGGCATCATCGAGAAGGCGCTCTACACGGGCCATATCGGAGACGGCAAGATCTTCGTCTATGACGTGACGAATGTCATCCGTGTCCGTACCGGTGATGAGGGCGAACAGGCGCTCTGAGTTTTCAGACTTGCAGAGGAAGAACGCTTATGGATGAGAAGAAATTAGGTCTGAGGGATGTGGTGGCTGTTTCTGTCGGACTTGTCATCGCAACCAGCAGTCTTGTCTCCCTCGGACAGGGCGCCGGACGCATCGGGGAACTGTTCATCGTCGCGATGATCATCGCCTGCATCTTCAACATGATCACGATGGCGACAATGGCGGAACTCAATGCGCTGATGCCGAATACGACAGGCGGTCTGGCACAGTACACGCTGGCTGGCATCGGTCCTCTTCCGACCATGGTGCTGATGGTCGGCGGTTATTTCGCATCGAACATCCTCTCAAGCGGTGTCGAGGCGTCAATCTTCGCCTATGCGATGGGCGAGGTGATTCCTCTTCCGCTTCCGAACTATTGCTGGACGCTCCTGATCAGCGTGATCATCCTGATCGCGAATCTGAGAGGCGTGGACATGTTCGCGAAGATTCAGAACCTGGTCTGCTATCTTCTGCTGGGGTCGATGCTGATCATGGGTCTGATCGGGGTATTCGGTCTGGGAACAGGAGCGGTCGTCCGGCAGCCGGCTGTCATGAATGCCACGCCGAAGAACGTCATTGCGATGACGGCGACGGCCTTCTGGCTGTTCATCGGTGCCGAGTATGCGATCCCGATCTCGAAGGATGTCCGGAATGCAAAGAGAAATGTTCCGCTTGGCATGTTCCTGGGGCTCGGGCTGATTTGTCTGGTCCAGTCCATCATGGTGCTCGGTTTTCACCGCTATACGAGGTGGGCTGATCTGATGAATTCGGCAGCTCCGCATATGCTATACGGAAGCAACCTTCTCGGGATGCCCGGAAAGATCTGGATGGCGTTTGTCGCGGCTCTGGCGGTCATCAGCTCACAGAATTCCAGTGTCCAGGCGCTGTCGGCGATTGCACAGGGCATGACGAAAATGAACATGATGCCGCAGTGTTTCGGCAAAACGAACAGGTATAAGGTGCCGCATGTGGGAGTCTGGTTTGTGACAATTGCGATCCTGGTCTGCGGGTATATCAGCCAGGATTCCTCAGAGCGCATCAGTTTCCTCATCCAGGTCGGCTCGGTGTTCTGGATGCTTTCTTACATCGTTGCTCACATCGATCTCCTCGTATTCAGAAAACGCCTTCCGCATGCGCCGCGCAACTTCAAGGTACCGGGCGGGCCGGTGCTCCCGTTGATCGGGATCAGCGGAATCGTCTATATGATCTGCAACATATCGACCGATTTCCATACCAGAATGATGATCTATCTTGCGACAGGCGTTACATTCGCCGCTCTTTCTGTCTGGTCCGTCCTCTGGATCAAACTCCGGATGAAGATGCCGCTGATGAAGCCGGTTCCGATCAACAAAGTCCTGGCGATGGAAAATTCGATGTTCTACAAGGTCCGGAGGAACAAGGGCCTTTGCAGGTGAAGGAGGAAAACATGGATCGTATTCAAAATCATCCGATACTGGGAGAGAGTCCTGTGGGAAAGAGTGTGACGTTTACCTACGATGGCCGGGAGCTGACCGGATATGAGGGCGAACCGATTGCGATGGCACTGAAGGTCAACGGCATCATGATCCACCGCTACACCGCAAAGCGCCACGAGCCGAGAGGGATCTTCTGCGACATCGGACGATGCACGGACTGTGTCATGGTGGTGGATGGTCAGCCGAATGTCAGAACCTGCATCACCCCGCTGAGAGCGGGTATGAAGGTCGAGACGCAGTATGGGGCAGGCGCAGAGCCCTTTCCAGAGAATGCTGAAGACGCGATGCGATTCGCAAAGGATGAAAGGGGCTTGCATCCGATTTCAGAGGATGCCGGAAAAGATGCCAGGGAGGAGAAGCACTCATGAAGATCGAGAGAAAAGAGTTCATCGTTGTCGGGGCGGGACCTGCCGGCCTTTCGGCTGCGATCGAGGCTGCCAGATCAGGCGTTTCGGTGACTGTCTTTGATGAAAATGCCCGTCCGGGCGGACAGCTTTTCAAGCAGATTCATAAGTTCTTCGGCTCCAAGGAGCACATGGCGAAGATCCGCGGTTTCAGGATCGGCGAGGAGCTTCTGAGGGAAGCGGAGGAAAATGGCGTCGAGGTTGTGCTCAATGCGACCGTCATCGGTCTGTACCGGGAAAAGGAGATTCAGGTCCAGATCGGAACAGAGGTTCATCACTACAAGGCGGACGCGATCCTGATCGCAACAGGGGCATCCGAGAACATGGTGAACTTCCGCGGCTGGACGCTTCCGGGTGTCATCGGCGCCGGCGCCGCACAGACGATGATGAACCTTTACCATGTCAAACCGGGCAACCGGATCCTGATGCTGGGTTCCGGCAATGTCGGCCTGGTGGTCTCCTATCAGCTGATGCAGGCGGGCTGTGAGGTTGTGGCGCTGGTGGATGCCGCGCCGAGGATCGGCGGGTACGGCGTCCATGCCAGCAAGGTTGCCAGATGCGGCGTACCGTTTTATCTCTCTCACACGATCAAGGAGGCAGAGGGGACGGACTGTGTCAGGGGCGTGACAATCGCGCAGATTGACGCAAAATACCAGTTCATCCCGGGGACGGAGAAGCATTTCGATGTCGACACCATCTGCGTGGCAGTTGGTCTCTCTCCGATGACGCAGCTGCTCAAGATGGACGGCGTGGAGATGGCGGACACGCGCGGCGGATACATTCCGGCCTGCGACGAGAACGGCGCGACATCCATCCCGGGGATTTTTGCCGCGGGTGATGTCGCCGGAATCGAGGAGGCTTCCTCAGCGATGATCGAGGGCCGCATGAGCGGTGAGGCAGTCGCGGCGTATCTCGGCTATGCATCGGCGGATGAGAAGGCGCTCCGCGAGAAGGAGCTGGAGGAGTCGCTGGGAGCGCTCAGGCAGGGGATGTTCGCGCCAAAGAACCGTGGAAAGAAGCTGGAAAAGACGGACGAGGGCATCGAGCTGTCGGAAATGCTGCTGGAGAAGGGCTACATCGGCGACGATGAGATCAAGCGGTTTCCCGGATACAGGGCGGAGATCAAGGTGCACCCGGTCCTCGAGTGTACACAGAATATCCCCTGCAATCCCTGCCAGACTGCATGCCGGAAGGGCTGCATTTCCATCGGGGACAATATCACGTCGCTGCCGATCTCGGTGAAGGATTCGACCTGTATCGATTGCGGCATGTGTGTTGCCAGCTGCTCGGGGCAGGCGATCTTCCTCGTCTCGGAGAATCCGGAGAAGGGGACGGGAGAGGTGACAATCCCGTATGAGTTTCTGCCGCTGCCAAAAGTGGGCGAGAAAGGATACGGGCTTTCCAGGAGCGGACAGAGGATCTGTGATGCGACGGTCCGGAGGGTTCGGACATCGAAGGCCTATGACGGGACGGCGCTCGTGACCATCGAGGTTCCGATCGGGTATACAGACCGTGCCAGATTCTACCGCAAGGCAGATGAGGCACAGTGAGAGGAGAAGACGTCATGTTTGATATTCAGGAAAAGCTGAAGGAGATCGGTCCATACGTACCGGAGAGTGACGACGACCTTCTCGTCTGCCGGTGTGAGGAAGTGACGAAGGGCGAAATCAGAAGGGCGGTTCACGAGGGCATCACAACGATTGAGGAGATGAGGCGGTTTCTCCGCTGCGGCATGGGGCTGTGCCAGGGACAGACCTGTGGAACGCTGACCAGAAGACTGGTTGCCAGGGAGCTGAGGGTTCCGCAGAGCGAGATGGATGTCGCGACCTCGCGCGCACCGATGCGGCCGGTTGCGATGGAAACCGGCGGGAGAGACCTGGGCGTTGAGAAACCGGTAGCAGGAGGGGACGCAGAATGAAGAAGACGGCGGATGTCATCATCATAGGCGGCGGAATTGTCGGCTGCGCAAGCGCTTACTACCTTGCGAAGGCAGGTGTGAAGGATATTATCGTGCTGGAGGCGAGCCGGTCGATCGGCCATGGCGGCTCCAGCAGAAATGGAGGCGGTGTCCGCCAGTCGGGCCGTGATGTGCGGGAGCTTCCGGTTGCCATGTGCGCCGTGCAGAAGTTCTGGCCTTCCCTGTCGGATGAACTCGGGGTGGATACAGAGTACACAAGGCAGGGCAACATCCGGATGGGGAAGACGGAGGCACATCTGAGAAAGCTGGAAACGCTGACGACAAATTGCCGGAATATGGGGCTGGACGTACGCATGATCGATCGAAAAGAGGTACATGCGATCAACCCGTATCTCTCAGACCAGGTCATCGGCGCGAGTTTCTGTCCGACGGATGGTCATGCAAATCCATTGACCACAACTCTCGGCTACTACATCAGAGCGCTTGAGAAGGGCGTGCGGTTCTACACCGACGCGCGTGTCATGGCGCTGGAGAAGGTCCGCGGGCAGGTACGGAAGGTGCGGATGGAGGACGGAGCGGTACTCGAGGCAGATACGATCCTGCTTGCGGCTGGATATGCCAGCCGCAAGATCATGAACACGGTCGGACTTGAGGTCCCGATGCATGACGAAATCGACTGCTGCCTGGTCACAGAGATGGAACCGAAGATGTTTCCCCAGATGCTGGGCTGCGCGGACGCGGATTTCTACGGCCATCAGACCCGGCATGGATCCTTCGTGTTCGGTGCTGTAGCCGGTCCGGAAATGTTGATGGACGAGGACACCGACACGGTGAACTTTGCGCATGCGGCGACGCTCGGGGCAAGCTGCAGGGCAATCGAGGGCTATGTGCCGCTTCTGAAGAATGCGAAGATCGTCCGGAGCTGGACAGGCTGGTGTGACTGCACGAGCGACGGTGTCTGTGTCCTGGGACGCCCGGAGGAGACACCCGGTCTTGTCCTGGCCTGCGGGTTCAATGGGCATGGTTTTGGAACAGCACCGGCTGTCGGATATATGATGGCGCAGACCATCCTTGGCGAGCAGACACTCGTCGACCTGTCGCCGCTCCGCTATGAGCGGTTCCAGGAGATGATCGGGTAAGCAGCGGACAGCAGAGCGATGAAGAGTGGGAGAAAGCCATTAGCGGCTGCGCTTCCGGACTTCGACCGGAAGCTGCAGCTCCGTCAGATATTCGTTCTCGACATTTGTTTCATACCGGTCGATGTGACAGAACTCCATCGGATCCCCCATGACCGTCATGTGATGCCGGGAGGCGTAGGCAAAAAGCTTTGGAACGAGCAGCTTTGTCTTCTGGAAACCACCCCGGTAGCAGACGGACAGGTAGGTACCGGCTGGCAGCGTATAGTTACAGTGAAATTTCAGATAGGGCGAGTAGAAGAATACCTTTTTGGTTCTGTAGTCGGTCCCGTCGTCATTGTGTGCATGGATATCGAGCATGTAGCAGTCACAGGCTCCGATCGTGGAGATGGTGTCTGTTCTGGAGACAAGGGACGGATCCCTCTTTTTCATGTCCTTCCAGACCGCGTCTGTGTAGCGGGCAAGTTCCAGATTGATCTCCTCATCCGGCATGTAGGAATCGCGGAGCATGAGCACCTGCCGTGCCGGGAGCTCGAGTTCTGTGACAGTGCCGCTGCAGTCCCGGCTCAGATTCTCCCGGATGGAGCGCAGCCGGCCATCGATATTCGCTCTTTTTTTCTCAAGCACCCGGATCTGGTCCTGGATCCGGGTGCTTTCTGCCTCCAGCATCTCTGTGACACGACGGATGTTCCGGTCCCTCTCAAAGGCCAGAATTTCGTCTGTCGAAAAACCAAGGTCCAGCAGCTCCCGCACCGTATTCATCGTCCGGACATCGTCAATCGTATAGGTGCGGTAATTGCTGGAGGGATCCCGGACGGGATGAAGGAGCCCGACCTTCTCATAGTACCGGATGGAATCCTGACCAATATGGAAGAGCCTGGACAGATCCCCGATTTTAAAGCGTGCTTTCCTTGCAGGCATCTGAAAATGGAAACCTCTCTTTCTGAATGACCTCAACAAATTTGTTAGGGAACGGGATCAAGGTTATAATCGAAGAAACAGATGCAACTTATTATAATGGATTGCAGCTTCAGATACTACCAGACGGACGCATCAGAAAGGGAGCTTTTCGATGGAGAGAAATAATCTCCATTGCCGATTGCATTCTGTAAAAGAATCGGATAGAATAGCCTTATAAATTGATTCAAACTAAATAGATATCAATTTAATTAACGCAAACCAGCAGTTGAAAAGGAGCAGAGACGATGAAAAACGCTGTCAGGTATTATTCAAGATCAGGGAACACAAAGACGGCCGCAGAGGCGATCGCACGGGCAATCGGAACAGATGCGGTATCTGTGGATTCCGCCTCCGCATCACTTCAGGAGCCTGTTGATGTCCTGTTCATCGGCGGGGCACTGTATGCCTACGGAATTGACAAGCATCTGAAAGCGTACCTTGGCAGTCTGAAGAAGGATCAGGTCAAAAAGGCGGTCGTTTTCTCCACCTCCTGGATATCAAAGCACGCCATTGACCTGATCAAGGATGAACTCAATCGGAAGGGGATTCCGGTTGAGAAGGAAACGCTTTACTTCAGAGGAAAGCCAGGTGAAAAACAGCTGCAGGATGCGTCGAACGTGGCAAGAAGAATCTGCGGACAGTGAGGTAGATCATGAGACTGGGCATCAGGGAGCTGAGACATAACTGGAAAAAATACCTGCTGGTAGAGATCATCGTTGTGCTGATGATGTTCATGGTTCTGTTTCTGTCCGGGCTTGTCAAGGGACTGGGTAGAGCCGTGTCATCCGGCATTGACAACATGAAGGCAGATACATTTATTCTCAAGGAGGACGCGGAGAAGCAAAACTCAGCAAAGGAGACCTTCCGGGGATCTGCTCCTTGGGAGTTTTTCTGAAGCGTGTCGATTTTCATGAGCGGCCGTGTTACAATTCTCATATCAGTTTACAGCAGGCCCCGTGACCGGGGGCCTGAAAAGTGTGAAAGGCGGAAGAAAGATGAAAGAATTTTCAGGAAAGAAATCAGTGATCACACCGGAGGGCGTATTTATCATCGGGACTTATGATGAAAATGGGATTCCGAATGCCATGAACGCGGCATGGGGACAGCAGAGCGATTATGGCGAGATTACGCTTTTCCTCGGAAAGCACAAGACAACTGAAAACATCAAGAAGACAAAGGCGTTCACGGTTGCCATGGCGACAAAAGACACCGTTGTCATCTCCGATTATTTTGGTGTGGAGACGGGCAGCAAGGTCAACAAGATCGAGAAAGCCGGGGTGCACGTCCACAAGGCCGCTCATGTGAATGCACCGATTATTGAGGAGTATCCGCTGACGCTGGAATGTGAGCTGAAATCGTGGGACGATGCGACCGGAATCCTGGTTGGAACGATTGTGGCTTCACAGGCAGACGACAGCATCCTTACCGATGGTAAAGTGGATCTGGATAAGATGCAGCCGATTATGTTTGATGCGGCGACGAGCACATATCGCGTCATCGGGCCGGTCGTGGGAAAAGCATTTCATGACGGACTGCAGCTGAAGGGATAACACCCAGTCCAGCTGTAGAACGTTGAATGTGAGATTGGGGTAAACCGAGTGGAGCGGTCACCTCGCAAGGTAACAGCGAGTCTGTTTCTGTGTACGCAGGAGCAGGCTCGTTTTTTTGTGTAGGGTGATAGGGCTGCTGCAGATCAGAAATCTGACGATTACGCATAAAAGGATTACAGGTCCATCGTTCAGGACCTGAATCTTGTTCTGAAGGATTGAGACAAGGAATTGCTGGAAAAAGCTGAAACTTGTTATTGACCGATCGGTCTAAAAACGATATTGTATGAAATAGACTTAATGGTCTAGAAAAGAGGCATCGGAGATGAAAAAGGAGCTCAAGAGTCTTCTGACACGTGAAAAGCTGCTTGCCGCGGCGATGGATGAATTTTCATCGAAGGGATATGGCGGGGCGTCGGTGAATGATATCTGCAAAAGCAGTGGCGTTCCGAAGGGAAATCTGTACCACAACTTCAGTTCCAAGGAAGCGCTTTATCTTACCTGCGTGAAGGAGACGTTCACGGAGCTGACGCAGGAGATGCAGGAGAAGCTGTCAGAAGAATCTGTCACGCCGGAAGCTTATTTCCGGATCAGAGTGTCGTTTTTTCAGGCGCACCCGGCGGAAGCCGGAATTTTCTGTGGCGCTGTTCTGTTTCCGCCGATGGAACTTCAGAAAGAAATCGAGGCATGCAGAGCCGGGTTTGATGCCTTTAACAGAGAGATCCTGCAAAAGCTGATCGGCGACCGAAAACTGAGGAAGGGTTTGTCGGAGGACATGGTGGAGGATGTTTTCCGTCAGCTGCAGAATGGGCTGAATGCAGATTTCCGGAATAAGAAGGCTGGGGATTCACATGATAAGCTGATTGCACACGAACTGGCCTGCCAGACTGCCTTGTCTGTGTTTCTGTACGGTATCCTGGATACAGGCGGAAATGCGACAGATTGATGCGATCTGCCTACTTCATTGAACCATTGATTTCGATCCTTTTGTTTTAACTATTGGACGTGTTTAACCACCTCAGGAGGCATCATAAGATGGGACTTGAATTGATTCGTTGGCTTGCTGCACTGACTTTTGCATTCCTGCTGGGAAAACTGATGACAAGGATCAAACTGCCGGCGATTCTCGGCTGGCTGATCGGGGGAATGCTGCTGGGACCGCATGCGCTGGCTCTGCTGCCGCAGTCGCTGATGGATACAGCTGTCTATAAAACGGTCGTCACCTGGATGCAGGTTTCCTTTGGGCTGATGCTTGGAACGGAGCTGATCTTCCGGAAAATCAGGAGCTATGGAAAAGCACTGATAATCACGACACTGACACAGTCACTTGGAACATTCTTTGTTGTTTCCATGGTATTTGCTCTTGTATTCTGGATTCAGAAAGTGCCAGTTTACCTGGCATTTGCGTTTGGAGGAATTGCACTTGCAACAGCTCCGGCTCCGGCACTGTCGATTGTACAGGAGTTCCGTACACATGGGCCGGTGACAGACACACTGCTGCCGATGGCGGTTCTGGATGACATCGTCGGAATCGCGGTCTTCTTTACAGTCAATGCCTGCATTGCACGTGCTGTGTCAGGCGGCTCTGTGCCACTCTACATGATTCCGGTGATGATTTTCCTTCCGATTGGAATTGGCCTGGCCATGGGATACCCGGCGGGGCTTCTGCTCAGAAAGGTTCGAAATAAAGCAGGGGTGCTGGCAATTCTGCTGGTTGATATCACGATGACGGCTGTCGTCGGGATTCTGCTGAATCGATTCCTGTTTTCAACAATTACACTGAATTATATGCTTATGGGGGTATCGGCATCTGCTGCATTCTCCAATATGATCGATGAGGTAGAACTGGAAGAACTGACCGGCTGGTACGCACCGATCCTCGGAGTCAGCCTTCTGACGGCGATTGTGGATCTGGGGGCACCGCTGGATTACCACCTGATTCTCGGAGCGGGGCTTTATACCTTTGTGTACATTGCAGCGCGTGCATTTGGAAAGTATTTCGGGGCAAGATTCGGGGCGACCGTGACGCATATGCCGAAGACGGTGCGCCGGTATCTGGGACTGACCCTGCTGCCTCATTCTGGTGTATCACTCGTCTTTACGGGCATTATATGCAGTGTGCTACAGGCATCAGAACCGAAGCTCGCAGCGATTGTACAGGGAACCATTGCCGCAGCTGCGGTGATCAATGAGATCATTGCGGTGATCGCAGCGAAAAAAGGTTTTGAGCTGGCAGGAGAGATTTCATAGATAAAAGGTGAACAAGTTCCAAACTAAAACAAAAACGTACCATGTATAAAAATAATAATCAACAACCAATTATTCCGTCCGTACTCGATTTTCCGTACTACAATGAATCATTTAACTCTGGCATAATGAGATAGAACCAAAGGGATAGGAACGCAGCAATCAGATCTGGATCGTTCCGGTATAAGGCGCCGGCGACAAGAAAGCAGGCAAATTCCAGTTCTCCAGGCAGGAGAACGCAGGAGCAGGCAACGCCGCCATTGATATGGCATTTATTATTTATGAGCAATACACCTCTTTTCGAATGTTGGGTCAGACCGCCTGACATGATACACAAAAGCAGGAGTATTGCTCTATTTATGTCCAAATTCTCTGAAATAATAGGCTGATTCAATGGTTTCATGCGTTATACACGACACGATCCGAGGCGTCGGAGAAGAAAAACATGATGATGAAAAAAATATATGCAGCGCTGGCGCTTGCCGGTACGTTTGCAGTCAGCGCAGACTTGTCCGGATGCGCGGAAGAGACGACAAGGTCAGTGTTTGCGGAGCTGGAGGAAGCATACAGTGCCGGGACGTCGGAGGGCGGTGAAGCGGTTTCTGCTGAATCTGCGGACGGGGAAACCGTTTTCTCCGGTGGAACCGGGAGCACAGAGCCGGGCTGGACCCTCATGATCTACTTGTGCGGCTCTGATCTGGAGAGCGAGAACGCCATGGCATCCATGAATCTGGAGGAAATGTGCAGTGCCTCGATTCCGGAGGGTGTCAACGTGCTGGTGGAAACCGGCGGATCTTCTGCCTGGTATTGGGACGGGATCGAAACCGACGTGCTCGGACGTTACCAGGTCCATGACGGCGTGCTGGAGGAAATGGAGACAGCGGAGCTGGCATCCATGGGGGATTCCGCTACGCTGACAAATTTCATTCAATGGGGTGTTTCCAATTATCCGTCGGAGCATTACGGTGTGATTCTCTGGGATCACGGCGGCGGGAATGCGGATGGCGTTTGTTATGACGAATTGTATGACGGCGACAACCTGACGCTGCCGGAACTTGGGTCAGCCCTTCGCGATGCAGACAGCATGCTGGATTTCATCGGCTTTGACGCCTGTCTGATGGCGAGCATGGAGACGGCCTCCGCGGTCAGCGGGACCGGATATTATATGGTGGCTTCAGAGGAGACAGAGCCCGGACTGGGATGGGATTACGAGGCGATGCTGAATGCGCTCGGAGAGAATCCTTCCATGAAGGGAGATGAGCTGGGGCAGATCGTCTGCGATGCTTTTCTGGAAAAATGCACGAGACTCGACTGCGCCGATGAGGCGACGCTTTCCGTGATTGATCTCTCTCAGACAGGAAAACTGGATGCCGCTTTCGATGAATACACCGGCGGCATGGCGCTGGCGGCGAACGATGTGCGGACGCTGAACAGTGTGGCTTCCGGCGCGGACAGGACAGAGTCCTATGGCGGCAATACAGACACAGAGGGTTACTGCAACATGATCGACCTGGCTGATCTTGTGACCAACACGCAGGACTACGTGCAGACGGACGGCACTGCTCTTCTGTCGGCAATCGAAGAGGCGGTCGTCTACAGCGTACACGGTCCGGGAAGAGAGAATGCCAACGGCATTTCGGTCTTTTATCCGATTGGCGCGACAGAGGATGAGCTGTCGATGTACATGGAACATTCAGATAATACGCCGTATCTGCAGTATATCGCAGCTGTCACGGACACCTACGGCGATGTGGACTGGCAGGCGGCCTGGACGGAATACGACTCGTCTGGTGCCGAGTCAAATTCATCGGGGGACGGTGCTTTCTGGCAGGATATGCAGGAGCAGCTGACAGAGCTGCAGCCTGTGACAGGAAGCGACTTCGATGTACAGTTTTCGCAGTCGGTTGGCGAGGACGGGTACCTGAATCTCTCGATTACCTCGGGACTGGAGGCAGTGAAGTCCGTCCATTTCCTTCTGCTGTATATGCCGGACGGACAGGAGGATGGATCATCTTCCGAATATGTCTACCTCGGTGAGGATAACGACATCAACGGCGACTGGGAAAGCGGCACATTCCAGGATAATTTCTGGGGGCAGTGGATGACGATCGGCGGTGAATTTGTGAATGCTGAGTTGATTGAGGAAACAGACTATTACAATCTGTATTCCATCCCGGCGAAGGTGAACGGGCAGGAAACCAATCTTCACGCCATTTATGATTATTCTGCGGAGAAATATCGGGTACTTGGCACGTATGACGGCATCTCAGACAGCGGAGATGCGTCCGGCAGTAAGACAAGCCGGGGCATCACTCCGCTGCAGGCAGGCGATGAGGTCGTCTTCCTGCTGCCGGCCTATGAGGCTGATACGGATGAGGACGCCTGGTATACCACCGACGCGGTGACATGGTCGGAGGCTGTGGTCATGCAGAACGAGGATATGGGTGACGGCTTCTACATGTACATGTTTGAAATCAAAGACATCTTCGGCGTGGAGTATGACACGGAACCGGTTGTCATGGAGGCTGCGGGCGATACCATTTATCCGATCATGGAGTGATGCGTCCGTGTAAATGACCAAAACTTCCCGCACCGGAAAGGCTAATCCTACCCTCTTGACCTTATACCAGATATAGACTATAGAGTATTACTTATCAGGTGATCATCATTGTATCAGCTATATGTTTATGCATCGTATCAAAGAAGGGGGAGCGTTAATGGGAAAAAAGGTGCTCATTCAAAACGCACGTGCCATCGTGACCTGTGATCAAAACGACACAGTCTGCAGGAATGCCGATATTCTGGTGAATGGACCGGAAATTGAATCCATCGGGCCTTCGCTCAGCGGAACGGAACAGGCTGAAGGCGCGGAGGTGATTGATGCGACCGGTATGCTGATCTATCCGGGACTCATCAATACGCATCATCATTTCTTTCAGACATTTGTCAGAAATCTGATCACGATTGACTATGCGAATATGACTGTGCCTGAATGGATCGCGAAGATCTATAAAATCTTTCAGGCGATCGATGATGATGTGATCTATTACTCTTCGCTGACTGCGATGGCGGATCTGATCAAGCACGGCTGTACGGCGGCTTTTGACCATCAATACTGCTACACGGATAGAACAGGCAAGCGGCCTGTAGACCGGCAGATGGAAGCAGCGGATCTCCTCGGAATCCGATATCATGCGGGAAGGGGAACGAATACACTTCCGCCTGAGTCCGGCAGCGACATGCCCGTGAATATGGTGGAAACAACGGAAGAGTTCCTTGATGACTGTGAGCGGCTGAGAAAGCGATATCATGATCCCCGGCCCTTTTCGATGCATCAGATCGTTCCGTCTCCGTGTCAGCCTATGAATTGCAGAAAAGAGACGTTCGTTGAAACGGTGAAATACTGCAGGGAGAACGGACTCCGGATGCATACGCATTTGGGTGAAGGCGAGAACGAAGTGATGGTCCGGCGGTGGGGCAAGCGTACGCTGGAGTGGGCGGAGGAAATCGGGTTTGTGGGCCCCGATGTATGGATCGCCCATGCATGGGAACTTACGCCGGAAGAGTGGAAAACACTCGCAAGGACGGGAACAGGTGTTTCACATTGCCCGACGCCGGCACTGCTGGGAGGATTCCCGATTCTGCCGATTAAAGATATGCAGGAAGCAGGAGTCAATATCAGCCTGGGATGCGATGGCTCGGCAACAAATGATGGATCAAGTCTTCTTGATTCTATGAGACTTGGATGGATGGCGCAGTCGTACTTCAGCAAGAGCCGCGGCGGGGCGATCTCTCCGTATGATATGCTCAAGATTGCGACCGTAAACGGGGCGAAAACGCTTGGCCGTGACGATCTTGGGAGTCTGGAACCTCATAAAGCAGCAGATCTCTTTATGATCGATTCTGCGAAGCTCGAGCTTACAGGGGCTTTCCATGACCCAAAGAATCTTCTCGCCCGCTGCGGTGTGACAGGATATACGGATCTTACCATGGTCAATGGCCGTGTGGTCTGGCGTAACGGCACGTTGACAGGCGTTGATGAAGAAAAACTTTCTGCTGAGGGAGAAAAAGTATTCGACCGGCTTATCAAAGAACCGTTTCACACGTTCTATTCAGTTTCCTGAATGGGAAAATGGATCCGTACAGGCAAAAATAATAAAGGCATCGGTGACATACATCCCGAACTTGCTATATAGGTTCTCGGAATCGGATTTGAATGCAGGATCAATAATGTGCGTCTCCAGATTGCTCAGGGACAAAACTGATCACAATAGACAGGAATCAGGAATACAGCAAAACAATCGGAATCGAGGACGCATCCCGCTATCGATCTGAAGCCGCCTATGAGGAGAAAGAGGTAGGAAACCATGTTGAGCATTCTGGCACTTATTTTTATCATGATCGGGCTGTTTAAGCTTACGGGATTGTTTTTCAGGGCTGTCGGCACACTGCTCGGATGGATTTTCGGAGGTATCGGCTGGCTGTTTTTGGCCGGGCTTGCAGTGACGGTCTTCGGTCTGGCACTGATTGCAGTTCCCGTAGTTCTTGTTGTCGGCCTTGTTGCATTGATCGCAGCAGCGGTATCCTGATGTGGAGGATAAGGCAATGAATGAAGTTTATGACAGGAATAAAGAGATACGAGAAGCAATCCGGGCCGGAGAACGTGCGCTGGACAGCCTGAAGGAAGCAGATCGGCAGCTGAGCAGTGCCGGAACCTGGGGATTGATTGATATTTTCGGCGGCAACACATTCTCCGGTCTGATGAAGCATATGAGGGTAAACAACGCCAGCCGTTACGTGGATGACGCGAGACGAGATATGGCGGCGTTCCGGGATGAGCTTGGTGACATTCGCGATCTTGAAAATTCGAATGTAGACATTGACGGGTTCCTCACCTTTGCAGATTTCTTCTTTGATGGATTTGTGGCAGACATCTTCGTTCAGTCAAAGATCCGAAAGGGACAACAGCAGGTGAGAGAGGCAATCCGGAGGGTGGAAGATATACTGTCTTCTTTGCGTAAATACTAAATAGATTCGTAAACCTATTTAGAGAGCAATGAACCTGTGCATAAGGAGAAGTTTGAAGGTATACTTTCTGAAATGAAGTAGGCAGGAGAATTCAAGCGCATCAAATACCGCCTCGGTTATTGTAATTATTGCTTTGAACTTTGGATGGTACTCCACAAGCGGGCATGTAATGGACCGCTCAGTCATAGAAGCCAGTATCTGGGGCCGATCAACCAGGCGTTTGGAGAGCATTTTGAGAACCTAGATCAGTACAAACATGAGAATGATTTTAAGAGATGTCTTTCCGGTATCACGGTCGAAGATGTGAAAAATGCGGTAAAACGCGCAGACATAATAACTGAGGATAACAGCAAGAACGGAAATAAGCTTATAAAATACAAAGGATGATCGGGCAACACCGGGCTTTGTGCGGCGGTATTGCCCGGTTTTTTGCGGCTGATTACGGGGTTACTACTAAAGCGGGGAGGAAAAGGAGAGGGTATGTCCAGCACTTGTTTCAGATTGAGGTGCCTATTATTATGTTTTTGCTGGATATGGAAGATTATTACAGAAAAATGAATTGCGATAGCCTAAACTTTAAAATAAATACAATTTAAGTTATTAAAACCCTAAACTTGACCATTAGACATGTTTGGGTTATCCTGAGATACGTCAGGAGAACATAAGACATGCTCAGATCATTCGAAAGATTAAAGCCAAGAGACATCTATCTGGACCGGCTGAACGGAATGGGCTTCAGCATCGAGAGCAATGTGAAATTCGGATAAGGGCAGAAAAATAGACTGGATGAATGTGACCGGAAGAATTATACAGATCAGAAAGACCCGGGAGGCAGATGCGATTGTGCAAATGCTTCCCGGGTCTTTTGTCGTCTCCGGTATCATGGTAA
>OCTW011618003.1_pt1 | contig 76219 bp, 46 predicted proteins | sample 1539671 | NCBI WGS metagenome assembly OCTW01 (sample SAMN02144230, study PRJEB22623) | gut metagenome | biome: sheep rumen | host: Ovis aries | place: New Zealand | reverse complement strand
CATGGGATGGGTATGCATCTATATCAACAGATTATAAGTGTTTAGTTACTTCTGCGGGGCAATTTGTTTACTATTTATAGAGGAAAGATATAAAAAAAAACCTTAGGACTTTATCTCCCAAGGTTTTTTTTCAGTTCAGCGCACCGTATTCATTAAAATTCTGGACCGAACCGTTAGAAAGTTCTATGACATACCCCGATTCTTTCTTCGTGATTTTGATCATCGATTTGTCAGGACAACATGCGTCCAGATAATTGACAATGCCCTGTGGGATGATATTCACGGGAATGGCGGTCTTGGCGCAATTCAGCATGTCACAGTTTCCGATCAAATCGAAAACGAGTTTTGTCCCGTCATCCAGGTTCACGTTGTACGTCAATCCATTGATTCGTGCGCAAGTGATCGTTTGATGCGGGAAATATTTCACCAGGAACATTCTTGCGCTCATCGGAAGTTTTTCTGCCGACACCCTATTTTTATCAACGATCTCCGTGACCGATTTTATCACATTAGAGATAGCCATTCTCACTGATTTAGCTTGTATCATGGTCGTCTTTTTTTTATTGCAAAGTTAGGGAGAACTACCCGCTACAGGAAAGATTCTACGAAAATTCAACCAGCATTATTGCGACAAGCCAGCATTTTTGCGACAAAAAAAAGCGGCAGGCCTCAAACCTGTCGCATAGTGGGCAAATAAAGACGTTTTTTCTCAGCAATCCGGTTACATGTCGCGGGTGAGCATGATGCGATAGTCGACCGGAGTCATGCCGATAGCCTCCTGCACCCGTCGCTGCAAGGTACGCACGCTGCTGAACCCCGCATCCTCGGCAATGACGGCAATGGTGTACTGCGGATGCTCACGTAGCAACCTGAGCGCATAGAGGGTGCGGAGGTTGTCGATATAGGCATCCGGAGTGCGGTGAATAGACTGATGGCGGAAAAGCCGCATGAGTCTCTCATGGCTCACGCCCAGCACTTGAGCCAAGGCTTTGCTGTCGAAATCAGGCTGTTGGTAGGAGCGTTCCTGTTCCACCTTCAGTTCGATCATTGCCATCAGTTGGCCGTCATCCTGCAAGTCGGCATTTCGCTGTCGGTTGATGTTCCCATCCAGTAGTTCACGAGCCACCTCGACACGCCGGCGCAGTTCCATGTCCACCTCCATTCTCTCTGTAAGGTCGAGGTTTCGTCCGACGAGTCTGACCATCTCGTCTTTCAGTTTATTGACTTCGGCCCGGAGGGCAGCATTCTCATCCTTCAGTTTTTGAATTTCTTTTTCCGTCATATCCCTGTTCATTTGAATTGAAAGAGGCTGGTGAATCCAATTTCGTCAAACACCTGTTTGATTTCATCATTCATCCCAGTGAGGAAGACCGTGCTCTTTTTGGCACGAGCATTCTTGAGTAGTCCAAGGAACAAGCGCAGTCCGCTGGAAGAGATATACTCCAATTTGGAGAGGTCGAGTATGATGTCATGTCCTTCGGAGTCATACAGCACCCTCATCTCCCGTTCGGCCTGAGAGGAAGCAGCGGTGTCGAGACGTCCTTCAAAGCTGAACACATAGTTGTTGTTTTCTTCGATGAATGTAGTTTTCATTGTCTTCAATTATTATATGTTATTTTTTTCTACATTTTTGTAAAGGGCGAGGATATTATATCCATCCTGTCTTCGATAGCGGATCTCGTCCATGTTGCAATACATCAGATGGATGCCCAGGCCACCTATGTCGCGGTCTTCCGCCTCCAGCGTGGTATCCACTTTTCCGTGGGCTGTGGGGTCAAAAGGTTTTCCTGAATCGACGATGACGAACTGCAGTCTCCCGTCCACGGCATCAGCCATGACCCAGGCATCCCCCCGCCGGCCATCGGGATAAGCGTAAATCATCACATTGGCCACAGCCTCCTCTATTGCGAGATTGGCCTGCATGGCAGTGGAAGTGCTCACCTGTGCCGATTCAAAAAACGATCCAAGGAACTCGTTCAGGCGTGGGATTTCCTGAATATCGTTGGCCAAGGTAATCATGCCATGCGGATGATTCATTGCCTTTTGCCGGGGATAAAGGATGGCGAGCATCGTCAGGTCATCACTTTGCTCTGTAGTACCCACGAAGAGACCCACATCTTCCATCATCTTGTCAACCAGTTCCCTTGGTGTACAGTCTACTGGCAGCATACGTAAGGTCTGTTCCATTCTTTCCTTCCCAAACTGAGCATGTTCTGCATTCTCAGCCTCGGTCAGTCCATCTGTGAAGAGGAAGATCATGGAATCGGGAGCCAGTTGCATCTGCTGCGCTTCATAAATCCATCCAGGCATAGCCCCGACGGGGAGGTTTGGAAGGATAGGCAAGGGCAAGGCCAGAATCTGAGCCATTCTCTCGAAAGCGTTGTCAGACTCCTGTTCCCGTCGCAAGATCCAAGGAGCCTTATGGCCCGCATTGCAATAGACCAGTTTGCCTGTCGTCAAGTCGAGGACTCCTACAAACAGTGTAATGAAAATATTATATGTATTGTCACGGGTGATCGTATCATTCATTTGCGTGACAATCCGCTCAGGGTCAAGTTCACGTGTCACCAGCATTTGGAACATAGACCGTGCCACAGCCATCACCAAGGCAGCGGGCACCCCTTTGCCCGACACATCGCCGATGCAGAAGAAGAGTTTGTTGTCACGCACGTAGTGATCATAGAAGTCACCTCCCACCGCCCGAGCCGGTGTCAAAGCCGCATAGATCTGGATATCGCCACTATCCTTATAGGGTGTCGTTTCCTTGGGCAGCATCGACATCTGTATGGCACGAGCCAAAGCCAGTTCGTTGCTTACGCGGTCTTTCTCCACATTGGCTACATGCAACCGATTGTACCCTTTGATTGTGCGGAAGAGGATATAAGTAAGCAAAGCCATACCAAGCAGCATCAGCAGGAGCAAGTTGAATCCGACCTGCCGCAGGCTCTGGTAGATTTCCTTGTCGCTGCACACCACAGCCATAGACCACCCCAAGTCCTCGTTGTCATCAGAGAGATCGTTGTTTCCGATCGGTGCGAAGAAGACATAGTTTTTCTTTCCATCGTTGTCATAGACGATTTCCTGTCCGGAAAGTCCCTGCACCATCTTCCGCCCAAGACTGCCGAAGGTCGTATCCGAAAAATCCGCGGTCACCTCATCGATGTTCTTCCTCATCACGAAGCTATCTCCTGGCCAGCTCATCAACTTTCCGGTGCGCGACACCATGAAGTTGAAAGACGAGGGATAGATGTGGTGCTCGTTGAGCATCTTGTTCAGCCAGTCGATGGACACATCGGTTCCAAAAGCCGCCACGATGCGTCCCTGTCTGTCGCGCAACGGCAAGGAATAGGTGATCAAGACCTCCTTTCCGCCAGCATCGTCATAATAAGGTTCCGACCAATAGCCTTTCCCCGACTCCATCGGATAGGTATACCACGGGGCTTTCGTATAGTCATGTTTCTCGCTGCCAATCTGCAGCTGTTCGACCGACCCATCAGGTAAGAGGTTGACATAAGGTTCGAACCAGTATCCCTTTTCTGGGTAATAACCTGGCAAGAAGCCCACACCACATCCTTTCAGGTGAGCATTATGCTTCAGCATCTCCACCATGGTGACATAGAGAGCCTCGGGGTCGTTTTGCAGTTGCCGCTCAAGCATCCACACCGTGGAATGGGCTGCCGTCTCCACGGCATCAACCACTTTCTCTACCTCCAGGTTCACCACCCGCAGTTCACTTTCAGCACGGTGTCTCACCTCGCTTTTGATACCCTCACGGGCAAACCAATACTGCACTGCCGACGTCACCTCTGTCAGCACTCCTGCAGTTATGATGACAGCCAGTGTCGATTTGGTTTGCAGCGACTTGCGCCATCGATTGAGAATCGCCCGTGAGAACATATTCTTCGATAATAAGTAGTATATCAGATAAGCCGTTTCATTCCGTCAGGCAATCCCTCGACAGCCTGATTTGAAATTGCTCTTCCGAAGCCTCCTTGAAAGCATCCATGATCACCGTAGGCCGGTGGTTGCGGAAAGCGCCGAGTTTGTAGTGTCCCTCCAATTCCGGAGCCCAGTAGAATACCCCTTCGCAGTGTCCGTGGGTTTTGGTCCGGGCGTCGTCGATCAGTCTGCTCATCCAGCGTTTTCCAGCCTCGGGCTGATCAGCGTCATACCCCGTCTCCACGATCATAAGGGGTGTGTGATATTTCTCGTAAAGAGCGTTGATATTAGCGATAGCCTTCTCAAGGGTCTCATCCTCGCTCTTCGTCAGACCTGCCTCCATGTCCCAATAGGGATACACGCTCAATCCGATCATGTCCCACCGGGCGCCATGTTTTTTCAATCCCTCGAAGATGAATTTGTAACGTGATGGATCGCATCCACCATCGAGATGTACGATGCACACTGTGGCGGGAAACACCTCCTTGGCAGCGTCATAGCCAGCCTGCGTCAGTCCGGCATATTGTTCCATGTTCTCCTCTGCCCTTCCGACAGGCCACAGGAATCCATGTGTCGTCTCATTACCGATCTGCACCCATTTCACGTCGATACCATCCGCTTTGAGGAGGGCCAGCGTCTCGCGTGTATGCTGTGCCAGTGCCGTTTTCATTTTCTCGTAAGGCAGATCCTTCCAAGCCTCAGGAATGTTCTGTTTGGCCGGATCAGCCCACCAGTCGCTATAATGAAAGTCGATCATGATGCTCATGCCCAGTTTTTTAGCCCTTCTTGCCATCACCAGCACGTCCTCCTTGTTGGAGAATCCATGTCTCGGATTCACCCACACCCGAAGTCTCACGGCATTCATCCCGTATTGCTTCATCAAAGCCGTGTTCTCTACAGCCACGCCCTCAGCATTGAGAAGTTGGACGCCCCGAGCCTCCAATTCTGTCGTTCCGCTGATGTCGGCCCCCAACCAAAATGGAGTACCGGCCCTCACTGTGGAGACACAGATCATCAGTGCAGAAAACATCATGAAAAGGATTTTTCTCATAAACAATGCTATTTAAGATGACAAAAGTACGAAAAATTTTTATGAACGATTCACGTCACGTTGTTAAATCATACAAAAAAAAATTCCATGCAGTAAAAAACCATAAAAGCATGTCGGAAACCTCCAAAAAAAGTTTAGAAACGGCAACAAAATGGTCTATAATTTTGATGATTCATTAGAAATCATTACTTTTGTGGTCTTAATAAAACCCGTATATTATGAAACTATTCAGAAATCTTTTCATCATGATGCTTGCATTCACGTTCAGTCAGCAAGCAGGAGCGATAGACATCAAGCTCAAGAAAGACAAGGCCGTAGTCGACGGAATCACCTATACACTGAGTGCCAAGAAGCAGACCGCCTCTGTGGTCAGAGGTCAGGAAGCCTATGTCGGCGACATCAGTATCCCTGAGAAAATCGTCGTCGACAGCATCACTTTCTATGTGGAAAGCATTGCCTCAGGAGCATTCAAGGACTGTCCGGGTCTGTCCTCCATCAACATCCCCGACTGCATCCTCAAGATCGGGTCTTCCGCATTCGAGGGCTGTGCCAGTCTCACCGAGATCACCATTCCCCAGAAAATAAAAGAACTGCCCTCAGACCTGTTCCTGAACTGTGCCAGTCTGACAACGATCCACCTGGCCGAGGGCACGACCAAATTGGCCGCGAACCTTTTCAAGGGATGCAAGTCACTGGTGGAGTTTGAGGTCCCCAGTGGCGTGAGTGAGATACCCAACAGTGCCTTTGAGGAGTGCAGTGAACTGCGCAACATCACCCTGCCTTCCGGTCTGAAGAAGATCGGCACGGGAGCTTTCGAGAAATGCACCAGTCTGGAATACATCGACATCCCCACTGGAGTCAGTGCCATCGGCGGCGATGCCTTTGAAGGCTGCGCAAGTCTGAAAGAGTTCCGTTTTCCCTCCGCAATGAGCACGATTTCGAGCGATCTCCTCAAGGGGTGTGTGGAGCTGAAATCCGTGGAGATGTCGAACTCCGTCAGCAAGATTGAGCACGACGCATTCAACGGTTGCAGTTCGCTTGACAGCATTTTCCTGAGCAACTCCATCACCTCGATTGGCAGCAGTGCATTTGAAGGCTGTTCCAGCATGCAGAAGGTCAGGATTCCCAACAGCATCAAGGAGATTTCAAGCAGCACGTTCAAGAACTGTGCCAGTCTGAAGGAGATCACCTTCCCCAACTCTCTGACGAAGATCGGCAGCAGTGCCTTCGAGGGCTGCGCCAGTCTGACCGCCCTCACCCTTCCCGTCTCCTTGAAAGAGATCGGCGGCAATGCTTTTGACAAATGCAACAGTCTGATGGACATCTATTGCAACAGTGCCACTCCCGTGAAGATTGCCGGCAGCTCATTCAGCAAAGCCACCCAGAAGGAAGGCATCGTGCATGTGAAGAAAGGCTATGCCACCAATTACAATCTTGACAAGCAGTGGAAGAAATTCCTCAACATCATCAATATGGAACAATAAAACAGGGGACCTGATTCACTCAAGTCCTCCCGTCTATAACGACCCGATGCCAACGTTCTCAGTACGCAGGCATCGGGATTTTTCATTTTTACCTTGACAATTCGAAGCCGATACGCACGCCATTGTAATTTTTGGAGATCTCACTCACAGCACCGATGGTAGTATTGCCAGAAAGGGCACCCAGTGTCTGCATGATTCCCAGGATTTTCTTCGATTCGAAGAGCAGATTGATGCCGCTGGTGCTCATGGTGACATAACCAGAGATCGACATCAACAAAGTCTTGAGGTCGATCCTGCCAGTAGACTCGTCATACACATAAGTGCCGTTGATGGATTTCCCGGCGAGTTTTCCTGAGAACGTCCTGTCCTGCTTGAAAGTAAAGGACGTGTTGGATGCCGTGATACCCAGCGACTGGTAGTGCGGCAAAAGTTCGCTTCTGATTTTGGCAGCAGCCACCTCGCCACCAGCCTTTGCGAGAAGGTTGTCGGTCGTGAAAGCACATCCCGGACTTTTGTAATTCCATGTCCCTGCGAGATTGGCTTCCGACACCTTGTTGATGCCCAGCACACTAACAATGACATTGCCGAGAGCCCCGGCACCGTCGATTCCACCAAACAGGCCACTCGTGCCTATACTGCCGCAGCCCACCAGCAACAGAGCGGCGGCTGCAATTGACAAAATGCTTTTTTTCTTCATGACTGCTATTTTCTGTTGTATTAAAATTTTGCTGCAAAAATAAGCAAAAAAGGAAGAAAAAGCCACAACAATCCCCACAAAAAGTCAGGAAAAGCGACGAATGCCATCATTTTGTCTGCGTTTTCGGCCAGTTCACGAGAAAGAGTTTGGAGGAAGCCCTGGTAAATGCAGTATACAACCAATGAATATAGTCGGGGGTTACCATGTCGTCGGTCATATATCCCTGATCGAGATAGACATGCTCCCATTGTCCGCCCTGCGCCTTATGGCAAGTGACGGCATAGGCATATTTCACCTGCAAGGCATTGTAGTAGATATCGTTGCGCACGCGCTCCAGCCGGTCATGCTTGAGCGGGATATCGTCATAATCCGCCAAAACACCCTGGAAGAGAGCGTCGCTCTGCTCATGTGTGAGAGAAGGCGCCTCCGACATCAGGGAATCGAGCACCACGGTGGTCTGCATCTCCAATCCATCATAATCCGGGAACGCAAGTAGCACATCAGCGAAACGCAATCCATAGAAGCTGCGGTAGTTGCGAACCTTCATCACCCTGACACGGTCGCCGTTGGCGATGAACTCCAGGGAACATTTCTCCCTTTCCGTCCAGAAATAATTGTTGCGCACCACCATCAGCATATCACCCGTCGAAAGTTCCTCCTCACGGCCCAGCACACTTCCCCTGATGCCCTGGTTGTAGACATTGGCCCGTTTGTTGGACCTGGTGATCACGATTGTCTCATCCAGTCCCACCCGGCTGTAGCTGCTGTCGAGAGACTCTATCAATTCATCCCCAGGCACCATGCAGATATCCGCGAAGCCCCCAAACCGGATGACAGGCAACAATGTAGCCTCATCATGAGTAATCATGTTTCTAATGACCGTGGCATTGTAAAGGATGCCCGATTCCTCACTCTGACGGAGCACCGTATTGAGGTCGCAGCAGTAGGTGTGCAACCCGTATCCCCTCAGGAACTCAGGTTGCAAAGCAGGAGACTCCACTTCGCCCACAGGCGGCAACTGCGCCTTGTCGCCAATGAGCATCATGCGGCAGTTCTGTCCACTATAGACAAATCTCACCAAGTCATCAAGCAGGCATCCGCTCCCGAAATTCGCCTCCCCGTAACCCGCATTGGAGACCATCGAAGCCTCATCGATCAAGAACAGCGTGTCGCGATAGAGGTTGTCGTTGAGATTGAACCCACTCATCTCGCCCGTGAAAGTCTTCTGTCTGAATATTTTACGATGGATAGTGAAAGCCGGTTGTCCACTGTTGAGCGAGAACACCTTCGCCGCCCGTCCTGTCGGTGCCAGGAGCATCACCTTGGCATGGATTCTCACCATGGTATGCACGATGGCAGCAGCCAGCGTTGTCTTTCCCGTACCCGCCGACCCCCGCATCACCATGACTGCATGAGGATTCCGGTCGAGAGCGAACTGTGAGAACACCCGTATCGCCTCGACTTGCTCCGCCGTGGGCACCAACCCCAACGATTTCAGGATCTGGCTTCTCAGTTCATTCTCTATCATGATGCGTCAGAGTTTGATATAGATTCTCCTGCGATAGAGCAGAAAGCCCAGAATGAAATTGAGCATGACAAAATACACCGCATAGAAAAGAGAGGCCGTCTGAGGATGCGAGATGACTCCATGGATGCCCTCAAACACCATCTGGCTGACCCCACAATGCCCCAAGACGATGGCCAGCACCTCGCTCGTCACATAGAGGAACAGCGGATTGATGCCAAAGACACGGAAGAACGTGCACCACTTCTGGTGCCCCTTGAGGTCTATGATAACCATCAGCACCCCCTGAAGCAGCGCAGCCAAGCCACAAGTCATCATGACGTAGCTCGGGCTCCATATCCGCTTATTCAGTGGCAGACCGTAAGACAACAAGTAACCACCGATCACCAGCACCGCACCCAGGAAGAGAAACTGCAGCACTTTTTTCTCGACGGTATCAGCCTGTTTCATCCGCATGCCACAATAAAAGCCGATGAGCACATGAGCCACCGAAGAGATTGTACCCAGCAGTCCCTCCGGGTCGACCGGGCTCTTATGATAAAGATGGTCGGCACCAAACAAGCGGTTATCGACCCGCGCCAGGATGTTCGACGCATCCTGAGCATAGCCATTGCCCACCAGCAGGATGATGGTGTATATCACGAGCAAGACGAAGATAGCGGGAACGACCCATCGGTGACTGACCAGCAAAGCGAAGACCGAGACGATGCCATAGCATAGTGCGATTCTCTGCAGCACAGCCCAAATCCTCAGATGTCCGAAGCACCACCAGTCGCCCTCGATAGCATGGTCGAACCAGTTGATGGCCAGTCCGATCAAGAACAAGAGCACGGTGCGCCTGACCACCTTTCTAACGACAGGAGCAGAAGCCTGGAACTGGCATTTGGACAGAGACAGATAGGTAGACACCCCCATGATGAAGAGGAAGAATGGGAACACGAGGTCGCACGGCGTCATGCCATTCCATTTGGAGTGCTGGAGCATCTCAAAGGACTTCCCATATCCATTGTTGACCAAGATCATGCCAGCCACGGTGATACCCCTCAGGATATCGAGGGAAAGCAGTCTTTTTTTGTTTTCAGCCTTCATATTTTTATCATTCTAATCCGTCATTTACCGATGAGCCGCATTGCCTCGGCCGCCAAGTCGACCGGATTACCAACAGGATGCGACGAATAGGAGTTATGCTTCAGCGTCCACGGTTCTTCTATCGCATAATAGTCCAGTTTCACTTCCTGAGGAAGAGCCATCTGGAACAGTTCATCAGCCGTTTTATTGCTGTTGGCACCCGAGCCGAGCAATTCCGGGTCGGGTTTTGTCAGAGCCTCCATCTGGTCGTCAAGAGCCTTGAAATAGGTTTTCCACCGCAAAGCATAGAAATCAGCCAGAAGTCCCTGCCATTCCTTATGGGCATAGTCGCGGAGTCCTCCCGTGTCGGCACAATACCGGTTTCCCCAAGTGGTGATTTGGACCCTTGCGTTCCACTCATAGAGGTCTTTCTCCTCAGGAGTGGTACCACACCGGCGCGCTTTCTCAATCCAGGAACCCAGTCTGAACTCACTCCTGGTGCCCAGCAGCCGGTCTTGCATGTCGAGCAGACGGAGGAATCGGTCGGCATCGGCGTTGAAAGCCGAACGTGCAAAAGCCTTGTAATCGGCGATGGTGTGCTGATATTGTAAGCGTGCCTGGTCGGCCACCGCCTGCCGCACGATATCCACGAGGTCGTATTCGAAATTGTTGTTTCCCCTGTACTTGTCGGCCACACCCACCATCAAGGCAGCCGCCCTTCTCGTATCCTCAGGATCGTAGTAGTTTTTCATCTTCGACCAGCTTGAAGCCTGGAAATTGTTGAGCGTCGGTCTGCCGCAGAAGATGCTCTCATGCGGTCCCTGCTGGTTGTTACCCACCGGACAGTTATAGATACTCTGCGCCAGGATACTCCAAGCCTGCTGCACATCCGGATCATCGAATCCATAACGTGCTCTGACATACCCACGGATCCAATCCTCTTTCGAAACATACTGATTGAGCCAAGGCAGTTCGCTCATAAGCTCAAACATCACGGGGTTATTCTCCGATCCCTCCATGGTGAATCCGATCCCCTTGAGATGCTTAGCCAGCGGACTCTCCTTGGTCATATAGAAATTATTAATCAGCTGGTCCAACCTTCCGTGAAGTCCCACGTTGGCGCCGAAATTCTCCAGAAGGCAGAACAGCCATTGGTGCTTGCCATAGCCATTTTCTCTTTTCCAGATCGAAGGAGCCCCCCACATCGGACGGCACTCACTGAAGAGATCGAGCACAATGATATCGCCCTCATGCAGAGCATCCAACATTTGTGGGCGGGGGTTCTCCGTCCATCCTTGCACCACCCACACCGCCTTGGGATTGGCCTGTTTCATGGCAGCCATCAGCACGCGCGCCGCCTCAGCATAGTCGATGCGGCTATCGTCGTTGCTCTCATGGAACGGGTCCATCGAATAGTAGTCAGCCTTCCCGAAAAGCCTCGTCAACTCCTTGTAGTACAGAGAAGCGATCTCCATGAACCTCGGATCCGTAGGCAGGAGATTGGCAGGTCGTTGGAAACCGTTCCACAGTCCGGCATCCGCCACATCGAGTCCCAGTTTCTCACGTGCGTCATGCGGCACCATGCCCGAGTAGCCCGGCAATACCGGGTGCATGCCCAGTTCCCTCATGCGTGCCAAGATCTGTTTCTGGAGTTTCTCCTGCCGTGCATACCACGACAACGGCAACGGACCACCCCATCCCTCCAGGTTGTTCATCTCCCACCATGCCAAGAATGCCGGTCCGGCAATGAACCGTCCGATCTCCTCCTCGGTATACCCCAGACGCAGCAGCACATTGCGCCATACGCACTCCTCGCCAACAATCGCCAGCGGCATATTGACGCCATGCAGGGCCATCCAGTCGATTTCCTGTTGCCACCGTTCCCAATCCCAGAAAGCCATCGAATAAGAGAACGTGCAGTAGTTGAAATCATATCTGAGTGTGAGATCCGTCTCATGGTGCTCTTTCTGTCTGACAGGAGGCAACTGATGCGGCAGTGACGCCTTCATCCCATTCCAGGAGAGATGGATGCCCGCATGGTATTTCAGGTACCAGTTGATTCCTGTTGCGATATTCACCCAGGTATTCCCTCTGACGACGACTTTGTCGCCGCTCTGGTCCAGTTCGAAGAAGTCTTGCGAACTTCTCACCAACTGAGTCTTGAATTTCCGTGATGCCCCCTTGTCTATACGCTCCAGCAACTGGTCCACAGGATTCGCGCAGACGATAACAGCAACGAAGAGGAAAGAAAAGGCAAGGATAGTTTTTCTCATGATGAACGATGTTTTTTATTTGGTCATTTTCAAATGAAGGCTCGCCCCGCTGGTGATATCCCCATGAGAGATCACAGGATCAGCAAGCGAAGTGCCATTCAGTGTCGCCTCAGTCATGCGGAAATGCTCCATGTCAGCCCCCGGAGCCACGATCGAGAACGTTTTCCCATTCTCCAGATGAATGCTCACCTTGCGGAATATGGGAGAGCCCAGCATGTATTGAGTCGTAGCAGGACAAACCGGATAAAACCCCATGGCAGAGAACACATACCAAGCCGACATCTGCCCGGCATCATCATTGCCCGACAGCCCCCCCAGAGTGTCGTTATATTCCGTCTTCAGGATATGGCGCACCCATTTCTGCGTAAGGTCAGGCCGTCCGGCGTAATCAAACATGTACGCCACCTGATGGCAAGGTTCATTGCCATGCCAGTAGCGGCCCTCGGTGAACATCGAGTCGAGTTTCGCCACGAACCTCTCTTTTCCGCCCAGAACCCCCATCAGTCCTATCGGGTCTTGCGGCACATACCAAGTGTAGTGGCAGACAGCCCCCTCGGTGATATAACTCTTCCGGTGAACGAGGTCGGTATTTCCCTCAAACCGTCCGTCCTGGTGCCGTCCGTCAGCATAGCCCGTCTTGGGGTTGATCACCTTGCGCCAGTTGCCCGCACGGGTCATGAGCGTCTTGTAATCCTCTTCATGCCCCAGCAGCCTTGCCATCTGCGCCACGGCGAAATCATCGAAGGCATACTCCAGTGTGCGGGAAGTCTGCTCATCATTATGGAAAGCCTCCTTCACCCCATCCTCCATGGGGATAAAACCATATTTGAGATAAGACCCGAGAGCTCGCCTACCCATTCCGTTGGCGTAGTCCTCATGCGAGGCAGGAGACTCAAACGCATTCCTGCGCATGGCCTGATAAGCCCTTTCCGCATCGAAGTTTCTGATACCCTTCACGTAAGCATCGGCCAGTGTGGCTGCGCAATGATCGCCGATCATGGCCGCTGTGTATGAGTTCCAACACGGGAAGACAGGCAACCATCCACCCTCTTGAGCCATGTTCACCAACGACTGCATCATATCCGCCGACACCTTCGGAGCGACGATATGATAGAGTGGATGCAGTGCGCGATAGGTGTCCCACATGGAGAAATCGGTATAGACCGGACGTGAGCCACGCATGGGCGTTCCATCGGCGAAACGCGGGTAAGTGCCATCAGCGTCGCTCAGCAAGCGAGGCAGGAAAGAAGTACGGTAAAGAGCACCATAGAACTGGTTGACAGCCGTCTCGTCATCCCCCTCCACATCAATGGTGTGAAGACGTGTGACCCATTTCCCGGCCGTTTCCGTCATCATCTGCTCCAATGACTTGCCCGAGACCTCCGCCACCATGTTGCGCTCACACCCATCCCGGGAGGTGAACGACGAAGCCAGGTGCAGAACGATGGGCTGGTGAGCCTTTCCCTCGAAAGTCAGCCACACCCCCGACTGCTCGCGGCCATTGACAGCGACAGTCCCTTTCTCTGTGGTATCCCCCACGAAAGAGCCGTAGGCCACAGGGTGATCGGAATAATTCATCAGCAGATGCCCACTGAAGCCAGCCCGTTCACCCCATCCCTGATAAATGCGGTGAACAGGGTTGAAGCCATACACACACTGCCGTGCCAGGTCGATCTCCGCCCCACCCTCAGCCTCATCACTGTTGGGCTGGAACACCACATGCACTGGTCCGTCACCATCAGGAGTGACACGGATAACGGCACCATGTTCCGACGCAGTCAGTTCGACACGCAACCGCTCTTCAGGCAGATAGGTAGCATAGTAATGAGGATGCGACACCTCCTGCTGATGGAAGAAAGGAGTCGCCCTACTTTCCGGCGCCGTGCGCAACAATCCACTCAGAGCCGAAATGGTGAAGGAGCCGTAATCCTGCGTGCATCCCCCGACGAGCCAATGAGAGTTGCGCATACCCTGCCACAGCGAGTCGGTATAATAGTAAGGAGCGACGCATTTTTTCTCCGTGTCACGTGTCTGGGGAGTCCAGAAATTCTGTCCGTTAGGCGTCAGGACTGCGGGCAATGTCTGTCCGTGCTCCTCGCTCCCCTTCCCGAACAATCCCGCCGACATCGTGTTGGCCTGCGCCGTACCCACCATCGTGTTGAGTGTGCAGAGGCGACGCTCATGATTCAGGCGATGGATGCGATCAGCCATGAAATGCTTGATGTCGCTCCAACGGTAGTAATGTCCCATCACAGCAGGAATAGGAAGAGACAGGTCACTCTCATTGTGAAGCAATCTCACGACGACATCATCCGCAGAACGTCGGAAAAAGACCATCTGCAAATTGGCCGCCATGGGCAATATCTCATCCATTTTACCATTTTGGGCAGTAGAGGCCTGCATCAGGGAGAGCAGGCGGTAAAGGTTGGTATCGTGTCCGAAGCGTAAGTCAGCCGAGGTCGTCGATCTTTGCAGAGCAGCATCCGCCCTCGTCTCCACATCCTGCCACAGCGAGACTGCCGACAGCGCCGGCACGCCACCCGTTCTCGGGTCACTGCCATTGCAATAGGCCATCCGCTCATTGTTGCACTCGTAGATATCACGCAGTTCGTCGTCGGTGAACAGGCCGTACAGATTAACGTCGAGCGAGGGGTCGGCCACATCCTGCATATCGGAGGCGATGGTGTGAAGTTCGCACATCAGGTTCACGGGATTCTCCACACGGGCAGGATCCTTGAACAAGAGCCGCATCAACCGGTCGGGCGACCCGTGCATTTTGGCAAACGGGCCTTTCTCAATCTCCTTGAGCGCAGGAGAGGTATAGGCGATATAGCGCATATCAGCTGAGTCGGTGGCACAGTCGATGGTCCGTCCCTCAGCAGGTATGCAAGAGATGAAGTGGCGCATGCTGGCCGCACACCGTGGAACGACGCTCGACCGGGCATGGATATACGCCCCCCGGGCGAACACCTCGGGGAAATTGGCCACCATGCGCTCGGCGATAGCCTCGTGCTGCCTACCGCCAAGGGAGGTCAGTTGTCCGCCATTCCCCTTTGCATTGCGCCACACACGGGCGAGCATCTTGCGCAACCGCCTGCCCTCGTCGGTCAGCAGTTTTTTGTCTGCAAACTGGTTGATGACCCACTCATAGCGGCTGTCGGAAGGGAGCCAGCGCGAGCCATGTCGCCCATAATGGGAGATATAGAAAGGAGTATAGCCCACAGGCGGGGCAGGATCTATCACCGGTTGCTTGACAGGATAGGCGTAATACACGCCACCCATCTGCTCAGGCGTTTTCTCTTGTGCCATGATGCCCACTGTGATAGTGAGCAATGCTGCGATGATCAATAATCTGTTCATGTCATTTAAAAAGGATATTCCAGTCGATGCCCAATGGATTGTGCCGCATGCTGAGCACCAGCGGAAGTGGATGCGTGAGTGAGATGGTCATCTCCGTGCGGTCGATATCGGCCCTCACCGTGATGGCATGTTCTGAACGGGAGACTTCCCTCCAGGTAATCCCGTCATAAATCATTTTGCCTTCTTTTTGCAGGGTTTCCAGTGCTCTCCTTGAAATAAAGGCGAACGTTCCGTCAGTGACATAGGAAGCGCCGTCACGCTGCGGACTGTCCCAGCAGAAGCCATCAGCCTGTTCCACCATGCTCCGGGGGATGTCGTAGTGCGCCTCCTTGCACCTCACGACAAGGGTGTCGCCCACCCATCCCATGAGGAGTGGCCAGGTGCGGAACTGCCTGTTGAGCGTATAAGATATCTCACCGCTGATGAAAGGCTGCCATGTATCGGCGACACGTCCGCAGCGGATAGGTGTGGGAGTTTTGAACTGTGTTTTTCCGCCCCTCACTTTCTTGCTATAGAAAACCAGTTTTCCACCTTCCATGATTTGGTCGTGTGTGATGCGGGCATCATCCAGGCGGACCCCATTGAGCATGGCAAAATCATAGTCGTCTCCCTTTCCACGCAGAGACACCTCCAACATACGGCCGTTGGGCAGGTGCATCGTATACCCCCCGGCGAGCAAAGGAAGCGTGAGCAAGTAATAGTCGTGTCCCGCATTTGGATAGAGTCCCATCATGTGGAAGGCGAGCCACGACGACATAGCGCCAGAATCATCATTCCCGGGCAGACCGTCGGGCGTGTCGTCATAATTGAGTCTGACGATCTCATGCACTCGGCGGGTGCTGAGGTCGGGACGTCCTATCCAGTGATACAGGCAGGGAGTGAGAAACGATGGCTCATTAGCCACGTTGTAGTATTCCTTATCAAAGAAGAGGTCCAGCCGTTTGCGGAATTCCTCCTCGCCCCCACAAGCCTCAATCAGTCCCGGCACGTCATGAGGGATATTGAGCGAGTACTCCTCAGAGGTAGCCTCATAGAAGAACGTCGACCACCACGGGAGATACCATGGTGCCACCTTGGTTGTGGGCGTGTAAGGGATATGTGGATGGAACACCTTAGATTTGCCCCAAGGCACGCTGTCGAGCCAAGCCCCATTTTCGTCACGCGGCATGATGAAGCCTTTCATGCCATCGTACTCATAGTCCTTTCGAAACAGGTTTTTCCAGTTGCCAGCCTTTATCCTGTATTCCTCAGCCACGTCGTCATAGCCGAGGCGTTCGGCCACGGTAGCGATGCAATAGTCGTCGAAGGCATATTCGATGGAGCGGTTTCCCGCTCGGTCGATGCCATAAGGGATATAGCCCAGCGCATTGTATTCGCGCAGTCCTCCCCTTCCCTCGCACTCCTCATTGCCACCCGGCGGCACGGTGGCATCCTTCAGCATGGCCTTGAGAGCCAGTTCATAGTCGATTCCGTCGAGGTGCTTCACACAAGCGTCGGCGATGACCACCTCGGCATTGCTGCCCCCCTGCGTCCGCCCGTTGCAATCACCGCTCCGCGCGTCGGGCATATAGCCCTCACGGCGGTAGATATTGAGCAGTGAGCGGATCATGTCGCGCTGGCGGTCGGGGGTGATAAGGGTGAGCAGTGGCGATGAAGTGCGGTAGGTGTCCCAGATGGCATAGTAATCATCGTAATAGGGAGCATCCGTCCATTTGGGATTCTCACCCGTGCGGTCGACAGGCATGAGCATCGTGTGATAGAGAGCCGTGTAAAACATCCGCTTTTGCTTATCAGAAGCCTTTTCGATATTGATGCGGCAGAGTATCTGCTCCCAGGCCTCACGCAGGCGTAGCAGCTGTTCGTCGAACGGCAGATCGACGATATTCCGTCTCGCCTGCATCGTGCTGACGAAGGAGATGCCCACTTTTACATTGACACAGGTGTCTGCAAAAAGCAGGGAAACCTTCTGAATCTCATGATCAGTCGGAGAGGGCGGAGTGATCGGAGTAGGCGGAGTAGGCGGAGTAGTCAGAGTAGTCAGAGTAGTCGGAATAATCGGAGTGGGCGGTGTGGGCGGTGTGGGCTGAGCTGAAAACGGCACATCTGTCCTCAGCACGAAATAGACCGTATAGGCATCGCCATTGTTCCATCCTCCCCGGATGCGGGTATAACCCTGGACTTCGTTGTCGCTGACCACCTCCAGCTCGGCGCCGACGAGCTGCTGTGCCTCACGCAGGTCGGGGACGGGGTTCTTGCCCAGGAAATGCGAGACATCAATCAGCAGTTGCCCAGATCGGGGGTAGTGCAAACGATAGAAAGCGCAACGTTCCGAGGTGGTGATTTCGGTGCGGATGCCATTCTCATAGGTAGTGGCATAATAACCCAGGCCTATCTGCTCGGTGGTGCGCAGTTGCTCCTGCTGTCCGTCGAGCATGGGCTGTATAAGTACGTTGCCATATTTCTGGCCACCTCCTGTGCCACTCACATGTGTCTGTGAGAATCCCGTCACTCTCGCTGGTTGTGGGGCCCATCCCGCATTGGGCGTCACGCCACAGTCGGGACCAGGTTTCACCATGCCGAAAGGCATCGACGGACCCAGGAAGGTACGCCCTAATCCTTCGCTGCCGATAGAAGGGTCGACGAACTGCCAATGCTGCGCCATGCCAGGGCACAACAGACCGATGAGCATTAATGATATCAGAATCTGTTTTTTCATAGTGATGAAACTGCCTACAAAGTTACGTAAAGTCGAGCGGAGAACAAAATGAATTTATTCATTTTTTATTCCGAGACGGAGAAACATTTGTGATGATTACAATTGACAATCAGAGAAGGCCATATGATTTCAGATGATCCCTCAACCGTTTCTCCGCAGCCATAGGGCAAAATAGTCTACCGTATGGGAAAAGGGACTATCGGTTTGCGAACCGATAATGTTGATTCATGGAACATCCAATGAAATTATCGAAAATATGATAATCATATTTATGATAAATCCACTTAATGTCACTCTTGCAGCTACGACAATGTAGTGGGAAACCGTAGGCGAATGATAACGACAGACATAAAAGCAATCAGAGAAACATACCAACTGATCAACGAAATACGAACAAATAAAGATAGCTGAGAGTGCAGAGAGCCATACACAGACTGACGGGATATGGACTGAGAGAACAGCGGATTAAAGGGAGATTGAGGAGAAAGAATGATTGCCCCCTATACAGAGTTGCTTCGCAATTATCGAGCCGTTTTGAGAAGGGGGAAGAAATCCTCAGGGCGGTCGAGGTTGACGAGATCAGCTTTTTTCTGAATCACCAACTGGAACTGCGAGGTATCGTCCTCCTGACAAGCAGCCATGACAAGAATGCCGTGACGGTGGCAGTAGCGCCGGAACCTGCGTGTGATAAACTCCGGGGCGATTTCCACATAGGAAGGGCTGCAAATGGTCTGCCAGTATTTCAAGCGGTCGATGTCCTTGGCATTCACCTTGATTTTCATGTCCGGAGCCAGACGGATGAACTCCCGCAGCATCTTCTCGTCGCCAAACCAGAAAAAGCTCTTGTCGGCGAAGCCCTTCTCACGGACGAGGCTGACCAGCGTGGGGATGGGCGTTCCCCTCTTCACATCGAAAAATACAAAAGCCTTGCCTTGCAAGGAGTCAAGCATCTCAGCAATGGTAGGCACGTGCAATCCTGCGAAGCGAGGAGCGAACCAACTGCCGGCATCGAGCTGTGCCACCTCGCAGGAAAGCATGTCGGCCAACCGTCCCCTGCCATTTGTCGTACGGTCGAGAGTCTCGTCATGCAGATTGAAGAGCACCCCGTCTTTCGAAGCCCTGACATCCACCTCCACCCATTTCGCTCCATGCTCCAGAGCGGCATAAGCCGAAGCCACGGTGTTCTCAGGAGCTAGGGCATTGGCACCGCGATGCACTACTATCTCAATATTCTGGGCAGCCACTATGGTGACTGCCCAGAAAAAAAGAGGAAAGACTCTTGTTCTCAGATTAATAGCCATTGTTCTGTGTCCACTTCGGGTTGAGGTCGAGCATGCTCTTGTTGATCGGGAACACACGGCGGGTCTTATCGAAGTTAGCCGTCGGGAAGTCTTTGTAATGCGGGAAGTACTCATCTTCAAAATGTCCGAATCGGATCATGTCGGCACGACGCATGTTCTCATCGAAGAACTCACGTCCACGCTCCTCGTAGATCTCGTTGAGCGACGGGCTATGGTCGAGCAGTTCGGCATTGACATACGCACGGATCTGGTTGACAAGAGGAGTAGCTTCGGAAGCCTTGCCCTGGCGAACCAGAGCCTCGGCCTTCATCAGCAGCACGTCGGCATAACGGAGCAGGGGGATGTCATTGGACTGGTTACGTCCGTTGGCGTAATCCGTTCTGGTGACGTGCCATTTCAGGTTGCGGCAACCCTGACGCCATCCATTGAGGTTATCCCCCACGTTGATGGTGAAGTCCTTCTCAACGAGATTGATATTGCGGCTGAGTTTCAGAGGATTGCCCTCCTTGTCGTTGCACACCTCGGTGGTGGGGAGCAGTGTGGTGGGATCATAGACATAGACTGTGTTCTCGTCGCTGCCCGTGTCATAGCGATAGTCATCCAGGTTCTCGGAGAGGCCGAGGATGAGCTTGTTGCGCTCGTCACCCTTGAGGTTGAACAGCTTCACAAATTCCGGAGTCATCGTCACATAACCGCCGCCAGAGTTGGTGAGAGCCTCACCATAGTAGCTCGGTTTGAGGTTTTTGATGTCTTTATAGGAGTGTGAGCGTCCATACTGCATGCCCGTAGCCTGTGTGGTGTGATAAGGCATGGCATAGATGAAGTCCTTGATGGTACCGTTCTGCACACGCTCCGTATTGTCGGAAGCGAATTTGAAGCGATAGGGATCCGGGCCAAGCTCAAACTTGCCCGACTTGATGATCTCGTCGCAGACAGCGATGCAGTCGGCCAGTTTCTCGGTGGAATAGGAGTTGGCATCGTAAGCCTCTGGAGCAGAAGCGGTATAGACCGGCCAGTTGATGTACAATTTTGCGAGCAAAGCCTGAGCCATATACTTATTGGGCTTTCCGTAGTTCTCGCCGGTGGTCTCTGTGGTCAGTTGCGGGATGATCTCCTTGAGTTCGCTCTCAATCCAGCGGGCCACGTCGGCACGCGGCTGTCGTTTTTCGAGATCGATCTGGTCAGCCAGTTTGGAGTCGTTGATGGCGACATCGCCCCAGCAGTCCATCATGATAAAGGTGAAATAAGCACGCATGGCACGAGCCGGAGCCTTGTAGGCATCGTCGGCATCACTGTTGATGACCTCATTGGCTTTCACCACACCAGAAGCGAGCACCGTCATCCAGTCGATGGAAGCATCCTCATAGGTGAAGGCGTGAAGGCTGGGGTGAGCATAAGCGCCATTGTCGTACCAGTTGCCTCCGTAGGACACAGCCGTATATTCATCGCTCGAGAGAGCAAGTCCCTCCATGTAGCGGCGTCCGAAACAGTCGCGCATTTGGAAATAGATGCCAGAGAGTTGAGCCTCCAGTGCAGCCTCACTATTGGGGTAAGACGTGTACTGCGACTCCACGGGAACATCCAGATCAGTACAGCCGACGGTCAGTGCGGAGAGAGCGGCTGCAAAATATATCTTGATATTTGTTTTCATATTGCTATTCCGTTTAAAAAATTAGAAATTAACCCTTACGCCAGCCATGAAGGTGCGTGTGTGAGGATAGTTGCTCCAGCGGAAGTCTACACCAGGCTGGATGCCGCCCATATTCACCTCAGGATCGAGTCCCTTGTAACCAGTGATGGTGAAGACATTGTTGCATGTGGCGTAGACTTGCAGGCTCTGCAGCCAACCGCCGAGTTTGTCGAAGGTATAGCCGATGGAGAGGGTCTGCAGGCGCAGATAGTCGCCATTCTCGAGGAAGCGGTCGGACGGGATGTTGCTCAGGTTGTCGGCCACGGGACGGTCGGTGATGAATTCCTTGAGCACATTCTTGCCTCCTGCGAAGAAATCGGGAGCAGTGTAGTGAGCGCGGGATCCGTTATAGATCTTGTTGCCCAGTACGCCGGTGAAGAACAGCGTAGCGTTCCAGTTCTTGTAAGACAGGGTGTTGTTCCAGCCGAAGTTGAGTTTAGGCTGAGCATTTCCAGCGATATAGCGGTCTTTGAACTCAGGTGCGCTGGTGGTCTTTCCGGTCTTGTTGCCGTCCTCATCGCGCTCGTAGTAAGTAGCCTTTCCATCCTCACCGTATCCAGCGAACTCATAGAGGAAGAATGTGCCGAGCGGCTCGCCTTCCATCACGCGCTGCGTGTAGCCATTGGCCGACACGCCAGCCACCATCGGGTCGCCCTGAGTAAAGGTAGAAGTCTGGAACTTATCGTTGGAGAGTTTGTTGACCTTATTGGAGTTGTGAGCCAGGTTGATGGTCGTCATCCAGTTGAAGTCCTTGGTGCGGACAGCATCGATATTGACGGAGAACTCCACACCCTTGTTGGTGATCTCGCCCACGTTGGCAGCGATGTTGTCAAAGGGATAGATGACGGTGGACACCGGGTAGTTCCAGATCAGGTCGGTGGTTTTCTTGCTATAGAACTCGAGGCTACCATTGATGCGGCCATTGAGGAAAGCATAGTCGATACCGATGTTGAACATACCGGTAGACTCCCATTTCAGGTCGGGGTTAGCCAGTTTGGTAGCGCCGAGGATAGCCCAATTTTGACCTTGGTAGGTGAAATTGCCCTTCCAATTGCCCCATTGGTCAAAAGCGCCATAGGTAGCCACTGCGGAATAGGCGCCGAATCCAAGAGCATTACCGCTGACACCATACCCCAAGCGCAGTTTGAGGTTACTGAATATATTCTGTGACTTCATAAACTCCTCCTCCGTGATATTCCAGGCTGCTGACACAGAGGGGAAGGTACCCCAACGATGGTCTTTGCCGAACACAGAAGAACCGTCGCGACGGATGGTAGCCTGCAGCATATAACGGCTATTGAAGGAATAGCTTGCACGTCCGTAGAAGGAGATGTTGCGGATGGTTTCCTTTGTACCACTCTGCACAGAGGGAATACCGTCAATCTGTCCTGCATAGGTCAGTTGGTTCCACTTCAGGTAGTCGTCGAAGAAGTTGTGTACTTCGAGGCCGAATCCGTCGTTGGAGTTGCGCTCTTCCCATGAATAACCAGCCATGAGAGCCAGTTTGTGCACCTTGGCGAAGGTATGGTCATAGTTGAGATACGTCTCGAAGGTATGGTCGTCGCCGAAATAGGTGTTGCGGTTGGCCGTACCGTTATATGCGTTGTAGGGCACCAGTTGTGTGAAGTGGGAGTGATACGAACTATACGTGCTCTGACGATGGTTGTAAGAGTAGTTGGTGTTCCAATTGAGTCCTTCGAAGATATTGAGTGTAGCTTTAGCCACGATCTGGTTGCGCTTCCACATAGTCTCCGAGGTATCCTCGTTGATGAGGGAGACGGGGTTGTAGTTGGCTGAGCCTTCGCCCACGACCCATGAACCATCCGTGTTCTTGATGTTGTTGGTCGGGTTGAAGTAGTTCATGGCATCGAGCACAGAAGCACCCGTATCCCCCATGGGCACGCCCACGTGCTTGCCATACATGGAGTTGAGTCCCACGGAGAGTTCCAGTCTGTCTTTAAGCACCTTGGTGGAGATGAGCGAACGCAGGTTGAGACGGTTCATGTGCGATCCGTCGATGACACCCTCACGGTTCATGTAGTTGATGCTCGCCATGTATTTGGTTTTGGCCGATCCGCCATTGATCGACAAGTTATGATTGTGGCTGACACCCGTGCGGAGCACTTCGTCCTGCCAGTCGGTGTTGCCACCCTTGTCATAAGCATAGTCGATGTTGTTTTTCGACACATAGTTGCGGATATCGTCGGCAGAAGCGATGTCGAGAGTCTTGGCGATTTTGTCGAAAGCCACATAGCCATTGTAGCTCACGTTGGTACGTTCGGTCTTCCCCCCGCTCTTGGTGGTGATAATGATCACGCCGTTGGCAGCCTTCGAACCGTAGATGGCCGTGGCGGTAGCATCGCGGAGCACGTCGATCGACTCGATGTCATCGGGAGCCACCATCGAGATGTCGACGCCGGGAATTCCATCGATGACGTAGTAGGGTTGCATGGCAGCGCCCTCACGCAGAGAGGAAGCACCACGCAAGGTGATGGAAGGTGTGCCATTGGGGTCGCCCGATGAAGTCACCACCAGGCCAGCCACTTTGCCCTGCAGCATCGATGCCGGGTCGGTGAAGACACCTTTGTTGAGGTCTTTAGCCTGCACTGTAGTGATGGAGCTGGTGACATCCTTGCGGCGCATGGTGCCATAACCGACGACCACCACCTCGTTGAGTGTGGTGTTGTCCTCTTTGAGGACGACATTCTGTCCGGGGCTGACGGTCTGCGTCTCAAATCCCACGTAGGAGACATTGAGTTTCGCCCCCGGTTTGACATTCAGTGTGTAACGTCCGTCGATATCGGTCACGGTACCATTCTGGGTACCAGCTTCCACGACGGTCACTCCAATCAGCGGATCGCCATTCTCGTCGGTGATGACGCCAGTCACATTGTTCTGGGCCAAGGCGAACGTGCTGCATAGCATCAAGGCTGCGGAAATCAGAGATTTCTGCAAGATCCTTCTCACTTGTTTTCGTACTTTCAGCATAATTGTTTTTAGGTTTAATTAAAAGATATGATCATTCTATTTCAGTTGTTGATTGCAGGTGCCGCCATAGTCGATGCCCTCATGTGAGACGTTGAATCCCTCGAGAGTCAGTCGCGAGGCCTGCTCGACAAAAAGTCCATAGACCTTGTCGCGCACGAAGCCCTCGCCCTTGCAAGGCCGTTTGTCATAGATACCGCTGGGATAGCTGGTGATCTTCTTGAGGTTAAGCGTCACATGGTCGAAATGGATATCGCTGACTTTGTCGGGTGTGTCGCCCCCGATAAAGCATCCGTTCTCGCTTGTAGCGATGATATGGTTGAAGAAGATTCTCGACACCTGTCCGCAACGTCCTTCCACCTGTCCTTTCGGGAATCGCCAATTGGCATCCTTGTGGTTGCCATTTGCCCTGGGATAAGAGGTGACATAGATGGGTTCGGCCTTTCCCCACCACACATCCGACCAGAGTCGGCAGTCGAGGATGATATTAGAGAACACCACGTCGGTCACGGTGCCCTCATCACGGTTCTGGATACCCAGTCCGCGGTTGGAAGCCTTGATGATGCAATTGTCGAAGAGCACGTTGTAGATCGAGTCCATATTCTCACTACCTATTTTAATAGCGCACGAGCGGCTTGTCATCACGCAGTTGGTCACCACGATGTCATGGCAAGAGCCGTAGCGCTCTGTCTCACGTCGGTTTTTTAGACAGATGCAGTCATCACCGCTGGTGATCAAGCAGTTGGAGATACGCACGTTGCGTGAGTGGTCGATGTCGATGCCGTCGCCATTGCGTATTTTCAAGTTGTTGAGCAGGTTGATGCCGTCGATGACAGCCCCGTCGCATCCCACGAGATGAAGCGTCCAGTAGGCACCATCGCGGATGGTAACATCCCTCACGGTAAGGTTTCTCACCCCATTGAGCGTGAGCACATGAGGTCTTGGGTCGAATGTCGTGACAGGTTTGAGCTCATAGGAGTCGTCCAGTTCGGCCCCCATAAATGCCACGCCATTGCCATGGATGGTGCCTTTACCAGTGATGGAGATGTTTTGCGCATCATCGGCATAGAGCCACATCATGCCTTCCCCCTCATTCTTGCCGAAAGCGCTGAGGTGATAAATACGTTCATCAGGGTTAGCGAGCAGGACAGCTGTAGGTTCGATGTGTAAGTCGACATTTGACTTCAGCTGCACGGGGCCGGTCATAAAGGTATGTCCACCACGCAGGAGCACCTGTCCTCCCCCTTCGGAAGAACAACGGTCGATCGCACGCTGTAAAGCCACAGCATCGTCGGTCACGCCGTCGCCTTTGGCACCCATTTGGATGACATCATAAATATGCTGAGCCATTGCCATTCCAGCAACAAGCATCAGCGACACAGTCAGAAGCAGTTTCCTCATGAATGGTTATTAGGTTGTTTCACATCAGATTTAAGCCTGCATTTCCAATACCTATGAAAGATAGTTCGGGCGCAAAAGTATCAAATTGTTTTGGATTACACAACTTTTAACCTAAAAAAACCGCCAAAATAGTGAGAAAAAGGGGGTTGCAACCTATTGGGAGGGACATTTTTTCGTTTTCAGACTATTTTCTGTCTGCAAAAACAAAAAAAGAGGTTGGTGCAGGAAGCTACCAACCTCGAGGGGCGATTTCGAAACATCGAAATCATAAAAACATGCTGCAAATATAAAATTCCAATTGTTAAAAAGCAAATTTTTAACGCTAAATATAGCTTTTTTAACATTTGGGGCAAGGGGGGGTAATTGCTCTGCACCTAAGTGTGCATAGAATATCGGGCGGATCTGCCGCTTTTAGTTCGGGCGGATTTGCATTCGTTCGGGCGGATTTGTAATCCGCACGCATTGAGTATCGGCATTTGCTATGCGCTTTTAGCGGATTAAAAATCCTGATACCCGCATTGAGTATCGGCATTTGAAATGCGCTTTTAGCGGATTAAAAATCCTGATACTCGCATTGAGTATCGGCATTTGAAATGCGCTTTTAGCGGATTAAAAATCCTGATACTCGCATTGAGTATCGGCATTTGCTATGCGCTTTTAGCGGATTAAAAATCCTGATACTCAGAGCATCGGGATTACAAATCCCGATGAACAACGACAAATCCCGATGAACGACGGCAAATCCCGATGAACAACGAAACATTCCGATGAACGGCGAAAAATTCCGATGAACGGCGAAAAATTCCGATGAACGTTAGCTGGGAAAATGGGAGGCGGAGCTGTTACGTCTGAGGAGGGAATCATATTTTTCCTTCATTTTCATACCAGCTCTCGTTTTTTTTCTTAATTTTGTGCAGGGAAAAAATTTTTCAAGTAACGTATTATAATATAATGTGGAGAATCTTATGAAGAAAATATTATTGATCGTAGCCCTGGCACTGCTCACCGTGCCCCAAGCGACAGGAAGTTACTGGAAATCGACTGCAGCGGAAACCGCGCTGATGCAGCAAGGAGGCATCAGGTATCATCTGAACGGCAGGATCAGCACCATCGACCATGTCAAACTGGTGCTCAAGGGGAAAACCGGGACGTTGTCGTATAAGATGAACGGCAAGCGCATTGTCAGCAACATCGTGATAGACCTGGAAGCCTCAACATTCGACAAAGACGGCATCGGTCACATCGAGCTCAAGAGCTATACGCCTCAAGGGAAGCTCAAAGGGCGCTTTATCGGAGATTCTGACTTCGCAGAATGCGGATATCTCTATGTAGGGAAGTTCGTCAACGTGAACGGTTCTTCGACCGAGTTTCTTTTCACGGAATTGTAGCCACCTTCTTACACGCCCTTTGGATTAGTTCTCAAATCCAAGGGGCGTGTAGTTTCGAGGAGAGCACTTCACCCCTGTTTTTATGGGCATTGCGACAGTTATGACGCTATTTTGCCGATTTGACGCAATACAGGTGTGCGTGTCGCATCGGTTTTTTAAAAAAACGAGTGTTTTTTTGCTTGCCAACCAAACTTGGGCTAATTTTGCATCGTAATCAGAAACAAAACGGAAACAAATAATAATAAAAATAAAAAACATGAAGACAATGAAAACAATGAAGACTTTGAAATCACTGATGGCCGCCGCTATCATCCTTTGCACCGCAAATGCAAACGCCCAGACACAAAAGTACTACAACACGAAGAACGAGGTAGCCATCACCGTCGGCACAGGCACCAACTCCCAGCTCTTCGACGCACTCTCTAACCTCGGCAGTGTCATGGGCTCTGTCCTCATAACAGGCATGGCCACAGGCGGACATTACGTCGGTTACACCACATATGATGACAAGTCCTATCTCCCGCCAATCTCCGTGGAGTACTTCCACCACCTCAACGAGTGCGTCAGCATCGGTGCCATCGCAGCGCTGAACAGCTACAGCAGCGACATGTATTGCACATGGGAGAGCAACAGCGGCGAAAAGAAGGAGGAAAAAGTAGGAAAAGCAACGAAAAATTTCGTTTCGTTCTTACCCGCCGCCAAATTTGACTGGCTGCGCAAGAAGAACTTCGGCATGTACTCCAAGATCGGCGCCGGTTTCACCTACATGCACGAGAAACAGGTGCAGAACAATCAGGACGAAGACAAAGAGGTGAACAGCGATAATGAGTTCTTCTTCACCTTCCAAGCCTCACTGATCGGTATAGAGGTCGGATCGGAGAAAATCAGGGGATTCGCTGAGCTCGGCGTCGGTGAGCAAGGTATCGCCCTCGCCGGTATACGCTACAAGTTCTAAACATCAATACAAGTTTTTACCTTTCTTTCAACCCCTCCTTGGATTTTGAAGACAATCCAAGGAGGTTTGTTTTTACCGTATTCTCCTCAAAAGGGCTGTCGGTACACCATAAGTGAAAAAGTATATCCCCCGATGCCACAAGACAAATATGCAGCCGACGAACAGGGAAGTGCTATTTTCCTGCATATTATTTCCTGCTTTCATTTTTTTTGGGTATATTTGCAGGGAATTTCCATCAACAAACTACTACGACAATCAACAATACCCAAATCATATGAGACAAGTCATCTTTTCAATTCTCTGTCTGCTGTTCCCATGCTCACTTCTTGCCCAGGGCTGGGACACCGACTATGCCAACATCGAAAAAAGCATCCGCAAAGTGCAGTTTCCCGACAAGCGTTTCGACATCACCAAATATGGTGCATCACTGAAAGCTACACCCGCCAAGAACCAGAAAGCCATCAACAAAGCCATCGAAGCCTGTTCGAAGGCAGGCGGCGGCAAGGTCATCATCCCCGCTGGTGTGTGGAAGACCGGAGCCATCCGTCTGAAGAGCCATGTCAACCTGGTGGTGGAGAAAGACGCCACCCTACTCTTCGACTTCGACACCTCGCTCTACCCGATGGTCCTCACACGCTGGGAAGGCATCGACTGCTACAACTACTCCCCCTGCATCTATGCCTATGGCGAGACCGACGTTGCCATCACCGGAGCTGGCACCATCGACGGCAACGGCAGCAACGACACCTGGTGGAAGATGTGCGGCAAGGACACCTATGGATGGACTCCGCAGCTCACCGAGCACCAGAAAGAGACCCGTCTGCAACTGCTCCGCATGTCGGAAGACGGTGTGGACGTAGAGAACCGCAAGTTCGGCCAGGGCAAAGGTCTGCGTCCTCAGCTCATCAACCTTTACAAATGCGACGGCATCCTGATTGAGGACGTCACTCTGCTGCGCTCCCCCTTCTGGGTGATCCACCCTCTGCTGAGCAACGACATCACCGTTCGCGGCGTGAAAATCTGGAATGAAGGTCCCAACGGCGACGGTTGCGACCCCGAGTCGTGCGACCGGGTGCTGATCGAGAACTGCATTTTCCACACCGGCGATGACTGTATCGCTATCAAGAGCGGTCGCAACGTCGACGGCCGCAAATGGAACATCCCCAGCCAGAACATCATCGTCAGGAATTGTGAGATGCAAGACGGGCACGGCGGCGTAGTCATCGGGTCGGAGATCTCCGGCGGCTGCAAGAACGTCTATGTGGAGCACTGCAAGATGGACTCCCCCAACCTCGACCGTGTGCTCCGCATCAAGACCAACTCCTGCCGCGGCGGCATCATCGAGAACATCTTCATGCGCAAAGTGGAAGTGGGGCAATGCCGTGAGACCGTGATGCGCATCAACCTCAACTACGAGCCGAAAGAGAACTGTTGCCGCGGTTTCAACCCGACCGTCAGGAATGTATACATGGAGGACGTTACCTGCAAGAAGAGCAAATACGGTCTGCTGCTCAACGGGCTTGACGATGCCGACAACATCTATAACATCCACGTGAAGAACTGCCGTTTCGACGGTGTGCAGGATGTCGGTCTCAAGCGCACAGGCAAGAGCCACGACCTGCACCTCGACCAGGTTTTCGTCAATGGTTCGCTGCTGCTCGCAGAAGCGCCCTACAAGAACTACAGCGAATGGATGACCTATTCGGAGATGCAGCGTGTGCCCAAGTCCTATCTGCTCGACTTCTCGAACAAGCCCAAATGGAGCTACGTGATGGGCATCGAACTGGAAGCCATGCTTGACACCTACCTGAAATACGGAGGCCAGAAGATCATGGACTACTGCCAGGAATACACCGACACGATGATTGACGCCAAAGGAGTCATCCGCGGCTACAACCTGCTTGACTACAACCTCGACAACATCCGTACAGGCCATTTCGTGACCCGCATGTACCAGCTCAAGCCCGAGGCCAAGAACCTGCTGGCCATGCAGACCATGATGAAACAACTCGACAAGCAGCCCCGCACTGTGGCCGACAAAGTATACTGGCACAAGGCCATCTACGCCTACCAGGTGTGGCTCGACGGCATTTTCATGGGTCTGCCCTACCGCGCCCTGACCGCCAAGACCCTTCTGAAGCCCAAGAAGGCCACGAAGATCTATGACGACGCCGTGAACCAGATCAGCATCACCTACAACCGCACCCTCGACCCCAAGACCGGGCTCAACCGTCACGCCTACGACGAGAACCGCAACATGTTCTGGGCCGACAAGGAGACTGGTCTCAGCCAGCACTGCTGGGGCCGCGCGCAGGGATGGTATACGATGGCCCTCATCGAACTGCTCGACGCCCTGCCCGAGGACTATGCCCGCCGCGGCGAAGTCATCGAACTGCTCCGCAAAGATCTCGACGCCGTGATCAAATGGCAGGACAAGAAAACCGGCGTATGGTACCAAGTGATGGACGCACCAGACCGGGAAGGCAACTACCTGGAGTCGACCTGTTCGTCGATGTTCGCCTATGTCCTGCTGAAAGCATACCGCAAAGGCTACCTCGGCGAGAAATACCGCAAAGCCGGCGAGAAAGCCTACCAAGGCATCCTCGACCATTTTATCCGCGTGAACGCCGACAAGACCATATCGCTCACCTCCTGCTGTTCGGTAGCCGGTCTGGGACCGGGCGTCAGCCCCGAAGTGGAAGCCGCCCTGAAGAAGATCAACCCCAAAGCCACGGCCAAGGAGAACAAGAGACGTGACGGCAGTTACGGCTACTACCTCAGCGAGCCCATACGTGACAACGACGCCAAAGGAGTCGGTCCGTTTATCTGGGCCTCTCTTGAGATGGAGCAGTTGAAGAGCACAAACCCATAATTCCAGGAAAAACATGAGGAGAGCATTATCCCTGGTCTGCGCCATCATGGTTTTTTACACAGTCATGGCGCAGGCTCCAGCCTTTCCCGGAGCCGAGGGTCACGGCCGATACATCACCGGCGGGCGCGGCGGCAAAGTCGTCCATGTGACCAATCTCAATGACAGCGGAAGCGGTTCGCTGCGCGAGGCAGTGAGCGGCAACAGCAAGAAAATCGTCGTCTTCGACGTCGGCGGTGTCATCCCCCTCTCCAGCAACCTCACCATCGGCGATAACACCACCATCGAGGGCCAGACAGCGCCATCACCTGGCATCACCATCAGGTATTACACCGTCACCCCAGGCAGCAACAACATCATCCGCTACATCCGTGTGCGCAGAGGTCAGGAGAAGAACGTGAACGACGGAGCTGACGCCATCACCTCACAGCACAAGACCGGGATGATGATCGACCACTGCTCCTTCTCGTGGAGCATCGACGAAGTGGCCTCTTTCTACGACAACAACAATTTCACGATGCAATGGTGCACCATCGCCGAGAGCCTCATCAATGCCGGTCATGAGAAAGGAGCACATGGCTATGGCGGCATCTGGGGCGGCAAGCTCGCCTCCTTCCACCACAACCTGATAGCCCATGTGGCCAACCGCTCACCCCGGTTCAACGGTGCACGCTACAACTGGGGCGGTTATACCAGCAACCTCCTCTTCAACGACTATCGGTGGCAGAACACCCTTCAAGCAGAGATTGTGGATTTCCGCAACTGCATCGTATACAACTGCGGCAATGGATGCTATGGTGGTCCTGGCGGAGGACATATCAACATCGTGAACAACTATTACAAGACAGGACCTGCAGGCTCGACCACACACGTCACCAACGTCACGCTGGCCGGCAGCGGCAATGCAGGGAATGACCAGACTTTCTGGGACATGACCAGCCGCTACTTCATCAACGGCAATCAGGTGAACAGCAACGCCAACTACGATTGGAAGGGAGTGAGCTACGACAAGGGCATCCCCAGCAAGAACGGAGATTACTACACGAAAGACCCCAACCACTATTATGGTGAAGGAGCCGGCTATGTGTCGATCAGCGGCACCGACTGCGTGCGTATCAAACTGGATAATGCGAGTGCGACAGGTGAGGTGACCACCCACACCGCCAGCCAAGCCTACCAGAAAGTGCTCGATTACGCTGGAGCCTCCATGTTTCCCGACGAAGTGGACAAGCGTTACGTGACCGAGACCCGCAGCGGCACCGCCACCTACAAAGGTTCCGTCACCGGCAAATCCGGGCGCATCGACCGTGTGGCCGATGTGAATGGCTACACCGAAGCCACCTTCGGTACCGGTGCCTATCCGTCGGACTGGGACACCGACCGCGACGGCATGCCCGACATCTGGGAGGAAGCCAATGGTCTGGATGCCCACAATGCCTCTGATGCCGCCACCTACACCCTCGACCCCAAGGGTTATTACACCAACATCGAAGTCTATTGCAACGCCCTCGTGGAGGAGATGGTGAAACAGCAGAACGCCAATGCCGAAACGACAGTCGACGAGTACTACCCTACAGTGAAGAAAGTGGAGGGAGTGCCCTATTACGGAGCAGGAACCGACTTCGGTGAGATCATCGAGGAAACCAAGAGCTACACCATCGCCCAGTCCACCTACCAGAGCGGCGGCGACACCCAGGTATGGACCTTCAATGAAGGCATCACCGTCAGCAATGGCAAAGGCAAGACCTACAACAGTTCGAAAGGCAAGGAAGACGGCATCAAGTACAGCAAGAACGTGCAATACGCCATCGGACTGCCGGATCACTTTTATGCCAAGACGGTGACGTTCAAAGGCTATGACAACTACGCCGACCTCGACTCCTACCTCCTGGAATGCAACGGGACAGAATACGAAGCCACCGCATACGTCTTCCCTAAGAAAGAAAACGACCAATACACCGTCGTCAGCCACACAGTGGAATTAGCCACCCCCACAGCCAGGCAACTGACGTTCACCGCGGGAGGCCAACAAACCGTCTGGGTCATCACACTAACAGGTATGGTCAGCACCCAGGAGCCCGTGACGCTCCTGGGTGACGCCAACAAGGACGGTCAGGTGAACGTCTCCGACATCATGTGCATAGTCAGTCACATCCTCGGCAATGAAGTAGCGGTCTTCAGCAAGTCGAATGCGGATGTCAACAAGGACCATTCTATCAATGTCAGCGACATCATGTGCATCGTGAATATCATCTTGAAACAGTGACCCAACTCCCCACCCCTCCGAGGAACGTATCAGTCTTACCACCTTATTTAATAATAAGATCCGTGAGGCTGTTTTTTTTATCCCTTTTTCGTTGTGGAATCCAAAAAAAATGGTTAAGTTTGCATTTAAAAAGGAAAAACAACCAAAATCTTTAATTCACTAAACCATCAGTCTATGAACAAACATCTACGCTACACACTTATGTCGATGCTGATGATGGTCTGCGGATGGGCTTCCGCACAAGTCATCACATTCGACCCTGCTGTGGACCTTGGCACACAGGCCAGCAGCAGCACTGGTGAAGACCAAGTGACCAAGAGCGGCGTGACCATCGCCGCCTCACCGACAGGTTCCTTTGGAAACGGGCAACAGTACCGCGTGTATAAAGGATCCGATTTCACTGTCACCTCCACGGCAGGCAACATCACCAAGGTAGAGATCACTTGCACGGCTTCTGACGACGCCAAATACGGTCCGGGCTGTTTCAGTGCTCCCACAGCAGGCAGTTATGCTTATGAGGGCACCATCGGCACCTGGACCGGCAATGCCAGTTCATTCTCGATGAACGCAACAAGCAACCAAGTGCGCATGACCCTGGTGAAAGTCACCATCGGTGATGGCGGTGAAGAACCAGGTCCCGGTCCGGAACCCCAGCCCGGTAATCCGACAGGAAGCGGTACGCTGGCAGACCCATGGAATGCCGTAGCCGCCAACAACTTCGTCGCAGGCCTGGCCGCCGACACCCCTACCGAGGAAGACTACTACATCAAGGGCAAGATCGCCAAGTTAGGCAACAAGGGTGAGTTTGGCTCTCAGTTTGGCAATGCCACCTTCTACATCTCCGACGATGGAACCGATGCCAACACCTTCTACATCTACCGCACCTACTACCTGGAGAACAAGATGTGGGTGGAAGGCAACACACAGATCAAGGTAGGCGACGAGGTGATCATCTGCGGCAAGCTCGTCAACTACAAAGGCGACACCCCTGAAACCGTACAGAACCAGAGCTACATCTACTCCCTCAACGGTGCGACCAAGGAAGAGACCCATGAAGAGCCACCTGTGGAAGGCGCCATCGTATTTGACGCCACTGTAGACCTCGGCACCCAAGCCGGCAGCAGCAGTGAAGAAGACCACGTGACCAAGAACGGCGTGACCATCGCCGCCTCTCCGATAGGCTCGTTCGGCAATGGCCAGCAGTACCGCGTCTATAAAAATTCCGACTTCATTGTCACCTCCACGGTGGGCGACATCACCAAGATCGTCGTCACCTGCACCGCTTCAGGAGAAGAGAAATACGGTCCCGGATGTCTCATCAACCCCACCTCGGGCAGTTACACCTTCGAGGGCAACACCGGCACATGGACCGGCAGTGCCAGCAGCGTTTCGATGAATGCAGCAGAATACCAAGTGCGCATGACCAAGGTTGAAGTGTATATAGGCGGCGAGGTGCAGAAAGTGCTCACCATCAGCGGCACCACCCCATTCACCACCTCCACCACCGTGACCATCACCCCGTCGAACGCCGACTATGCGGTATACTACACCCTCGACGGCAGCGACCCACGCACCTCCTCCACGCAGCAAGTCTACAGTGCACCGTTCACCCTCACCGCCACCACTACCGTAAAAGCCGTAGAGGAAGACCTGGCCGGTGTCTTGAGCGACGTAGTGGAGAAAACCTTTGTGAAAGAACAAGCCCCCGACATCCCGACTGTGAACGACATCGCAGCCTTCAAGGCCCTCGAGAGCGGTACAGAAGCCACGCTGAAGCTCAACAATGCCCAGGTGCTGTACGCCCTTGACCGCGACGTCTACGTGCGTGATGCCACAGGCGCCGTGGAGTTCTACAACACCCAGCTCGGCTTTGAAACCGGTCAGGTGCTCAATGGTGAGATCACCGGCAAATTCAGTCCCTACAACGGTCTGCCTGAACTTGTAAGCACCAGCAACACCGATGCCAACACATTCACGGCCACCGCAGGAGAGGAGCCTCTGCCCGTGTCGACAACCATCTCTCAGCTCAGCGAGAGCCTACTCTGCGACCTGGTGGAATTCCCCGCCACCCTCAGCAAAGAAGAGGCAGGAACCTTTGCCAATTCGGGTGACTCCAAGATCCTGCTCTACGACAAGTTCAAGGTGCTCGACGACAGCACGCCTTATGGCCAAGACTGCTATGTGAAAGGCATCCTGGTCATCTACAAGGGCGACCTTCAGGTCTACCCGACCGCCATTTCCAACAACAGCGGCATTCAGGAGCTGAGCGGAGTTTTGCTTGACAGCAATGCCCCCATGTACAACCTCTCCGGCCAGAAAGTCGGACCTGACTACAAGGGCGTCATTATCCAGAATGGCAAAAAGCTGATACTCAAATAAAACATCTTTCCATCACCATTTCATGAAGGGCATGCCGAACGGTATGCCCTTCATGCATAAAAAAACGAAAATTTTCTTCTGATTTCGTTGCAGGTTGAGAAAAAAAATGTATTTTTGCAAAAAAAACGAAGACATTCTACAATAATTCTTTACGAAGATCCACTCATTCAAGACTCTAAGCGGCTTTGGCCAACTACGATTCGAATAGCTACAACTAAGACCACTATTTGATTGTCAATGATTGTGAAACGTATATTACAAATCTGGATTCTGGCACTTGTCAGCCTTCCACTCATCGCCAATCCTGTCACACCAGGAGAAGCCCGTGAGAAAGCAGCAGTTTTCTTTGAGACCCATGGCAAGCGCATCACCCCTGCCCCATCCCATGTGCGAACCGCCGAGGAGGGCCAGGAGGCATCACCCTATTACATCTTCAATGCTGCGGAAGAAGGCTTCGTCATCATCTCAGGCGATGATGCGGCAGGCGACATCTTGGGTTACTCCACCCAAGGCCATTACGACGAGGAAAAAATTCCCGAAGGGATGCAAGCTCTTCTCACAGGTTATGCCCATCAAATCAACCTGCTGAGAGAGACCCCCACGAGACGTCCCTCCAAGAGAATCATCGCCCACGAATCCATCGCCCCATTGGTGACCACCACCTGGTCGCAGGGCAATGCCACGGAAGAAGGCGGAGCCTACAACCTGCTCTGTCCGATGATAGACTCCAAGCACACTCTGGCCGGCTGCGTGGCCATTGCCATGGCCCAAATTCTCAACTATCACCAATGGCCAAAAGAAGATTGTAAGGAAATCCCCGCCTACACCGTAGGCGACGGAGAAATGGTCCTTGAAGCCCTTCCCCCCATGACCTTTGACTGGGGCAATATCCTCTGCACCTACAACGGCACAGAGACCGACGAGGAACGCATGGCCGTGGCCCAGTTGGCACTTTACTGCGGTCAAGCTTCCAAGACCCACTATGGCCTTGAGAAATCAGAAGCCTTCGGCAATGACGCCGCCAACGCATTACGTGAGTATTTCAACATGTCGTCCAAGCTCCAATATGTGAAATCCGCCGACTACACTGCCGAGGAGTGGGACAAGATCATCTACAATGAGTTATCCAGCAGTAGGCCTGTGCTCTATTTCGGTTATTCCACAGCCGATGGCCATGCCTTTATCTGCGACGGTTATGACGGCAATGACTTCTACCACATCAACTGGGGATGGGGCGGTGACTGCGACGGCTACTTCAAGCTCTCAATCCTCAACCCCAACGGAGACAACAGCGGCAACACCTACAGTTACTCGCTCAACCAGCATGCAATCATCGGCATCCGGCCGAATATCGAGAGCGAAGAGATCATCCAATTCACTGACGAGACAGCCAAGTCGATCTGCATCGACCATTGGGACAGTGATGCCGATGGTGAACTGAGCTATGAGGAAGCCAATGTGGTGCTCAGTCTCGACAATGCTTTCACGGGCAACACCGAACTGAAAGACTTCAATGAGTTGCAGTATTTCAGAGGTCTCAAGAGCATCGGCCCCTCAGCCTTTGCCGGATGCACCGGACTGGCATCGATAGAAATGCCACCAACCATCCTCGAGATCAAAGAAAACGCTTTCAGCGGATGCAACGGACTACTTTCCCTGATCATCCCCGAGGGTGTGAACGTCATCGAGAACGAAGCCTTCTTCGGTTGCACCAACATCAACCGTATCTATGTCAAAACGGGCAACACGACATATGACTCCCGTGAGAACTGCCATGCCATCATCGAAACCGGCACCAACACCCTTGTACTGGGTTGCCAGAACACCGTGATCCCCATCACCGTGACCAACATTGGAGCAAGCGCCTTCGCCGGTTGTGAGAAACTCGTCAAGCTACAGATACCGGAGAATGTCACGCACATCTACAATGGTGCTTTCGAAGCCTGCACCAACCTGAAAGAAGTTTCGTTCCCCAGTTCTCTCTATACCATTGGCGACAAAGCATTCTTCGGCAACAGCAGCCTGATGAAAATCATTTTTCCACAGGCCATCAACAGTATTGGCAGCCAGGCCTTTGCCGGATGCAAGAAAATGACCACCATGATCGTCAGCAACCCCGTGCCAGCCCTCTGCGGTGATGACGCATTCGACGACTGCCACCCCACCCTATACGTGCCCAACGGTGCGAAGGAAGCCTATCAAGAAGCCAAGGAATGGAGCAAGCTGTCGATAGAGGAACTGAAAGAGAACGACTACCTCACCTGCAGTGACACCACTTTCACCAAGGCCCATGGCGGTCGTCTGACCATCAAGATGCGCAACAACGACACCGTCATCGGCCTTCAGTTCCAGATCACGCTGCCCGAAGGCATCAGCATCCGCCAGAATGAAGACGAGGAATATGACATCACCAAGACCAGCCGTGTCAGCAACCAGACCTACTACTGCACCCAGCAGAAAGACGGCAGTTACTTGGTGCTCGTAATGTCGATGAGCATGGCTCCCATTGCCGGCCACGACGGAACGATCCTCGAAATCGGCATCGTGTGCGACGAGGATGTGGAGCCCGGCGAGTATGATGTGAGTTTCTCTGAAATCTCCATCAGCACCATCGATCGCGGTACGATCGTTGGCGTGCGTCCGTTGCCTTTCACGAGCAAAGTGAAAGTCAGGCAGTTTGACATGGGAGATGTCGATGGCAACAGCCGCATCAACGTGACCGACGTGATGCTGGTAGTGAACCACATACTGGGGTATGACTCACAGATCTTCATGAAGGAGTTCGCCGACCTTGACTTCAACCAGCACATAGACGTCACAGACGTGATGCGTATCGTGCAGATCATCCTCAACCAGTCGACCAGCACCCCACAACCCAGTGAGGAAGAACCATCCGTCAGCACCAGTCTGGCTCCCGCCTCACCCGGCACCTTCACCCTGCATGTCGATGACGGCCGCGACCTCACGGCCCTTCAGATGAAAGTCAGGCTGCCCAAGACCAGCATTCTGAAATCCGTCAAGCTAAGAGACGGATGCAGCAATGGTCACCAGACCATCGTCACCGCCCTTGGCGACGGTCTCTACAACGTCGTGGTGTTCAACCTCAGCGGACAGCCCTTCCGCCATCAAGGCGGAGAGTTGCTCGATTTCGTCATCAGCGGCCCGTCACAAGCGATCTCCGTCTATGACATATTCTTCACGGACACCAGTCACGAGACCCTAAGCAGCGAGGAGAATACCCTCACCGACGGCATCGACGAGATCACCGCCGACGATTCAGCAGACACCCCGGCATACAATCTCCAAGGCCAGCGCATCGGAAGAAATTATCACGGCATCACAGTACAAGGCGGTCAGAAACGGCTCAAGAGATAAGCATCCTGCGCCGCTTCGTCCGAGCCTTTTCACAAGAATCGACACTCAGCCCATTTCCCGAAAATCAGGAAGTGGGTTGTTTTTTTGACATTTTTTTTGATATTCTCAAAAACAATCGTTATATTTGCAATTTGAAAACAAGAAATCTTATCTATCTAACAAATCATTAAAACGGAAATTGCCTATGAAAAGACCAATTCATCAATTCAGCATGCTGTGCTTGATGCTGTTGATGGCCTTGACCGGCCAGGCAGCCACCACCGCAAGCTGGGATTTCAAGAACGACATCCCAGCGGGCATTCAAGCCAACACCAACTATCAGAACACGACGGCCGACATCGAGTCGAGCGTCAACGGCATCTTCATGCATGTCGATGCCACCAACGGCAAGCTCTACTGTGTGGGCAGGGACAATGCCCAGTTCAACGCCGGCACCATCCTGCAAGTGCCCGTATCCTCCAACAAGGACGTGGTGACTGTGGAAGGCTATCCAGGCTACAGCAAGTACCACTACGGCAATGAGACCGAAGTGAAGGAGAACACCACCACCCACACGGCCACCAACGCCGAGGTGAAGCAAGGCTATGTGGAGATCATCTCCGACGGCGGTTACCTCTACTGCGTGAGCGTGGAACTCAACAAGTCGCTCACCCCCTCGGCCGACGTGACCGGCACCTGGGACTTCGGCGATGCCACCGTGATGGAGCAGACCATGGCATTCTCTGGAACCACCGAGGAAGGAACTGTGGAGGCTGTGGAGAAAAACGGCCTCTTGATGACCGTGGCAGCCAACGGTGCACAGTTCCGCAGCAACGGGAACAACATCCAAGTGCGCGAGGGCGCCGTGTTCAAGATTCCCGTCAAGAGCACCAACGACGTAGTGACCGTGAATGGCTATCCCGGCTATTCCAGTTACACCATCGGCAGTTCCACGGAAGCCCTCACGGGCGACAACACCTACACCGCCAAGAACTCCGATGTGAAACAAGGCTATGTGGCAGTCACCTCGGCCAGCAGCAACAACTACTACTACAAGATCTCCGTCGTGCAGAAAGCCATTGAGGAGAAGCCCGTGCTTGAGAATTTCGCCGCCACCGCCACCTTCCCCTTCAATCTCGGAACAGAAGGACAGACTGCAGACTTCGGCGATGCCGCCGACTATTATCTCTCGAGCAAGGTGACCTACGGCAATGGTCTGACCTTGAAAGACAAGAACAGCGGAGCCGGTTTCGACCAGACCCGTTTCGAACCCAAGGACCAGAACAACAGTCCAGACGAGACCAACTATATCAACTTCCTCATCCAGCCCAAGTTTGGTCTGAGTTTCACCCCGACCAAGGTAGCCTTGAAAACCACCCGTTTCGGCACTGACAACGGTCTGCTCGACATCGCCTGGCTCAATGCCGACGGCACGACGGTGACCCTGGCCACGGAAGTGAAGCCCAACCGCAACAGTGGTGCCCCCGCATACAGCGACCTCTCCTACGAGGTGACCGGAGCCACCCCCGGCGAGGGACTCTGCGGCCTGCAGATCCATCTCTACCACTTGCAATCGGGCAAGCAGATCGGTTTCGCCGACATCGTGATCACCGGTCTTCTCAACGGCCAGGAAGTGGAAGTGCCGATGCTCGACGTATTCACCGCCAATGGCGTGCAATACATAGCCGATGACGTGTTCGCCGGTTTCGATGGCACCATCGAGCTCTCGAAGAAAGTGGAGATGGTGTCGGCCACCAACCCCATTACCGATGTGAAGGCCCTCTCTGGCGAGATCGGCGAGATCACCTACAGCGGTGACGCCACGAAATGCGACGTGACAATCCCCGTATCGCTCGACGCCATCAGTGTGGAGTATGTGGTACACTTCGTGCAGAAGCCCGACTTCACCCTGACCTACTTTGACACCGACGGATCGAAGATGGGCACCCAGGCAGTGGAGAAAGACGCCGCCATCGGAGAGTTCGCCATCGACTACAACACCGCCAAGGCAGTGGAAGGCTACAAGGTGAGAGGCTGGTTCGCCAAAGGCGAATACGGGCAGAAGATCACTGTCGATGACATTGTGACCGGCGACCTCAACCTTTATGCTGTCGACACCGAGATCGAAGAGGCAAGCACCTACAAGAAATACAACTTCGACCTGACCAACAAATACTTCTATCCTGAGGATCATGAGGCCTTCGTGCCTGTAGGCAAAGGTTACTGGCATGACACCCAGCACGGCTGGGCATTCACTGGCGGTGACAGGATAGAGTTGCTCGTCGGTCCGAAAGCCACCATCTCGATTGCCAACTGCAAATACGGCAAAGCTGGTTCGGAACTCGTATTCAAAGACGCAGAGGGCAACGAGATCGCCCGCGTGCCAGCCGTCACCGAGGGCGACGGCGAGATCAACGCCGTGCTCTATGAAGGGAATCCCGGTAAGATCTACGTCGACGTGGAGTCAACAGGTGAGATCTACATCCACAGTGTGCGCATCGTCAACACAGCCGAGGTCAACTTCGCCAGCCAGGGCAACTGGTATTTCGTGAAGCCAGGCGATGCCAACAGCCTCATCGAAGTCATCGACTACGTGAACGGTGTGAACGCCAGCAAATCGGCAGAGCGCAGTTACATCTTCCTTCCCGACGGTGTGTATGACCTTCACAAGACCGTGCTGACCACCACCAGCGGCAACAATGTGTCGATCATCGGTCAGTCGAGAGAGAAGACTATCGTCAAGAACGCCCCCGACCGTTCGATTGAAGGCATCGGCACGACAGCCGTGCTCATCAACACCGGTCAGAACTTCTATATGCAGGACATTACCCTTCAGAACGCCCTCGACTACTATGGCGCACAGTCAGCAGGACAAGCCGGAGGCCGTGCCGTGTGCCTGCAAGACAGAGGCGACCGCGCCATCATGAAGAACGTGGCCATGCTTTCCTACCAAGACACCTATTACAGCCAGAACACCAAGCAGGCTTATTGGGAAGACTGTGACGTGCATGGCACCGTCGACTTCCTCTGCGGAGGCGGCGACGTGCGCTTCGTGAACACCACCCTCTCGCTCGAGCCACGCAACCTCAACGGCACTGGCGGCCGCACTATCTGTGCACCGACCACCACGACCAACTTCGGCTACGTGTTTGACAACTGCAAGGTGGTCGACCTGGCCAACGGCAAGGGCGACTGGAATTTCGGCCGCACCTGGCAGAACCAGCCCATCGCCGTCTACCTCAACACCACGCTTGACGACAATGCCGCCAAGACCCTCGTGGGTTCCCGTTGGACCCAGAAAGGCATGAACAGCCGCGACCCGAAAGTATTCGGTGAGTACGGCACGAAGAATGAGGCCGGTGAGGACATCACCCCATCGAGCAACATCATCACTTCCTATGGAGGCAAGTTCGAGACCATCCTCACCGCCGAGCAAGCTGAAGGCTATGCCTACGACAAGATGTTCACCGACTGGGACCCCGCCAGCCTGACCATCCAGAGCAAAGCCCCAGAGGCCACCTACAGCGGCGGTAAAGTAAGTTGGAAAGCCGTCGACGGAGCCATCGCCTATGCCATCTTCAAGAACGATGTGTTTGCAGGTCTTGCAGAGGCAGGTGCCACCACCTACGACATCGAAGCATCCGCCGGTGACGTCATCACCATCCGCAGTGCCAACAGCATGGGCGGTTTCGGTGAGGCAGCCATCGTGGAGATTCCTCAGGAGCTCATCCTCGACGAGAACGCCCAGAACGAGATTCCCGCTGAGGGCACCGTCATCACCGTGAAGACCAAGCGCACCCTTGTGGGAGGAGTATGGAACACCTTCTGCGTGCCGTTTGCCATCACCGCTGAGGAGATGGCCGCTGAGAGCCATCCGCTCCACAATGCCACCATCATGACCCTGAGCGGAGCCACTTACGATGAAGCCACCAATGCCCAGGACATCGCCTTCACCAAGGCCGAGAGCATGGAGGCAGGCAAGCCCTACGTCATCAAGGTCGATGCAGACGTGGTAGATCCCACCTTCAGCGAAGTGACCATCGGTGCCGAGGAAGCAGGCGAGATCATCGCCGGCAACTGCAAGATGGTAGGACTCTACAGTCCGTATGAATTCACCTCAGCCGACGAGAACATCTTCTTCATCAGCGGCGGAACCAAGTTCAGTTATGTCGGAGAGCCAGGCACGATGAAAGGTCTGCGAGCCTACTTCGTGCTCAACGGCATGGATGAAGGTGCCCTGCAGAACATGTCGGTGGAATTCGGCGAAGTTGTCGGAATCCGTTATATCGGCGAAAGCAGCCTGGAGACCGGCAAGATCTACGACCTGCAAGGCCGTGAGCTCAACCGCCAGCCCCGGCATGGAGTCTATATCATGAACGGCAAGAAATATGTGAAATAAGATCAGCCACTTTAAAAAATCAAAGATCATGAAAAAGAACATTTATTCAAGTCCAGCCATCAAGATGCTGGCCATGAGCACTAAAGTTTCCATCCTGACCTCCTCCGAGGGATCGACCATCGGATCCGAGGATCTCGGTTTCAACCCCATCAATCCAGGTGGCGAGAATCCAGGAACAGCTTATTAAGAATCAGGTCCTCGCCTGATAATTCCCCACATGGGTCCTGCTCGCAGGGCCCATGTTTCTTTTTTGTATGAAATAAAGTATTTCCCCTAAAAAAAACGCATAAAGCCCTGTGAAAAACTTGCTATTTCACTTTTTTTATTTAACTTTGCAAAATATAACACTATCCACCATACCAAAACAAATCACCCAGCCCCCCTTGAGCAACCCATCGATAAGCTGATTATTCAATCAACCTAAAATAAAATCTATGTCTGTTAAATTAAAATTCTTTAGATTGGCGCTACTGTTCGTCCTTGCCCTGATAGCAGGCAACATCTCAGCGCAGACTATCAAAGGTAATGTGACCGACAACACAGGTGAGCCCATCATCGGAGCCACTGTCATGGAGACAGGCACCCAGAATGGCGTGATCACCGACCTTGACGGAAACTTCACCTTACAGAATGTGAAAGGCAAGTCAATCACCATCAGTTACATTGGCATGAAGACCCAGACGGTGCAGCTTGCAGGTAAGACCGATTTCAACATCGTGCTTGAAGACGAAGCCTCGACCCTGAACGACGTTGTGGTGATCGGTTATGGTACAGCCCGCAAGAAAGACCTCACCGGATCGGTGTCGACCGTGAAGGGCGAGAGCCTCACCAAGGTGCCTGTGCCCAATGTCTCAGAGGCCCTGTCGGGTAAGATGGCAGGTGTGCATGTCACCACCACCGACGGTTCTCCAGACGCCGAGATCCTGATCCGCGTGCGTGGTGGCGGTTCGATCACTGGTGACAACAGTCCTCTCTATGTGGTCGACGGTTTCCAGACCGAGAGCATCAGCGACATCTCCCCCAACGACATCGAGGACATCACGGTGCTGAAAGACGCCTCCTCGACCGCCATCTATGGTTCTCAGGGAGCCAATGGTGTGATCCTCATCACCACCAAGAACGCCAAGAGCGGCAAGACCCAGATCTCCTACAACGGTTTCTTGCAGACCAAGACCGTGTCGAAGCGTCTGGATCCGATGGACACCTACGACTACGTGATGTCGAACTACGAGTATGCCCTTATCCGCGGCACCAGCAACCTCAACTCGTTCTACAAGCAGTTTGGTGTCTTTGACGACCTCTATCTCTACAAGAGCATAGAAGCCATCGACTGGCAGGAAGACATGTTTGGCGCCGACGTCCTTTCCCAGAGCCACAATATCAGTCTGACCGGCGGTACCGACAAGACCAAGTTTTCTCTCAGCGGCACATACGACTACAACGGCGGTCTGATGCCCGACAATGACTACAGCCGCTACGCTTTCATGTTCAAGCTCAACCATGACATCAGCAAGAACTTGAAATTCAACTTGAAAGCCAACGTCACCGACCAGCTCGTCAATGGTCAGGGAACGCAGGGTGGAACCTACAAGATCCGCACCTCGCAGGCCATCACCTCAGTAGCCACCAAGGGACTCTCGGAATATGTGGAGCCCGATTTCTCGAAGATGAGCGACGAGGAGATCGAGGAATGGCAAGACAGCCAGATGACCCTGGCCGAGCAAGCCAAGAAATACTGGCGCAAGCGCAACAACCGCAAGTTCGGTTTCAACGCCGCCCTCGACTGGACCATCATCAAGGAACTCAAGGCACACCTCGAAGGAGGCTACGAGTATCAGTTCAATGAGATCAAAAACTGGTGGGGACACACCACCAACCAAGCCTCTTACGTAGGCGGTCTGCCTCTCGCCGACTGGACGAAGACCAACATCCGCACCATCCGCGAGAGCGTCAACCTGAGCTATGACAAGAAATTCAACAAGGTGCACCATCTCAACGTCATGGTGGGTCAGGAGTACCGCAACCAGATGAGCGACAACAACTACATGTACGGCACCCGCTACAGCAAATCGATGGCCCCCGATGACGTCTTTGCCAAATTCGCCCAGCAAGGCGAGGGAGCCATCCTCCGTGCAGAGAGCACCATCGCCGCCGACGTGAGGCTGTTCTCCATCTTCGGCCGTATCAACTACGACTACATGGACCGCTATCTGCTCACCCTCACCTTCCGTGAGGACGGCAGTTCGAAATTCGCCAATGGTCACCAGTGGGGTTTCTTCCCCGCCGCCGCCGCCTCGTGGCGTATCATCGAGGAGCCCTTCATGGAAAGCGCCAAGAGCTGGCTCTCCAACCTGAAGCTCCGTCTCTCGTATGGTAAGGTAGGTAACAACAAGATCGGCAACAACACCTTCCAGCAGCTTTACAACCTCAACAGCGGCAGCAAGCGCTATGGTGTGGGTGAGACCGCTAACACCGACCTCTCAGCCTCCAGCGTGCTTGCCAACCCCAACATCACCTGGGAGAAACGCACCACCCGCAACATCGGTTTGGACTTCGGCTTCTTCCACGAGCGTCTGAGTGGTAGTTTGGAGTACTATTGGAACAACACCACCGACCTGCTCATCAACCACGACATCTCAGCCGCAGGCTACACCTCAGTCTGGGAGAACTGCGCCGAGACCAGCAACAAGGGTTTTGAGGTCAACCTCAACGCCGTGATCCTTCAGAAGAAGAACTTCTCGTTGAACGCCAACTTCAACATCGGTTTCGACAAGTCGAACGTGGAGAAGATAGCCAGTGGTCTCGACCAGATGACCTTCGCATCGGGCTGGGCAGGCACAGACAACCGCAACCAGCAAGACTACATCGTGCGTGTGGGCAACCCCATCGGTCTGATCTACGGATGGAAGAACGCCGGTTACTACACCACCAATGATTTTGAGAGCTACGACGCAGCTACCGGCACCTACAAGCTGAAAGACGGCGTGCCCACCTGTTCCCTGTTTGGTGGTGCCATCGGTCTTCGTCCCGGTACGATCAAGTTGCAGGACATCAGTGGTCCTGACAGCAAGCCCGACGGCGTGGTAGACGCCAACGATATCACCGTGATCGGCGACACCAATGCCGACTTCTCGGGTGGTTTCGGTCTGAACGGCACCATCTACGACTTCGACTTCTCGGCCAACTTCACCTTCACCGTGGGCAATGACCTCTACAATGCCAACAAGATCGCAGCCTCACAGCAATACCGTTCGGGAACCTATCCCAACATGCTCAACTTCATGCGCCAGGCCAACAGCTATTCGTACATGAACCCAGAGACAGGCACACTGCTCACCAGTCTTGAAGACCTCGCGTTCTACAACGAGGGCGGCAACGGTCAGCCCGCCAAGGCATACTGGAGTCCCTACTCATTCGGCAGCGCCGTAGTCATGCCTACGGAGTGGGCCATTGAGGACGCCTCCTTCCTCCGTCTTCAGAGCGTGACCATCGGTTACACCCTTCCGAGCAAGATCACCAAGAAGGCAGGAATCCAGCGACTCCGCGTCTACGTGACAGGCAGCAACCTGTTCTGCATCACCAACTATTCCGGCTATGACCCAGAAGTGAGTTCGTACGTGCGCAACAGCAGTTACTCCGGCCTCACCCCGGGCATCGACTACTCCTCTTATCCCAAGAGCCGCGCCTTCACCTTCGGTCTGAATGTGACCTTATAATCAACAATCCTATCAAGTATCAAAAGATATATCAAGAATATGAAACTGAATATCAAATATATCGCTATCACAGCCATGGGGACGTTGGCACTGACATCATGCAGCGACATGCTTGACGTAAGTTCCCCCTCACAGACTGACGATGCCGCCGTATATGCCAGCGAGGAATATACACTTCAGGCCCTCTATGGTGCATACAACCTGTTCGGTCAAGACTCCTACACCTCACGTATGTGCGGTGTCTACATGCAGAACACTGACGTAGAGGCCAGTGCCCCCAGCGCCGGTGTGCCGAGCAGCGACCGCCGTGCCGTATGGTCACTCCAGTCGAGTGCCATCACCGGTTTCAACGACATGACCAACATGTGGAACCACAACCTGCAAGCCATCGACCGTGCCAACCAAGTGATTGAAGGCATCAATGCCAGTTCGATCGGCACCAATGCCAACATGCAGCAGATGAAGGGAGAGGCCGTTTGTATCAAGGCCTACCGCTATTATCTGATGTGCGGTTTCTGGGGTGACGTTCCCTACTACAACACCGCCTCGAAATGGGGAGGAGACCTTGACAAGCCCCGTTCCGACAAGTTCTCCGTCTACAGCCGCATCCTTCAGGAGTTGGTTGACATCGAACCTCACATGAAGTTCTCGGATGCCAACAGTGGCGGCATCGAGCGCATGAACCGCGACTTCGCCATCGGCATGATAGCCCGTCTGGCCCTGTTCCGCGCCGGTTATGCCAAGACCTTCGACAACCAGATGAAGCGTGCAGACGATTATCTGGACGTGAACGCCGACAGTCTGAGCGTCACTTACACCAACCTCAGCGGTCAGCAAGTGACCGCCCACACCCACAACGAGTATGTGCAGATGGCCAAGGACTACTGCCAGAAGCTCATCTCGCTGAAGCCCCGCAACCTTTACGACAATTTCTGGACCCCGTTCACCAACGAGAACACCTACGTGACAGAGAACAATGCCGAGATTCTGTATGAGATCGCCTTCGTCGAGTCGTACGGCGGTGATGTCGGATGGAGTATCGGTGTGACCAACAGCGGTTCGTGCAAGAACGGAACGACCACCAACCAGGTAGGTCTGACCCCCTCCTACTATCTCTCTTTCGCCGACAATGACCAGCGTCGTGATGTGACCTGTGCCACATGGCAGCACCAGAACGACATTGTCTATCCCGTCGACGGCACCGGTATGGGTATCGGCAAATGGGACCGTGCCCTGGCCACCAAATCCCTGGGAAGCGGCAGTTCGAAAGGCACTGGCATCAACTATCCTCTGATGCGTTACTCCGATATTCTGCTGATGCTCGCAGAAGCAGAGAATGAGCTCAACGGCCCGACCGCCCTTGCCAAGGAAGCCCTCACCAAGGTACGAGCCCGCGCATTCAAGAACAGTCCTACCTATACAGAAGATGTGACCAACTACGTGAATAATCTGTCGTCGAAGGAAGCCTTCTTCAATGCCATCGTCGACGAGCGCGCTTGGGAGTTTGGCGGCGAGGGTCTGCGCCGTTTCGACTTGATCCGCTGGAATCTCTACGCCCAGAAGATCGAGCAGGCCATGCGCACCATGCTATGCTGGGGAATCTCCACCAACGAAGAGCTGATGGCCCTCGACGAAGTGAAGGCCGCCTACCCCGAGGCAGCCGACTATGTGAAATACGCCGACAAGCTGTGGTTCAAGCGTGTAGGAGCCACCAACACCAGGGCCGACATTGAGTTCTATGACATGAAATACCGTCCTGCCGATGATGACGCCACGATGGAGTCTAACGGTTGGATGTATGAGGAAGCCGTAGGAACCTCGACCTATCGCAGCCGTTGGGGCACCCAGTTGCTCAAGCGCGTGTCGACCTACACCTACCAAGGCACGGAATTTGCCTCATGCACCAAGACCAAGGATGCCACCACTGGTGTGACCACCTATGTGCTTGGCACCGCACCAGCCCAAGTGACCTTCACTGTGGAGAACGGCGGTGAATCCGGCGTGACCCGCACCGACTCCTATCAGGCCAGTGACTATGCCACCCGCATCTACCGTGGTTATGCCAACGGAGCCTTGAAAGGCGATGGCAACGTGCCCTTCCTCCTGCCCATCAGCATCACCAACCTCAACTCCAGTTCTGTGCTCAGCAACGACGGTTATGGCATCCTGAGCAATCAGACAGGCGAGGGCGTGAATGCCGTAGTAGCCGTTATCACCAAAGAAAACTATTAATATCGAAGATACGACATGAAAAAGTTATTCAAATCCATGCTGCTTTTCATGGCAGTGACCACCGGTTTGGGATTCCTTGCAAGTTGTAGTGACGACGATCTCCCCGCAGCCGACAGTCTGTTCAGGCCGGTCATCGACAGCGACAATATCACACATGGCCTCGATGCAGACAATGTGCCCTATATGATTGTCAACTGGGACAATTTCAAGACAGCCAACCAATATACCGTAAGAATTGAGGCCAACGACGGAAGCGACAGCCGTGAGGTATCCACAGACAGTACCACCTATCGTTTCGACAAGCTCCAGTATGACCGTGAGTACAACATCACGATCAGTTCGTCCAACACGGTCAGCGGTCTGAGTTCCAAGCCGTTTACGCTGACGACGACATCACTCGACTACCCGACCAGTCTTTCAACCCCGCAGGCCACAGACATCATCGACATCGCCGCCCGCATCCGCTGGTCGGAAGGAGTGAATTATGACAAGTTGATGGTCTACAAGGACAGCAATGACTCCCTGGTATCAGAGTACTCCCTGAGCACAGACGACAACCTCGCAGCCCAGAAGATCGTCGAGAATCTTGAGCCCCGCACCACCTATCGCGTGGAAGCCTATTCAGGCAGTGACTACAGGGGGAAGAAGCGTTTCACCACCGTCGCTCCCGAGAAGTTCTCCGGCGAGGTAGTCGACCTTCGCGGCCTTGATCCCGACACCGCATGGAAATGGTTCTCCGTGGGCAGCGGTTCGTCATTCGCCAACACCCTCGACTCGCTGATCAAGACCCAGTATCAGGACAAGGACCTCACCATCGTATTGGAAGGCGGCACCCGTTACCGCATTTCGACCATCGAGTTGCCCGCCACCACCGGCACCATCACCTTCGTGACCGGTCTGAGTCTGGCCGGCGAGGCAGAGATGGGTGTGGAAGGCAACTTCCGTGTAGCCGGCAGTTCGGATGTCGGCGGAGTGGTATTCGACAAGATTGCCTTCACCGACACGGAGAACAAGCCTCGCACCGACAATCACTACGGAGCCACCTACGTATTCAACTTCAACCAATCTGGAGGTAATCTCGGCACGCTGAAGTTCCTCAACAGCAGCATCAAGTACAAGCGTGGCATCTGCCGTATCCAGACCGCCGCCACCATCGGCGAAGTGATCATCGACAACTGTATCATCGACTCCATCAGCGGTTACGGCATCACCAACGCCGACAACGCCAAGGCCGACATCCAGAATGTGAAGATCACCAACACCACCGTCTCGAATGCGGAGAAGATCTGTGTAGGCACCAAGGGTCTCCAGCCCAACTCCCTCGTGGTGGAGAACTGCACCTTCGTCTTCACCGTGGCCGATGCGAAGCCCTTCTTCGACTTCAAGTCGAGCAACTGGGCAGCATTCAAGGACAAGTTCACGTTCAAGAACTGTCTCATCGGTCAAGCCGGCCGCAGCAAGGCCGAGGGTGAGTTGGCCACGACCGGCATCACCGGTTGGAGCGGCGACTTGCAGCCCGAGTGCGACGAGCTCTACTTCACCAGCGACCTGCTCTGGCAGCCCACTTCTGAAGAAGACCCTGCTCCGAAGGCAGCCTTCCCCGGCACCACGTTGTCGACAAGCACCACAGAGACCTTCAAGAGTCCGTTTGAAAGTAATTTCCAGATCATCACCAGTGAACTGGGCGGCACCAAACCCACTCCCGGTGATCCCCGTTGGTATTAATCATTCATCGACCCCTCATTCCATCAGGCACGCACCTGTCATCAGGTTGCGTGCCTGATAGTTGAAAGGAGAACACCATTTACCTCAATAAAACCAAATCCATGAGACTATCCAAGCATCTCTTTATCCTCCTTGCATCGCTGGCCCTCACGGTATCAGCAGAAGCACAGGAGAAGACCCCCGCCTTCCCGGGAGCCGAGGGTTTCGGTCGCTACGTGACCGGCGGACGAGGAGGAAGCGTTTATCACGTGACCAACCTCAACGACAGCGGCACCGGTTCACTGCGCTGGGCCCTCGACCATAACGGAGCCAAGACCATCGTCTTCGATGTGTCGGGCACCATCCACCTCAAGTCAGCCCTCAACATCAACAAAGGCAATGTCACCATTGCCGGACAGACCGCCCCCGGCGACGGCATCTGCGTGGCCGACTATCCTGTACAGATCAAGACCAACAACGTGATCGTGCGCTATATGCGCTTCCGTTTAGGCAACAAGAACGTCACCGTCAACGGAGCAGACGGTTGGGACGGTTTTGGCGGTTTCGACCAGTCGGATATCATCGTCGACCACTGTTCAGTCAGTTGGAGCATCGACGAGTGTCTCTCCATCTACGGCAACAAAAACACCACCGTACAGTGGTGCCTTGTGGCTCAGAGCCTGCAGGACGCCGGGCATTCGAAGGGCAGCCATGGCTATGGCGGCAACTGGGGCGGCAGTGGTGCCTCCTTCCACCACAACCTGATGGCCCATCATGAGAGCCGTGTTCCCCGGCTCGGTCCGCGCTACACCACCCAGCTCGACGAGCGCATGGACATGCGCAACAACGTGCTCTACAACTACTGTGGCAATGGTTGCTATGGTGGTGAAGCGATGAACGTGAACATCGTGAACAACTACTACAAGCCAGGTCCTGGCACGCTGCAGATCAGTTCGACCAAGCAGAAGCGCATCGCAGCTGTCGGCATCCGCACCACCTCTTATGTCGCCTCATACGCCGACTATGCCCCCACCCTCCATATCTGGGGCAAGTACTACGTGGACGGCAATGTGAACTCCCGCCACAGCGACGTGACCAAGGACAACTGGACCTGGGGCATGTATAACCAGATCAACGCCGACAACAACGACGGTCTCTACGACCAGGCGGTGAAAGACTCCATCCGTCTGCATGCACCCATCGACTACATCCTCACCACCACTCACACGGCAGAACTGGCCTACGAGAAAGTGCTCGCTTACGCTGGAGCCTCCCTTCACCGCGACAGCTTCGACGAGCTGATGGTCGATGACACCCGCAACGGCACAGCCACCTACACCGGAGCCGGCAACCACAAGGGCATCATCGACTCCCAGGAAGACAACAAGCCCGAAGGAGCTGATGACAGTTGGAGTGCCTGGCCTGAACTGAACGTCATAGCCGCCCCCACCGATACCGACGGTGACGGCATGCCCGACGAGTGGGAACTCCAGAACGGCCTCAACCCCAACGACATCACCGACGGCAAGACCGTAGGCGCTGACGGTTACACCAACCTTGAGAACTACCTCAACTCACTGGTGGCCGACATCACCTCCGACCAATACGCAGGAGGAGTGCAAGGAGGCAGCATCATTGAGAATGGCGGCGAGTCTCAAGTCACGAGTTATGAGATCTCCCCCAACACCTCGAACGGCGACTGGACCTTCAGCAACGGTTTCAGCATCACCGTCTCAGGAAAGGCCTACTCAGAAGGTTCGGCCTGCGGCATGAAAGGCATCAAATACTCCCGCAACACCACCTACAAGATCAACATCCCCGATGGCATCACCATCACGAAAGTAGACTTCACCGGTTACAGCAACGATGACAACAGCACGGCCTATATCGAGCGCTTCGGTGAGAATATTTTCTCCAACAACGACTATGTGTTGCCCTCCCGTGCTGGCGGAAGTTACGTCACCTTCAGCGTCGACCTGCCCACTCCCGCCACGAAGCAAGCCAATTTCGTGGTCAAAGACGCCCAAGCCGTCGTCAACATGACCCTTCATGGAGCGTCCACCGGCATCCGCGACGTCAGCAGCACAACAAACCATTCCCATGACATCTACACCATCGACGGCCGATTGGTGGTGCGCCAAGGCACGGCCCACGACCTGGAATCACTACCCAAAGGCGTGTATATCATCGGAAACAAGAAAATCATCCTGAAATAAGATCATCATGAAGAAAACACTCGTTCTATTGTCGCTACTCATCCTGTCGTTTTCCGCAGCCAAGTCGAAAGACCTGTCCATTGCCTCACCCGACGGGAAAATGCGAGTGACCATCCACGTCGAGCAAGACCGTTTGACCTGGGAGGTCAACCACGAAGGCACCCCCGTACTCACCCCCTCAGAGATCGGCATCAACGGTCATCTGACCCGCATGAAAGGCAAAGCCGCCAAAGGCAACACCGCCCTCGTATCCAACAGCCAATACACCGTAGAGTTCCATGCCGACAATGACGCAGCCGCCTACCGCATCATAGCCAAAGGCAAGAAGCCCGTCACCATCAACAATGAGACTGCTGAATTCCAGTTCGCTGGCGACTACAAGGCCTTCATCCCCTACGTCAATGACAATCGTTCCGGCGAGCGCTGGTGCTTCTCTTTTGAGAGTTACTACGACGAGCAGCCCCTCTCGAAGATGTTCAGCGACTCGTTGGCCATCAACCCACTGGCCGTACGTCTTCCCCAAGGTAAGACAGCCGTCGTGCTCGATGCCAACGTCACCGACTATCCTGGCATGTTCCTGAAGAAATGCGGAGCCCACGGACTGCAAGCCGAGTTTGCCCCCTACCCCCTGAAGGAAGAGAACAGCGGGCACGCCAGTCTGAACCTCATCCCCACGTCGCGCGCCAACTACATCGCCAAGTCGACGATTCAGACGCCCTGGCGCATTGTGGCCGTGATGGAAAACGACGCCCAACTGCTGAGCAGCGACATCGCCCGCCGCTACGGTCCGTCCTGCCGTATCACCGACACCTCATGGATCCGTCCTGGCAAAGTGGCCTGGGACTGGTGGAATGCAACGATGCTGACCGGCGTGGACTTCAGAGCCGGAATGAACACCGACACCTACAAGTACTACATTGATTTCGCAGCCAAGAACCACCTGGAGTACATCATCATCGATGAAGGTTGGAGCAGCGAGGAGTCGCTGACAGAAAAACTCAATCCCGAGATAGACCTCTCCGTGCTACTCCCATACGCCAAGGATCGCAACGTAGGCATCATACTCTGGTCGAGTTGGCGCAACAGTGCCAGGAACACAGAGCAAGACTTCAAGCACTACGCCGACTTAGGCATCGCAGGATTCAAGGTCGATTTCTTCGACCGCGATGACCAGGCCCTGATACGCTCCGCCTGGGAGATCGCTGATTGCGCCGCCCGTCATCACCTGTTGCTCGACTTCCACGGTTTCCGTCCGACAGGCATCAACTACGCCTATCCCAACATCGTGAATTTCGAGGGTGTGAAAGGCCTTGAGAACTCCAAATGGGAGCCCCGTACAGGCAATGGGCCGATGCACGACCAGCCCCGCTATGATGTCACCATCCCCTATCTGCGCATGCTCATCGGTCCGCTCGACTACACCCCCGGAGCCATGGTGAATGCCACCAGAGCCCAGTTCTTCGGCAACAACGACCATCCCATGAGCCAAGGCACGCGCGCCCATCAAGTGGCAATGTATATCACTTACGACGCCCCCCTTCAAATGCTGGCCGACTCCCCCTCCAAATACATGAAGGAGCAAGAGACCACCGACTATATCTCCCGGATTCCCACCGTCTTCGACGAAGTGATCGGCCTTGACGGAGAAATCGGCGAATACACCGTCATTGCCAAGCGCAAAGGCCAGAAATGGTATCTCTCGGCCATGACCAACTGGCAGTCCCGTGACCTCAGCATCGACCTGTCGATGTTGTCTTCGGGCAGTCATCAGGCCACGATTTTCGCTGATGGACTCAATGCCGACCGCGACGCCACCGACTACAAGTGCAGTGTCACCACAGTGCGACAGGGCCAGCGTCTCAACATCCACCTTGCCCCAGGCGGAGGATGGAGTATGATCGTGGATTGACGCCTCCCCGGTACTCTTTCCAGAAAGCATCAAAAAAATGGCCCCGAAGGCAGTGTTTGCGACACATTCCTTCGGGGCCGGATTGATTACGAATGCCGTTTTATTCCTCTTTTTTTGCCGCGGTTTTCTTGGCCGCGGTTTTCTTGGCAGCAGGTTTCTTGGCAGGTGCGGCCTCCTTCTCCAGTTTGGCCTTCAGTTTGTCCTCCAGTTTCTGCATCTTGTCGATCTTGGCCTGCAGGCGTGTGATCTCCTTGTCCTTCTTCTCGATTTCATCGCCCTGATTCTTGATGGTAGTGAGGAGCGCATCCAGCTCATCATTATCGATAGACTCAGGATAGAGCGCATTGACCCTATTGATGAAGTCGCCAAGGATATTCATATAGTTGGTGAACGCGTCAAACGGTGTGCTGTAGATACCGCGGTCGAGCCCCACATTCGAAGGTTTGGTGGTCATGAAGCGGAAGTTGTTGGAAGCCTGTAGGTAATCCCAGTCCTGGTTGATGCGCGGATCATCAGCGATGCGGAGTCTGTCGGCGATGCTATAGAGTTTGTTGAAAGCCTCACGCTGCATGGGGTTTCCGAGCCAGCAGCTCACGTCGCGCTCCTCGTCCACCCATGACAAAGTATCGGGCACGTCGAGGTTGCCCACACTCTTCATCTTCAGGCAGATCTCCGTCGGAGTGGAGAATGTGATTCCCTTCTGCTTGGCGCAAGCCGGGAGTGCCTTGAGGAACTCCAGGATGTTGCTCGAGAGCGGTTGAGCGATACCCAGAGCCGACAGTTCCATGAAGATGTTGATGATTTGCTCCTCTTCGGGGAAGTTGGCGATTCTGTCGATGTAATTATCAGCGAAGAGCGGATACCCCTCCCATTCGCTGTTGTTGAAACGCAGAGAGATATCATCGCTGAGCGTCACGTCGCGGAGCAGCAGTTTAAGATTCGGAGCGATGGCGCAGTTATAGACATAATGCGGTGATTTCCATCCAAGCACATGTTTTGCCCCCTCGGTGAGCATGCCTTTGAATCCCATGGCAGCAGCCTGTCCGCCGATGTCATCGCTGTAGATGAGCGAAGAGTTGCGCAGCACCTGTGGTTCCTGTCCGAAGTATTCCTTGATTTTGACGCACTGTTTCTTGACATCACGCTCGAAAGAAGCCTCATTGGCCAGGGCAGCCAATCCATGCGAATAAGGTTCGGCCAAGAACTCCACGCATCCTGTGGCATTGAGTTCCTGCAGTTTCTCGAGCACCTGAGGAGCATGCATCTCAAGTTGTTCGATACCCGTTCCTGAGAGCGAGAAAGCCACTTTGAAATAATTGCCGTTCTGTGCGATCATCTCCTGTATGGCATTGAGAGCCGGCATATATGAACGGTTGGCGATGTCGGTGATCGACCGTTCATTCTCATAATCATCGTAATAATAGTGGTCGGTACCGATATCGAAGAAGCGGTAACGCTTGAGATGGATGATCTGATGTATCTCAAAATATAAGCAAATTGTTTTCATTTTGGTATTTTTTTAATTACTTATTAAGTGTGCGGATATAAAGTTCCTTGATCCAGCGGCCCACCTTTTCCCATGTGATCTGGTCGACCTCTCGTTTGCCTTCCTCTTGCAGGAAATGGAACAGGCTGTCATTATGACAGATGGAGTAGATGGCGTCGGCCAGGGCGTGTATATCCCAGTAGTCGACCTTGATGCAGTTGTGCAGGATCTCAGCGCAGCCGCTCTGCCATGAGATGATGGACGGCGTGCCGCACTGCATGGCCTCGAGCGGAGAGATGCCAAACGGTTCGCTGACCGACGGCATGACATAGACATCAGAGTCCTTGAGGCACTCGTAGACCTGTTTTCCCCTCATGAATCCCGGGAAGTGGAACCTATCGGCGATGCCCCTCTCAGCGGCGAGCTGTATCATGGCATCCATCATGTCGCCCGATCCCGCCATGCAGAATCTCACGTTTCGAGTGCGGTGCAGCACCATATTCGCGGCCTCCACGAAGTATTCGGGTCCTTTCTGCATGGTGATACGTCCGAGGAAAGTGACCACTTTCTCTTTTCCTGTATGGTCGGGTCTGGGTATATCCTGCAGTTCCTGCCGTAACGGATAGACGGCGTTATGCACGGTGAACACCTTTTTGGGGTCCTGGAAATAATGGTTGATGACCGTCTGGCGGGTGAGTTCAGACACACACATGATGCAGTCGGCATTGTCCATACCATCTTTCTCGATGGAGTATACGGTGGGATTCACCTTACCGCGGCTTCGGTCGAAGTCAGTGGCATGCACATGGATGCACAGCGGTTTTCCGCTCACGTTCTTGGCATGGATGCCAGCGGGATAAGTCAGCCAGTCGTGTGCATGAATGATATCAAAATCCTCAGTACGAGCCACCACTCCAGCGATGACAGAATAGTTGTTGATTTCCTCGTGGAGGTTTTTGGGATATCCCCCGGCGAACTCCATACATCCCAGGTCGTTGACATGCATGTAGTTGAAATCGGCATAGATATTGTCCCTTAACTTGAAGTAATAGTCAGGATCCATAATATTGCCGATACGGCTTTTCACATAGTCATAATCGACATCTCTCCATGCGATAGGCACGGCGCACATGCCGACGATGCGGCAGGCTTTGGTGTCCTCGTCGCCGAAGGGTTTAGGCAAGCAAAGGGTGATGTCCATGTCTCCCTGGGCATACAATCCCTCAGAGATGCCATAATTAGCGGTGGCGAGTCCACCGAACACATGAGGAGGATACTCCCAGCCAAACATTAAAACTTTCATATTTTGTCTCCTCCTTTATTTAGAATAGTTATATGATTCAAGCAGGTTGAGTGTTCTCAAGATCTCTGCCACGTTCATGGCGAACGACATGGCCCCACGTCCGAGGAACGGTGGGTTTCCGTCGAAGAGCTCACTGATCGTACCCAGGCAGTGATAGTTCATCTCATCCTCATACCCCACCATCTGTCTTTCGATGAAGCTCAGGCGGGTGCGCTTGTAGATTTTGAGGCAAGCCTCCATGTAGAAGCCACCGAGCCACGGCCATGCAGTTCCCTGATGGTAAGCATAGTCACGCTGCGTCTGCGGTCCGACATACATCGGGTTGTAACCTCCGCTTTTCGGAGAGAGCGAGCGCAGTCCCTTGGGAGTGAGCAATTCCCTCGTACAGACATCGAGCACCCCTTTCTGCTGACTTTGGTCGAGCGGAGAATAGTCGAGGGCCACGGCGAAGATCATGTTGGGCCTTACGCTCCAGTCCATCATATTTCCATCGACATAGTCATAGAGGTATCCGTATTCATTGAGGAAAGTATCCACGAACGAGCTCTTGCAGAGTTCGGCTCTTTTGCCCAGATCCTCTGCCCGCTCCGTGTTACCTTCCTCGGCAGCGATGGAAGCAGCGAATCTCAGTGCATTGTACCACAGAGCGTTGAATTCGACGATGAATCCCGTACGCGGCACGACCGGTCTTCCGTTGGCCGTGGAGTTCATCCAAGTGACGGCACGGTCACGTCCTTCGGAGTGGAGCAGTCCGTTTTCCTCGAGCGAAAGGTTAGGATGCTCATTGCCGATGATGTAATCAATGATGTCGTCGATGAGTTTGCCATACATGGAGATGCATTTCGCGCGCCCGCACTCTTTGGCGTACTGCTGTATAGCCCAGATGGCCCACAATGGAACGTCGGGTTGCTCCATCTCATAGATATGTCCTTTGATCTCTTTTCCCTCCATGAAAGCCCGGAGTTCCCGTTCTGCGGTTTTCATGACCAGTTCGAAATAGTCCTGCTCCTCGATGGCGAGAGTCAGTCCTGGCAGTGAGATGAACGTGTCTCTTGCGCGGCATTTGAACCAAGGATATCCAGCGAGCAAGTAACGTTCGTCGTTGGGCAGTCTTTTATGGAACTGGTGAGCAGCGTTGACCAAGCAGTGGAAGAAATTGTCACGCGGGTTACGCTCAGCGACCTCGCTCTCGAAGAGTTTCTTGAGCGTAGCGGTACGGATTTTGGAAGTGGAAGCCGAGAAGACGATACTCTCCCCCTTCTTAATCTGAGCCTCGAAATAGCCCGGCACGTAGAGGTCCTCATTGGAAGCATATCCACGCTCCTGTTCTTTGGGATACTCGATACCCCTATACCAATCGGGCTGGAAGACGAACTCGTTTTTCTTGCTGAACTGCATGTAGAGGTCGGGGTATCCGGCGTACATACACGTTTTGATACCATTGTCCACAGGAGTGTAGTCCCGGCTTGCTGTATAGTTCTCATGTGTGAAGGCCCTCACACTTCTGAAAGCCAGGAACGGTTTGAATCTCAGGGTAGTGGCAGAATGCGCATCCTCCAGTGTGTATCGGATAAGGATTCTGTCCTCATAATGCTGGAAGACGACCTCCTTTTTGAGGATTACTCCGCCCACCCTGTAGATTGTGGTGGGAACTTTGTCGCAGTCGAACTCACGGATGTACTTGTGCCCCTTCGGGCTGTAGTTGTTGCCCTGATACTTATGGAGTCCCAAATTGAACTCAGCTCCATGCTGGATGACTGTCACGTCGAGTGAAGAGAGCAGCACATGGTTCTCGTCATCCAGCTCAGGGATGGGAACCACGAGGAGTCCGTGGTACTTGCGCGTGTTGCAGTCGACAATTGTGGAACAAGAATATGCTCCGGAGCGGTTGGTTCTCAACAGTTCACGGGGCAGTGATTCCTCCAAGTTGGTCATCAGCGCCTTTTCGAATCGTAGATAACTCATAGTTGTTCTATTAAGGTTTAAAATCGTATCAGATTCAGATAACGTCATACGTCCCATGCGAAGCATGGTCCTCGTTAAATCTGTTCAAAGTTAATCATTTTTGTCAAGTGTTCAAAATTATCCTCTTTTTTTTTCGACTTTTGTCTCTATTTTATGCGATTCGGGATATTTTTCCCCATCGGAAAGACTTAATCACGGGAAATTTGCTAATTTTGCACCACTATAGCCGTCAAGTCATTCGGCACTGTTTGTATTCAAGTAACATCACCATTCGAGAAATCCTGATCCATGTCAGTTAGGCCCAACAGCATCGACAGACACACTGCAGCCTCAGAGGTTTTGGCCATCTGGCCGTCCCTCACGGAACTTCAGCGCATGCTGATATCCGACCACCTGCATGTCAGCCGTTACAAGAAGAATGCCATCATCTATTCGGAGAAAGACACTCCGAGCCAGATGTATTTTCTTCTGAACGGCAAGGTGAAGGTGCTGAAGGACGGTGTAGGCGGCCGCAACCAGATTGTGCGTGTAGTCAAGCCCGTGGAGATGTTCGGCTACCGTGCATACTTTGCAGAAGCCAGTCACCGCACCACGGCCATGGCTTTTGAGTCGTCGGTGGTAGCCTCTGTACCAATGGAAGTCATCGAACAGGTGATGCGGAGCAATCCCGAGATGAGTCTTCAGGTTGTGCGGCACCTCTCCATCCTGTTAGGTCAGTCGGACGACCGCACGGTCAACCTGACTCAGAAGCACATCCGGGGCCGTCTGGCCGAAGCCATTCTATTTTTGAAAGAGAATTACGGTTTGGAGGAAGACGGCAGCACGTTGAGCATTTACCTGAGCCGTGAGGATCTGGCCAATCTGTCGAACATGACCACGAGCAACGCCATCCGCACTCTGTCGGCGTTTGCAGCAGAGAAGTTGATTGCCATCGACGGCAAGAAGATCAAGATTGTCGACGAAGACGAATTGATGAAAGTCTCGAAAATGGGCTGATGAGAGTCTCTAAAACGGGCTGGCCCCTTACGGTATGATGAAATTGATCACCTCTTGTTCGACGTTCACTTTGAATGGTCCCACAGGAGAGTTCATGACCCTGCCATCGATACCCACGAGAGCCCTTTCCGCCTTATCGACGAAGATTTCCCTCGTACGGTAAGGATGCACGCTCCGGTGATTGAGTATTTTCCCGCTATAGAGCAGATAGAATCCCTCTATCAGTTGAACCACTTCCGGATGATAAACCACCGACACGTCGAGCAATCCATTATAGGGCACGGCACTGGGAGTGAAGCCATATCCCTGTGCGTTGCCGATACATACCGTCATCACTTTTCTGTCGATCACATCGGTATCGATACGCAGTTTCATCTTGTATTCCAGTCGTTGGAAAATCATCAGGAGTGAAGAGGGTATGAAAGCCAGTTTTCTCCATCCGAACGAGCCGCTTGCCCTTCGCCGTTGTCTGATGACAGAGGCCACGAGTCCGATACTCAGGCAATTGAGGAAATATCGGTGGCACTTCTCGTTTTTCTGGTTGGTGTAGCGAATACATCCCAAGTCGACCTTTCTCACCCTTCCCTTTTCGATCATGTCGACACATTCTGCGATCTCATTGTCCTTGATATCCCAGAAATGGGCGAAGTCATTCATCAGTCCATTGGGAATCACGCCGAGTCTCACGGTATCCCTGATTTCTTTTGGAGTCATCATCAGGCAATTCACCGCATCGTTGAAAGCGGAGTCACCACCGACGATCACGATGGTCTTATATCCATTGTTGATCATCATTTTGACCAAGCGGTCGACGCTGCTGGAGTTCTCGCTCTGCACAAAGTCATAGCTAATGCCCTTCTCCCTGAGGCATTTCTCCACTTTTTCCCATTTCGACTGAGGTCTGAGTGCCCCACTTTTGGGGCAGAACACGATGCCCCATTTGTTTTGTTCGACTGACATATCCGTTGTATTAGGTTTCTAAATCGGTTTGGGTGCGGTATCGCCAGTTTCCCGCATGATCTCGTGGATGGCTTTGACTTTCTGATCGACAGGCATCATCGCATCAATCCAGTGGATGTGTGTTCCCCGTCGCTCCATGCCCCGGAACCACGTCATTTGCCTTTTGGCGAACTGATGGATGGCGATTTCCAGTTGCCGGAACATCTCTTCGAAAGAAAGTTTTCCGATCACGAATTCGGTTACGTATTTGTATTCCAGTCCATAATAGATGAGATCCTCGGCAGGTATACCGCTGTCGAGCAAGGCCCTCACCTCCTCCACCATACCTTCCTCCAATCGCTGGCGGAGCCTTGTAGTGATGCGTTTACGGCGTTCTTCGCGCGAGATATCCACACCTATGATGATAGAGTCAATTTTCGGGAAGAATCTATCACTGACCGGTGTATGGAGATGAAACTCTTCGATTTCGATGGCCCGGATAGCCCTCTGTGCGGTGTCCACGTCAGTGCGGTTGTGCATGATGGTGCCATTACGCCGTTTGAGCTCCTTGAGCATCTCGGTCAGTTCATCCAGGGATTTCCCCTCCAGCCTTTGTCGCAGTTCATCATTCTGCGGCACAGGTGAAAGCAGGTATCCCTTGAGCACAGCCTCGAGATACAATCCAGTCCCGCCACAGAGGATGGGGGTCATTCCCCGCTGCATGATATCGTTATATGCCTGCAGGAAATCCTGCTGATACGCAAAGAGGTTGTATTTCGTGCCCGGTTCCCTGATATCCACGAGATGGCAACGGATGTGCTTGTCGCCCACCACATAGTCGCCGAGGTCTTTCCCCGTACCGATATCCATGCGGCGATATACCTGACGGCTGTCGGCACTGATGATCTCGCCGCCCACATCGGCAGCGAGAGCGGCAGCCAACCGGGTTTTGCCACTTGCCGTTGGTCCGAGGATGGTGATCATCTGTCTTTTCATATCCGGGTTGTATCAGGTGTTCTATTTTTCATCAAATGCTCATAACAGGAAACCCAGCCTGATCTCAGGACTGAGGAATTTGATACCAGTGTCATTGGAGATCGCGCCATTGCCATTGAATTGCATCATAATGCGCAAGGCGTGCTTGCCGAGAGCAAAGTCAGCTCCGGCTCCGATATAGAATCCCACCATGTTGCCATGGCTTCCGGCCTCTTCCAACACAGACATCTCATACCCTCCGATGTTCTCTGAATCGAATCCCGTGAGAATGTCCAGATTCAATCCGGCCCTCACCACGGGTGATATCTTGCTGTCGGGCAAGAAGCTATAGGCAAAGCCAAACTCGCCGTCGAAGAGGTTGCATCCAAATGTTCGGTCGAGGAGATATTCCTTTCCCTGCTTCAGTTCTTTCAAGTCATTTTTCTTGGTGGCGTTGCCCCGGACGTAGCCCAGGAGCACCTGGGCGGTGAGCCCACGGCTCAAGCGTGGGAAGCCGAAATCGAGACCGATCGAGAAGCGGGGACTGCTGAGGTGAAAATTGTCATAGGCAGTTTCCATGGATGATCCGCTATATGAGAACTTATTGCACTTAGCGGTTCCGAAGAGCATGCCCGCCTCGACACGCAAGCCTTTGAAAGTGATGGAGCGCACGGACTTCTCATCATACTGGAACTGTATGCAGTCACCCCATTCCGAACAATATTTCTCGTCGTAGTTTCTCACCAGTTTCGTGAGGTTTTGCCGCTCATAATCACTGTTCCACAAGGCATCGACAGCCTCTGGACTGCTGGCCAGCATCTGCGAGGCTTTCAGCATGGTCTTTTGCTTCACCTCGATCACATCGGCATTGGTGACATTGTTCAAGATAGGTTCCCTCATGGGAGCCACATTGCCCTTCTCGTCGACAAAGAAATAATAGCTGATGCTGTTGTTCTTGTAATAGAACAGGCTAATCCCACCCTGAATGACATATTCTGCGAACATCCTGGTCTCCACATCTTCGACAGGGAAGGTGCGGGAGACGTAATAGACGCCATCGTTATCAAACCGATAGCCCTGTATGTCGTATGGCATATAATTGACGAAACTGCTGCTGTCGTCTGCGCGGAAAGAGCACTGCTGGCAATTGTAGGTGTCGGTGCGGTAGTCGATGACACCATGAATCGTGTCACCTGTCAATGTGATGACATATCCTTTCTTGGGATTGACCTGGGCCGAAACAACCAAGACAAGGGGCAGAAGAAATATGAGCAAAAGGGTTCTTTTCTTCATTAAGTATTGATACACAAGATGGATAATCAATCCTCACCCTGCGGCGACAAGGTGATTACGGCTACAAATTTAGTGAAAGATGAAGACAAAACAAAAAAAAAGTATCTTTTTATGGTTTTCCCCGGAGGATAGCCAGCCGTCATAGCCGAAAAAAGCCGTTCGGCAACCCGAACGGCTTATATTGAATTCAAATCAGAAACTGATCTTATTTGAGTTCAGCGAGGCACTTGATCGTGCGGACCATCTGAGAAGTATAGGAGTTCTCGTTGTCGTACCAGGAAACGACCTGCACCTGATAGGTGTCGTCATCGATCTTGGAGACCATGGTCTGAGTAGCATCGAAGAGAGAGCCGAACTTCATGCCGATGATGTCGGAAGAAACGATCTGATCCTCGTTGTAGCCGAAAGACTCGTTGGCAGCAGCCTTCATGGCGGCGTTGATGCCCTCCACGGTGATGTCCTTACCCTTCACCACAGCGATGAGGATAGTGGTAGAACCGGTGGGAGTGGGAACGCGCTGAGCGGAGCCGATGAGTTTGCCGTTGAGCTCAGGGATCACGAGACCGATAGCCTTAGCAGCACCAGTTGAGTTGGGCACGATGTTCTGAGCACCTGCGCGTGAACGGCGGAGGTCACCCTTGCGCTGAGGACCGTCGAGGATCATCTGGTCGCCGGTGTAGGCGTGGATGGTCGACATGATACCTGAGCAGATGGGAGCGTATGCGTTAAGAGCAGCAGCCATAGGAGCCAAGCAGTTGGTGGTGCAAGAAGCAGCGGAGATCACGGTATCCTCAGGAGTGAGGGTCTTGTGGTTCACATTGTAGACGATAGTGGGAAGGTCGTTGCCAGCGGGAGCGGAGATCACGACTTTCTTTGCACCAGCCTGGATGTGAGCGGAAGCCTTAGCCTTTGAGGTGTAGAAACCAGTGCACTCGAGCACGACATCAACACCCAGCTCGCCCCAAGGCAGCTCAGCAGCATTGGGCTTAGCATAGATAGTGATTTCTTTTCCATCCACGGTGATAGATCCGGGGACAGTCACGGTTTTGCCATCCTCGCCGACAACAGCGTCTTTGTAGGAGACAGTGTGCTTTCCCTCACCGTATTTACCAGCGAAGCCACCCTGAGCGGTGTCATACTTGAGCAGGTGAGCAAGCATTTTGGGGCTTGTCAAGTCGTTGATAGCGACAACTTCGTAACCATCAGCCTCAAACATCTGACGGAAAGCGAGACGGCCGATGCGGCCGAAACCGTTAATAGCAATTTTAATCATTGTTTTACTTTATTTTTAAAAAGGTTGGAAAAAATAATCTCTCTTTTAATTCTTCACTCAAAAGCCTCAAAAGGCCAAAACATTCAAAAAATTTCCTTGTCAGGACAAAATTTTTACTGATTTGCGTGCAAAGTTACATTTTTTTTTCTAATTTTGCATCACAAAAGAGTATTAATAAAATGAAAATTAGGGTCTGAAGTTTGAAAAAAACATAAAATGCCCTTATGACGTGCAAGATTGCAAAATGCAGTTAGCAAAACAGAATAGTTGTTATTTGATTCATACACCTATCACTTTAAAAAATATACATTATGGGATTTATTAAAGAATTCAAAGAGTTTGCCATGAAAGGCAACGTGATGGACATGGCTGTCGGTGTGATCATCGGCGGTGCTTTCGGAAAGATTGTTTCCAGTCTGGTAGACGACGTTCTGATGCCGTTGATCGGCATGGCAACAGGCGGCATAGACTTCACAGGTCTTGTGGCCAAGGTGGGAGACGCCACCGTCAACTACGGTACATTCATTCAGAACATCATCGACTTCCTCATCATCGCTTTCTGTATTTTCTTGATGATCAAGGCCATGAACAAGATGACCGCCAAGAAAGAGGAAGAGCCCGCACCCGCTCCAGAGCCCTCTGCAGAAGAGAAGTTGCTCACCGAGATCCGCGATCTTCTGAAGAAGAAATAATCCCCCATCGGATTGAATATCTCAAGGAAAAAGGCACCATGTGGATGCCTTTTTTCTTTTTTTATATGATATTCCACATTTTATTGTTATTTTTGCATCCATCTTTCCGAAGGTGGGGATGTAAATGAATGATGATATGGGCCCCACCCCTTCCCTCCCCTCAGAAGGGAGAGGAGTATCGAGGGAAACAATCTAAAAATGACTTAAATACATGAAAGTGCTTGTAACGGGAGCCGCTGGATTCATCGGCTCGAAAATCGCCCACCTGCTAGCCACCAGAGGAGATGAGGTGGTGGGCCTTGACAACATCAACGATTATTATGACGTCAGGCTGAAAGCCGGCCGTCTGCGTGAACTCGGCATCGCCTATCCTGCAGAGGGAGAATTTCCTTGGCATGAGATGCACGTGAGTGAGAAACTGCCCCATCTCCGGTTTATCCGAATGGGCATAGAAGACAAGGATTCCCTTGACGCCCTGTTCGCCCAAGAGCATTTCGACAAAGTGATCAACCTGGCAGCCCAGGCCGGTGTAAGGTATTCCATCACCAACCCTTACGCCTACCTGACGAGCAATCTGGTGGGATTCCTCAATATCCTGGAGTGCTGCCGCCATTTCCCCGTGAAGCACCTGTTGTTTGCCTCTTCCAGTTCGGTATATGGCCTCAACGTGAAAGCCCCCTTCTCGGAAGAAGACAAGGTGGACGCCCCCGTCAGTCTGTATGCCGCCAGCAAGAAATCCAATGAGCTGATGGCCCACAGCTACAGCAAGCTCTACGGCATTCCCGCCACCGGTCTACGCTACTTCACTGTATATGGTCCCTGGGGCCGTCCCGACATGGCACCGATGCTATTCGCCAGTGCCATCTCGCAAGGCAAGCCCATCAACGTGTTCAACCATGGCGACATGATCCGTGATTTCACTTTTATCGACGATATCGCTTTTGGCTCCATCCAGTGTCTGGACAAGCCCCCTGTAGCGGAGGAGTGTCCCAACGGCGTCCCCTTCCGTGTTTACAACATCGGCTGCTCACACCCCGTGAAGCTCATGGATTTCATCAACGAGATAGAGCAAGCCCTTGGCAGCAAGGCCAATATGATCATGAAGCCCATGCAGCCCGGCGATGTCTACATGACCAATGCCAACACCACAAAGCTGGAGCAGGAAATCGGCTACAAGCCCCAAGTGCGGCTTCATGAAGGCATCGGGAAGTTCATCGCCTGGTATCAGTCGGAGAAGAACCCCCTGCGATAAGATTATTCCACCACAAGGTTTTTGACCGTACAGCCTTCGATGACAGATGCGTCGAAGGCTTTTTTCTTGTCTCTCACGGTGATATTCTCGAAAGTGAAGTCCTTCAGTTGGTATTTATCAGAAGCCCCCACGTCGAAGAAGTTGTTGCAGTCCATATTGATGTTGCGCATCACGATATTGTTGCAAGTAGACAGCGGCATGTCCTCCCTATCCTCCGGTTTGAAGAACTGCGTCCACGGCCTGACCACAAGGAAGCTTCCGCATGAGCCCTCCAGGTTTTCCACGGTGACATACTCATAATGCTGCGGCGTGTCGGGCCTCATTTTGAGCCAAAGCACCCGGCTGGCATCCGTGACCTTGCATCGCCGAAGCACCACATTTCTGTCGTATAGCGACTCACTGCCCAGAGTGAGGCACCCATGCACCTTCCCATAGACACAGTCCTCGATGATGATGTCATAGTTGGGACCATTGTTGGGGTCTTTGTCAGCCCAAGTACCTTTTCCCCCCTTGAGCACCACGGCGTCATCGTTGACACTCATATAGCAACCGTGGATGAGGACATCATGGCAGACATCAAGGTCGATAGCATCACTGCTAGGAGCCTTGACCCCCGATGTGGGCGAGAAGATATAGCATCCCAGGAAGCGCACGTGGTCGCTCCGGTAGACATGGTTGGTCCAGAACGGGCTATTGATCAGTCTGACATCCTGCACAGTGACATTCTTGCAGTTGGAGATATAGGTAAGTCTGGGGCGCATGGCTTCGAGGTTGGTGCACTGTCGGTTGTATTCCCGTCGGATCCAGAACTCCTCCCAATAATTGTAGCCATTGCCATCGATGGTGCCCTTTCCCGATATGGTGAATCCATCTATGCCGTCGGCATTGACCAGAGCCGCGAAATACTTGATCGACTGCCCCTCCATGCGCGTGTCGAGGATTTTGAAATGGCGGATGCGGTCGGACCCCTTGAGTCGTCCGCCCTCAGCCACATGCAGGTGAGTGCCCTGGCGGAAGAACAGCGACCCACTGAGGAACGTTCCCCGTGGAATCACGACGACCCCTCCGCCCTCTTGCGCTGCGCGGTCGATGACCGCCTGCAGCGCCTCCGTCTGCACGATGGTGCTGTCGGTGCTCACTCCATAATCCGTCACTACATACTGCTTGCCCAGTTGTGTGACATCCACCCGTGTGGTGTCGCTGAACCACGCAGGAATCGGAGTTCCGTCGGGGAACAAGGCAGTTTTCACTTTTTTCTTGGCCTGGACCGTCATGATGGTCAAGCCCATCATCAAGATCAACACTATTTTTCTCATTGTTTTTAAATCGTTTGTTGTGTTGCAAATATACAACAAATATTTGGAATACGAAAAAATAAGCACGATATGGTGTACGAATCGGGAAAAATTAGTACTTTTGCTTTAGAAATCAAATTGAGCAAGAAATGAAACAGTTTTTCAAGATGGTTTTTGCCACGATAGTTGGCTTAATCCTGTTCTCCCTGATCATGGGAATCTTTGGTATGATGTGCTTAGTAGGCATGGTAGCCTCGAGCAGCAATGTGAAATCCGTCGACGACAACAGCGTGATGGTACTCAACCTCTCAGGAAGCATGGAAGAACGCGCAGAGAGCACCCCCCTGTCATTTTTGAGCAGTGAAGGAGCACAAATCGGTCTCGACGAAGTGCTGAATGCCGTCAAGAAAGCCAAGGAGAACGAAGACATCAAGGGCATCTACATCGAGGCAGGCATGTTCAGCAGCGATTCCTATGCCACGCTCCAAGCCCTGCGCCGTGCCCTCTCCGATTTCAAGAAAAGCGGGAAATGGATCATCGCCTATGCCGACACCTACACGCAAGGCACCTACTATCTGGCATCGGTTGCCGACAAAGTTTACCTCAACCCCCAAGGCAATCTCGACTGGCACGGTCTCGCCTCACAGCCCATGTTCTTCAAGGATCTGATGGCGAAATTCGGCGTGAAGATGCAACTCTCGAAAGTAGGCACCTACAAGAGTGCCCCGGAGATGTTCACCGCCGACCACATGAGCGACGCCAACCGTGAGCAGGTGAGCGCCTATATCCATGGCATCTGGGAGAATGTGCTGAAAGACGTGTCAGCCAGCCGCAAGATCTCCATTGACTCCCTCAACGCCTATGCCGACCGGATGACCACATTCGACGACACGAAGACCTTGATTGCCAAGAAGTTGATCGACGGTGTAATGTATACCGACGAGGTGAAGGCCGTGGTGAAAAAGCAGTTGAACATCGATGCTGACGACAACATCCATCAGTTGGCCATCGCCGACATGGCCAATGTTAAGGACAACGGCAATGACGGAGAGGAAATCGCCGTCTACTACGCTGTGGGCGACATTGTCGACGGCGCAGCGCAAGGGTTAAGCAGCCAAGGTCCTGTGATTGACGCCCAGGTGGTATGCAAAGACCTTGAAGCACTCGCCAAGGACGATGAGGTGAAAGCCGTTGTGCTCCGCGTCAACAGCGGTGGAGGCAGTGCGTATGCCTCGGAGCAGATCTGGCACCAGATAGAGTTGCTGAAGAAGAAGAAGCCCATCGTGGTGTCGATGGGCGGCATGGCAGCCTCCGGCGGCTATTACATCAGCTGCGGCAGCAACTGGATAGTCTCCGAGCCCACGACCCTCACTGGAAGCATTGGCATCTTCGGCATGTTCCCCGATGCCAGCGGACTGCTGAAGGAGAAACTCGGTGTGAAGTTTGATGAGGTGAAGACCAATAAGAACAGTGCCTTCGGCACCATGTCACGCCCGTTCAACGAAGAGGAGATGAGCTATCTCAACACCTATATCGAGCGCGGCTATGAGCTCTTCCGCAAGCGTGTGGCCGACGGTCGCAAGCTCAGTGTAGCCGACGTGGAGAAGATTGCACAAGGACGAGTGTGGCTGGGCCAGGACGCTCTGAAGAACAAGCTCGTCGACCAGCTTGGCAGTTTGGATGACGCCGTGGCCAAAGCCGCCAAGCTCGCCAAACTCGACAAATACCACACCGCCAGCTATCCTGGCCAGCCCGACATGCTGGAGCAGCTGCTGTCGGGACTTGAAGGGAAGTCAGGCAGTTATCTCGACGAAGCCATGCGCGCCAATCTGGGTGAGCTCTATGAGCCCCTGATGCTTCTGCGCACCCTCAACAAGCAGCATGCCATCCAAGCCCGCATCCCCTTCATGCCCAACATCCGCTGACCTTATCACGTCAAGCCACCCCGCATCACATCATGGCCAACAACCACATACACATCCATAAGAGCCTGCTGCCCGTCAGCTGGCTCTATGGTATAGTGGTGTCGGTACGCAACCGCCTGTTTGACCTGGGGATACTCAAGAGCCGTCGTTTCGACCTGCCCGTCATCTCCATCGGCAATCTTGCCGTGGGAGGAACTGGGAAGACCCCCCACGTGGAATACCTCATCCGGTTGTTGAAGGAAGACTATGGCATAGCCGTACTCAGTCGTGGTTACAAACGGCGCACTCATGGCTTTGTCATCGCCACCCTCACCTCCACGGCAAGCGATATCGGTGATGAGCCCATGCAGGTCAAGAGCAAATTCCCGTCGGTCACCGTAGCTGTCGACGAAGACCGTTGCGACGGCATTGAAAAGCTCACTTCAGGCCAGAATGCCCGGCAGGTGGAGGTCGTGCTTCTCGACGACGCTTTCCAGCATCGCTACGTGAAGCCCGGGCTCAGCATCCTGCTCATCGAATACGACCGTCTCGAAGGCGACAAGATGCTGCCCGCAGGCCGGCTGAGAGAGCCCATGAGCGGCATACAGAGAGCCGATGTCGTGGTAGTGACGAAATGTCCGGAGACCCTGACGACGGATGACATGGAAGCCGCAGGTGCGTCACTCCATCTCAGATCCTCGCAAAAAATCTTTTTCTCCACCACCGAATACCAAGAGCTCGAGCCCCTGTTTTGCGGCGACAACCTTTCTCTCGACAGCTTAAGTGCTGAAAGCCATGTGCTGCTGCTGACAGGCATCGCCAATCCCACGCCACTGCTCCGCGAGATCCAGCGGCGCACCAGACAGGTCACCCACCTGTCGTTCGGCGACCACCACACCTTCAGCAGTTCCGATATCTCCGCCATCAACACCGCCTATGCCGCCCTCCCCCCGTCGGCTATCGTCATCACCACGGAGAAAGACGCCATGCGGCTCTCGCAGCAGAGCGGTCTGAGCCAAGAGGTGCGTCACCATGCCTACCAGCTCCCCATCAAAGTCCGTTTCCTGCACGAAGCGGAGACATTCGACCAAATCATCAAGGACTATGTGCGGGAAGCCCCCGAAGGCAGACTCCCGGCTCAAAGAGCGGATGGCCGAGCCGACGAGGGAAAAAATACATAGAACAGAAGAATAGCGATATGGAAATCTCACAACTGGGTGAGTTCGGCCTGATCCGCCATCTCACCGACGACCTTAAGATCAAGAATGACTCAACCCGCCTCGGAGTGGGCGACGACTGCGCCGTGATGCACTATCCCGACAAGGAAGTGCTCGTCACCACCGACATGCTTATGGAAGGCGTGCATTTCGACCTCACCTATATCGACATGCAGCACCTGGGTTATAAATCCGCGATGGTCAACATCAGCGACATCTTCGCCATGAACGGCACCCCCCGGCAGATGGTAGTGAGTCTCGCTGTGAGCAAGCGTTTCAAAGTGGAAGACTTGGAGCAGTTCTACACTGGTCTGCGCTACGCCTGTGACAAATGGGGTGTCGATATCGTGGGAGGCGACACGACCTCGTCGCTCACTGGCCTTGCCATCAGCATCACCTGCATCGGCGAGGCCAATGCCAGCGATGTGGTCTACCGAAGCGGAGCCAAGGACACCGACCTCATCTGCGTGACCGGCGACCTGGGGGCCGCATATATGGGGCTCCAACTGCTGGAGCGCGAGAAGAGCGTCTACTACCAGCAGGTGGACGAAGCCCGCAAGGCCGGCAACAAGGCAGCCCTTGAGCAACTGGCCCATTTCCAGCCCGATTTCGCTGGAAAAGAATACCTCATCCAACGTCAGATCATGCCCGAGGCCCGAGGCGACATCATCGCCCTCCTGCGAGAGCACGGCATCCGTCCCACATCGATGATGGACATCAGCGACGGTCTGAGCAGCGAGCTCCTCCACATCTGCGAGCGCAGTGGCTGTGGCTGCCGTGTCTTTGAGAAGAACATCCCCATCGACTACCAAACAGCCGTCATGGCCGAGGAGCTGAACATGAATGTCACCACTTGCGCCCTGAACGGAGGTGAGGATTACGAGCTGCTTTTCACCGTGAGCATCGGCGACTACGACAAGGTTGACAAGCTGGAAGGCGTTCGTCTGATCGGACACATCACCGATGCCAGCCTCGACAAGATGCTTGTGGCCCGTGATGGCAGCGAGTTCAAGCTGCAAGCCCAGGGATGGAATCCCTTGAAGCAACAATGATTGAAGATTGAAAATTGAGCCCACTTTAAAAAGGCGGAAGAGTTTTCCTCAAAAATCGACAAGGGCTTCCCTCCCCTCGCAGGGGAGGGGAGGCTTTTGCCACAAAGAGGGACGATTTTACCTTATGGAGTGGATTCATTGGCGTAATTACTCAGCACCCCACTTTCCCTTCTTATGATCATCGGGATTTGTCGTCGTTCATCGGGATTTGCCGCTCGGCACCCAAAGGGTGACGCTTGGCTTGTCCAAGAATCCCGATGCTCTGAGTATCAGGATTTTTAATCCGCTAAAAGCGCATTGCAAATGCTTTCACTCAATGCGGCCGGATTGCAAATCCGCCCGAGCAAAAGTAAATCCGCCCGAACAAAAGTAAATCCGCACGAACAAAAGTAAATCCGCCCGAACAAATGCAAATCCGCCCGAATGGCTATGCTTACTAAGGTGCTGAGAAACTACTCATTGGCCGCCATTTACTAAAAGATTGGAAAACGACGAATAGAATGCGGGAGTTGTAGAAAAATGGGGTGCTGAATTCAGCACCCCATTTTTCGGAGACAAAAAGTTCTCTTTGAATCTTGAGTCTTATTTCACCGTGATTTTCTGTCCGTTAACCACATAGATGCCAGCAGGCAACTGGGCGATGCGCTGAGCATTGACAGCAGAAGCCACCTTCACACCAGAGATGCTATAGACATCAACCACTTCATTGCCCTTGACCACATCAGAGATGCGGGAAACTTCGCCAGCAGCGATGTGACGTGTCACGAGCTGTGCATCATTGCCTGTAGAAACTCTCACAAAGCAGCGTGAGGCATAGAAACCGTTCTCGATGTTGTCGACGCTGACAAACTTAGCATCACCGTTGTCCTTGGCAAGCACGCCATAGAGTCCTGTGCCCTCGGTGCGCATTTGTGCGCCCACCATCTGCACGGTCTCACCTGTACCTCTTGCGACAAAGGTCAGCTCAGAAGGAGCGGCAGTCAAAACAGCAGCCTTGGCGATCTTCTTGTTCTGGATCTCTCCTGAAAAATAGAGGATATAAGGAGTGTTGGCCTGAATGCCACCGGCCTTGCAATCCTGGAAGGTCAGGGTCAGCGTATTGCCCTCACCAGCCACGTCGACCAGTTTCTCCAGTCTGCAGTCGCTGCCAAAGACCTCATTCAGTTCACTTTCACTGACAGAGAAAGGCACCGAGATCGTGTTCCATCCTGTGAAGTAGATGCGGTTGAAGGTCACATTGCATTCCGTGCCATCATAGCGGTCGATGTTGGTGCCGCTGTAGGAACTCAAGTTCAATGCTTGCTGTGCGCTGGCAGTCAAAGCCATGACAGCCATCAAAGCGATCATGTAAAATTTCTTCATATCGGTAATCGTTTAAAGGTTATAGATTCTGTATGATTTGTGATTGTTTTCACTTCATGAGAGCAAAGTTATTAAAAATAGTTGAGTTTGCCACTTTTTTTTGAAAGAATTAACGGATTTTCCGCAAATCGTAATTACTCAGCACCTAAGTACGCATAGCTATTCGGACGGATTTGCATTTGTTCGGGCGGATTTGTAATCCGCCCGCATAGAGTGTAAGCATTACAATGCGCTTTTATCGGATTAAAAATCCTAATACTCATTGCATCGGGATTACAAATCCCGATGAACAACGGCAAATCCCGATGAACAACGGCAACCCCCGATGAACATAAGAAGGAAAAGTGGAGTGCTGAGTAATTACCGCAAATCACCATCCTTCTGGAAGGATTACATTGTCGAGATCGTGCGCAGACTCAAAGAGCGGAGAAATCTGCCAGTCGGAAAATCCAGCGATGCCGCATCCGATTCTGGTCACGAGGAACGTCAGTTCCGAATGCTTGCGTGCGAAATCGACAAACTCGTCCACGTAGGGCTTGATGGTCTCTACCCCGCCCTGCATCGTGGGGATGGCATAACTCCTTCCTTGCAGTCCGACACCCTGTCCCATGACGGCGCCGAACTTCCTGTACGCCACATAGGCAGCACCGCCACCATGCATACCGCGAAGGTTGCTGCCAAACACGAAGATCTCTCCTGGAGCCAGTTGCTGGATTCGCTCTGGGGTAGTACGTTTCTTTTCCATAAAGTCATCTGTTGAGTATTCAACATTAAAGTCGCAAGGCACCTCAGCATGTCGAAATGCGGAAACAACTGATCCTGATGCGGGATGAAAAGTCTCCTCGTAAGCCACAGAGTCGCTGACATCCATCACCTCAGGCATGTCGAAGTCCATGTCGAAATGCGATTTGAAATAAGGTATGATATAAGTGTCCTTCAATGCACTGAATCTCTGAGAGACAGCGGCAGACGAGATGCCCAATTGCTCCGCCACCTCCTTGGTTTTGAATCCGTCGACCAAGAGCATGACCAAGATGGTCCTTGACGTACGGTCGAGATGGGTCGAATCACAGATTTCCAGAACGACCTTGTTGAAATTCAATCTCAGGTCCTGGCTTGTGTCAAACGACCTGAGATAATCTTCAAAGGTCAGCGAACCATATTCCTTCTTATACCATTTCAAGGCATCCAGCACGATGAAACGGAATCCATTGATCATCCATGTTCGGAGGGAGACCGTCGGCGAATGGTCTTCCAACGGTTTCCAGTCATGCTCCATCAGATAGATGGCATACTGATGAGCCAGTGACATGAAGTCGAGGTTTTCTTTCCGGCTGAGTTCATATTTTTTGTCGAACATATAATAAGCCACATGGCAGTATTCATAGAAATACCGCTTGAAGACAAAGCTGTCGCCCCGTCGAAGTCCTGCTATGATTTGCTGGTCGGTGAGCATCGAAAAATCACTTTTTTCATGCAAAAATATAAAAAAAACACCAACCGCCTTAATTTTTCCTCAAAATCCTCTTTAAAGAAGATAAAGAAACATTTCAAACAACAGTATTCACCCATTTTTAATAAAAAGCAGCAATATGAAAAGAGTATTCAATCTGATTATCGTCGACGAAAGCGGTTCGATGTCACTCATCCACCAGCAAGCCTTCGCTGGCATGAACGAGACCCTATCCACAGTGCGCGCCATGCAGGAGAAATATCCCGAGACCGAACAACATGTGACGTTGGTCACTTTCGACAGCGACCACACGAAGTGGCACTACAACAATGTCGTGGCCAAAGACGCTCATGACCTGAAATGGGGCGCTTATACCCCCTGCGGAGGCACACCACTCTACGACACCATCGGCAAGGCCGTCTCGATGATGAATGCCCAGACCAACCAAGAAGACAACGTGCTGGTGACCATCATCACAGACGGCGAGGAGAACTGCTCGAAGGAATGGACGCTGAAGATGGTGAAAAGCCTCATCGACAAATTGAAGGAAGCAAAGTGGACGTTCACCCTGATCGGCACCGACAACCTGGACGTGGAAGGCATGGCCCACTCCATGGGAATAGACGAGCATCTGAAATTTTGCGAGAACGCTGAAGAAACCCAGAAGATGTTTGCACGCGAGAAGAAAGCCAGAATCAGATACAACTGCAGCGTGGATGCCTGCGAAGCATTACCCAAAGGCAGTTTCTTTGATAAAGACTGATCGTACATGAATCAATCGGGACACTTTACGCGCGTAATTACTCAGCACCTAAGTAAGCATAGCCATTCGGGTGGATTTGCTTTTGTTCGGGTGGATTTGCATTTGTTCGGGCGGATTTGCAA